>ERZ1645192.1076-NODE-1076-length-22948-cov-4.933823_pt1 | contig 22948 bp, 31 predicted proteins | sample MGYA00575354_ERZ1645192 | MGnify/ENA primary metagenome ERZ1645192 (study PRJEB40844, sample SAMN11349763) | freshwater sediment metagenome | isolation source: river sediment | host: Sediment | place: India: Faizupur Khadar , New Delhi | collected 2017-02-21 ... | reverse complement strand
ACGTAACGTCATAATTACCTCATGGTTTGAACACTTTATCAGATTCTATAATAAGTGCGTTTGGTTTAGAATTCAAGTTTTTTTTCTTAGATAGTTTAACATTTTTTTCTGGAAGGTTATTTGTTAAACCTTGATTTGCTGCAATCAACAATACAACAGCTAAAGGATCAAACACTAAAACTAATAATATTATAATGTATCTCACTGCTCTTTCTAGATTAGCCGTTTCACTATTTTCATATATAAGTTCTGCAATATATTTAATAGGCCCGACTTCTGCTTCAAGTTTTTTGTTTTCAGATTCGTATTTAATTCTTTGTTGTGTATATGTGGATATATTTTGGACATGGATTTCTTTTCTTTTTACTAAACTATCTCTAGTTTTTCGTTGTTGATCTGCCGCTTTTAAAGAAGAATTTGCTTGTCCACGATCCGTTAATTTATTAATTGCGGCATCAATTTGTTGAATTTGTTTTTCAATATCTTCAAGATATTGTTTTTCAGTATCAATTTTATTTTGAATTATTATTATTTGATCTTTACCACTACCGTTTATTATTAATGTTTGTTCAATATGAGCTTTGGATAAAAATCCAAATATACCCATAGAAGTTATAAACATTAAAATTATAACTGCACCAGTCAAATATGATCTTATTAAAATTGGAGAATTGTTCCAGTTTCTATATAACCAAGATGCAGTTACAAGTTTACCTATCTCCAAAACTGAACCCATTATTACAATAGGCCAAAATTGAGAAGAAAATATGGCGGTCAAACCTACTATAGAATAGTAGGCTGACACACCAGAAACAGTCAATGCTGAAAATAAAGCTAGTAAATTAATTAACATCAACTATTTATATAGTCTTGTAATTTCTTTTTAAAAGCATTAATTTTTTCAACTCTACCCGGCCAAAGAATATATTCCTTTTGAGGGTCTTTAGCCAGATTATTAAGCAATGGCATAATCATACTCATCAAACCATCAATTTTATTTTGATATTCGATTGTCGTAGTTTCAACAACTTTTGATTGTTCTTCTACTTTTTGTTTCAGAATTTCTTCATGTGCTTTTAATTCTTGTTCAGAAACAAGAGAAAATCCATAATCATCACTTTCATTTAAATTTATAAATTTATCATTCATTCGAACAATCCTTCTAATTTACCTCTCTTTTCAGGAAACCACCCAATAACATTTGTAATTGTTTTCAATGGTTTCAGAAATGTTGTCTCAAATTGCATATCTCTATCAATATACTTATCCAAGTTAAATTCTATTGGTAATTCATCTGGACAAGATATTACATTAAAATGTAAAGGATTTGGCATCTTTAGATATGCAAATTTAATTTTATCCCCATCCGAAATCGGTTGGATAACCTTAATATCTTTTTTAATTAACATATTATTAAAAAGTAATGCACCTCTTACATGAATTGGTGTTTTTTCGCCATATATACGTGTTGGATGATAATACTTCTTCATTCCATTCACACCACGAGGAAAAGCAACATCTTCAAATGACAGATTAGAAAATTCTTCTTTAAATTCTCTAATATATTCTTGAAGTTGTTCTTCTGATCCATTCATGATAATTTCTAGCGAATGTTTAATAGCAGAACGACATGAATGTGGAGTAGATGAACGAACAGCTTCAATACCTTGAATTTTTAACTTAGGATGATCAAAACGAACACCTTCAATATCCCAAGCATTCAAGATGTACATTTTTTTAGCTTTCCAAATACCTTTGTTAGCAATTGTTTCACGCTTCATCTTCATTTTCTGCTGATAAGCGTTCATCATATCAGCCAGTTCTTGATACCATTCATCCAGTTTAGGTTGAATTTTATCATTACAAAACTGATCAATTGCATCAACAATCTTCTGTTCATTGCGAGCTTGTCGATTTGAACCAAAAGACTTTTCAATCATATGTTCAAAAGTAACATAGATAGAATCAGTATCAGAAGCGATAACATAATCAACGCCATTAGTTTTAAGAATTTTGTTTATAAATTGGTTCATTTTATTTGCTATATAAAGGATTGTTATTTGACCAGAAGTCGTGATTGATTCAGCATTATCAAAATTAAACCATCTAAACCATTGATTTGACAAAGCACCATATAGACTATTCAACTGAATTTTTTTTGCCATTTGAAAATTTTTATATCTAGCGACTAATCTAGCATCTTCTATACTTTTAGTTTCTTCATATTTTTTTTGTGATTCTATCATCATTTTTTTATATTTAACTCGATCATTGAACATACGTTCCATAAGATATGTTAAAAATCCACTATTGTCGTTTTTATAAAAACAACCATTCGCAGTTAACGAATATCCTTCAATTATAGGTAAACGATGTATATTTTCAACGATATTCTCTGGATCGAAACCATTAATCATTTGTTCAAGAAATAATAGTTGTTCATTTGTAAAATTTCTAAACATTTTCATTTCTCCATTTTATCGCTCTTGACACATTTGAGTTTATTTTACCGTTTTTTGTATAATAATTTTGTTTCGATAACCAACTATAAATTCGTTGTTACCATATAAAGATTTTAGAAAAAATGATGATGTATATTTATAATATCATCATTTTTTCTAAATAAAGCTTTTCTCATTAATAAAATGTAATGTTTAATATAATTCATTTTATACTATTTTATAGAGTATTTAGGTCAAACCTCTTCTTTTTTTCTCTTCTTCAATCATTTTTTTTACAGTTTTTTTATCAATCATTTTTTCAGGACTAATATTATATTGTTGAATTAAGCTCGGATATAGAGATGTAAGATCAAAAGATACAACCCAACGACTCAATCCAATCTTTGGTTCTTTAACATAACCTCCAACAAGAGTATCATTCATTTCTTGTGATTCCATTGCAGGAATAACAATATTCTTTTCTAAGAGATAATTATGAATAATAATATCCCAAGGACGAACTGTTGTCATAGTATCATTATAGTTAACTTTGGCATCATAAGCAAGTGCCATAACTTGCTCTAGAAATTTAAGTTTTTCATCAAGACGTTCAACAAGAACACAGTCATGAATATTATACTCAATAAACTTTTGAAAATTATTTTTATAAAGTTGCAAAAGATTACCATATTCAGAATAATCAATTTTCTTTTCATCAAGTTCAACTTGTGAAATATAATCTAGTTTATAACTTTCTTGATTGCCAAATGTAAATTTACGATAAAGCTGTAAATAATCCAAAACTGTGATACCAGCAATATCATAAACTTGGTTTTCTTTACCCTTAAACTCTACAGTATTCTCAGAAATAAATCCCCAAGGAGATAATTTCTTAGCCAAAAGATCACCAAACAAAACATTAATACGATTAATAATATAAGGAATATCAAAGAATTCACAATTATGTGTGTTAATACCTTTTGAAACAAACAAATGTGTGTCAGTTTCAATATCCATCATATCAATATATTCATCGGTTTCGATAATATCTACAATTTTATTGTACATTATATTATTGGAAATTTTCCATCTAGTATCTTTCGCTATCTGCGATGATTTCCTTAACCACATTTTAGTTTCACATCCATTCCATCTATCATGTTTCATTACAGGAAATATATTAATATCAGAATAAATTCTCAATACATTTTCTGAGCTTTTAGATGTAATGATACCATTCCACAAAAACAATTCTTGTAAAATGTCGATACCATTATTATAATCACAAAGGCTTATACTATTTTTACTTCTACAACCATCTCCATCCAAATATCCTGCTATAAAATAACAAAATTGTCTATATGACAATCTCGACAATAATTCTAAATTGAGATATTTTTTATTGTTACTATCATAAATTAAATTAAATACATTATCAATATAATGATTATTAATTCTGATATTATAATTATCTTTATATGGACCAGAAATTTCATTAGGGATATTAAAACGTGTTTTAATATCTGTAATAAATTTTAGATCACTTTGATAAAATCTATAACTATACTTATCCTTAGAACCATCTGTGTAAATCAAACCAGCCATATACAATTCATCATCAGTATATGATTGATCTTCATTATTATTATTTCTAATTTCAGACGAAAGAAACACCTCATTTTCATGTCTAATATTGATAATATCATCCAATGACATTTTATTATTAAATGATAAATTCTCTTTGGAACTAAATGTAAATTTAGTATATTTATTTTTATCAACAAAATAAATAGGAAATTTATGATCTTTTGACGATAAAAATTCCTGACCATTGGACATTTTAATAATATATTTTTTCTTTTTAGAAATAGGTGAAATGTTTGATACTTTAGAAGAAATCAATTCATCACCTATATTCAAATCCTTTATTTTAACAATCTTATTTTTTAACCAAACAGATTGATCTGTAGGAATGCAATTCCAACCAGTTACAATATCAAGGTCCAATGCTCTCCAACATTTAATGAAATTCAAAAGAAGTTCTTCTTCATTTTTACATTTAATATAATAAATGTTAGGATCAGTTGTTGTAAAATCTCCACAACCAAACACAAATGAACGCTTACGATGACGAATCGTAATCGCTGTAATCTCTTTACTAGCATCTTGAATGTTAGGGAAACCTTCATCGGCTGCACACTCAATATCAAGAATGGCAATCGAAACCTGATCTGGCTTATAATTAATTTCACCCTTAAAATTATCAAAAATATAAAGATATGAAAAATTAGTTAATCCATAAATTTTTCTATTAACAACACCTTCATTCTGTGAAATAAATTCATGTGCCTTTTTAATGCTTTCGAATTCAAATTTAAATACAGGTTTACCATCAATGGTTTTATAATCACCATCTTTGTTTTCCATAAAAATATATGGTTCATAATTAATTTTTTTATTAATACGAATACCTCTATCATATCCACGCACGAAGATACGATCACCACGTTGATAAACGTTTGTGTAAAATTCCATAAATACCTCCATCACATAATCAATGATTATAGCATATAATTAAGGGGAAAGAAAGTTATTTCTCACTATCATCTTCTTCTATTTTTTCCTTTTTACGGGCTGCTGCCATTTTTCTTGCAGCTATAGAAGGATTTGAATATGTCATTTCTAAATTCATTGATGAAATTTTTTCTTGACTTCTACCATAAGAAGTAATACCTAAAATTGCACCCATTGATAAATGAAATAAACCAGCACCTTGTAAAGTTAAAGGAACCCATTCAGTAACGGGTTTCCCTGATGCTGCTAATATAATAGCCCAAAGAATTGGTGCAATAATAAAATCAAAAGCGCAAATAGCTGCATACAACCATCCCATTAATGGACGCCATTGATTATTAACCCAATCTTGATGGGATTTATCTACAGAAACAAATTTCTGATCGTCTTTTAAATCAGGCATCTAAAACTTCTAACGCTTCTTTATATTTCTTAATACGATCTGGTAAACCATGTTCACCACCATTAACACGAATACTTATAGTTTTAATTTTCCCTTGGTCAGCCAAAACATTCAAATTTTTCTTATCCCAGAACCAACCAGCACTCATCAATGCACCTTCTGGTGTTTCAATATATTCAATTGCTTCATCTACGGTCATTTCCATATCATGTGCAAAATTTTGATAATTTTCTTTACCAGTTAATTGTATCAATCCACGCCCACGATATTTCCATCCATCTCCTGATGCTTCAGTGCCATTACCCATACGATTGCTGTATACACGGTTAGCAATCTTTTCTGGATTGCGAGCATATGATTCAGTAGATACAGTTCTGAAATATTTTGGAAATACTTCTTTTAATCTTTTTGCAGAATAATTTAAATTTTCAGTTGTTCTGGTGAAATTCTGTGATTCATGACCAACTTGAGCAAGAAATGCTGCCATTCTTTTTGGTGTATTAATATCAAATGTTTCACACACTAATAAAAATGATTCATAATATTTTTGAACATCTTCTTCAGCCACATCAGGCAATGCTTCATTTAATTTTTCTAATGTAATATCCATAAAACTCTCCTATATTATCATAATATAGGAATTCACATTATATTATTTATATAATAAAAGAGGGGCAGTTACGCCCCTCTTATTGAAATTATCCGTTAATTACAGTTTTACTAGAACTTTCTGAAGCATCGTTAATATTAACCTTCTTAGGCTTCTTTTCGTCAGGAATAATATTTTCAAGCCATAGCTTAAGCATACCATTCACCAATTCCGCATTCTTAACTTCAACAGTATCAGCCAAAACAAACTTACGTGTAAATACACGGTCTGCAATACCCTTATAAAGGTATTCAGTTTCCTTCGGTGGATCAAGCTGATCGAGAGTTAAACCACCCTTAACAGTCAAGGTGTTGTTGGCGATTTCAATATCAAGATTATTCTTACCAAAACCAGCAACAGCCATTTCGATAACATATCGGTCATTATCAACCTTAACAATATTATAAGGTGGATAACCGGGAACAACCTTTGCAAATTGATCGTGTGCATTTGCAAGTTGCTTTACCATCTTATCTGCACCAACAAAAACCTTATCAAGAGTGTTGGAATCAAGCAGTGAAAAAATATTAGTCATATCATTCTCCTTATTAAGCGAGTTAAAAATTTGTAGCCCATAATTGGCACTACAATACTATTTATATGAATTTATACAATCAATCCCATAAATTCATATAATATTTTCCGAAAAGTCGGAAACCATTGAAAATACGATTTTGTTTTTTAATTAAGTTTTCTTTATCAATATTTCCATTAATGTAATGTTCTTCCAAATCATCATTTTTTTCAGATGAAAAAGCAAAAATCATTTCATCAAGAACCCAATCCCAACGTTTGAAATGATTTTCATCTGTATCTCCTTCATTCTTCTTCGGCGGCGCAGAAGTTGAACGAAGTTCTTCTGGAACATCATCATCATCAACATATGGCGCACCATGCTTATTATTTTTCAATTGTACAAGCATAGGTGTAATTATCAATGAAAGTGTATGATCCATTGACCAAGTATCATAATGATCAATACGAATTTTAATCTTGCGCTTACGCCTCCAAAGAATTTGATTGATAGTGTAATTATAAATTTCGTTCAGAACATCATCGAGTTTTTCAAGAAAATGTTCAAACTTGGTAGTATTTTCTTCCCATATAAAAAAACCATACTTCTTGTTCATATATTTTGTATGAATTTGCGAACGAAGGCCATCCCCAACATAAGGACCAATATAAATTTTCATTTTTTCACATCCTTTTTGGTAAATTTTTCTTTAGAAATCCGAATAGCTTCTTCAAATGCTTCTAAATTATTTTTATCTAAAACAAAATCACTATGGGTTTTTGTATAACCTTTGAATAAAATTTTGAAGGCATGTCGAAGTCTCCACATGATAACATCATATTTTCGTTCAATCCATGACGAGTTATATAATGACCAATCAGAAACAGACATTTGCGATTCTAATGTCATAGATAAACTACCATATTCATCTTCATAAAAACCAATATTAATATCATGTTCATGATGACCACAACCACACATGATACGAAAATAAATCTCATCTTCAAATTCAAAAGTTTTCATAATAGAACTTTTCATATAAATAATCCTTAGTAGAAAAGGAGACATACAATGTTTGGATTAGACAAGTATGTAATATACGGCATATTAGCCGCCATTACAATAGCTGTTTTCAGCACATTCGTAATAATGTGGAAATCATCAATTAAACAAAGTGCTTTATTAGAATATAATAATAAACAGTTAGAAACTGTAATGAAAGAACAACAAAAATTTATTGATAATATGAATAAAATATATAATGTTCAAAAAGAAACACTTGATTTAATGAATAAAAAAAATAACGAATTGGCAGATCAATTACAAGATATTGAAATTTATCTAAATTCTGATCAAACAAATAAAGAAGATAGACCGTCTTCTAATATATTAAAAGAAACAATTAAGAAGTTAGGTTCACAAAAATGAGATTTTTATTTATTACATCTTTAGCAGTTATATTGGCTGGTTGTCAATCTACCAGCCAAGTTGTTACAAATACTAAATTTCGAGTGTTGATACCCGACAATTCAATGTATAATTGTCCAACTATTAAAACATTTCCAAATCCAAATAATCTTACAGATGTGCAAGTAGCTAAACTGATTGTGACACTGTATAAGAATAATCAGACTTGTAAATATTCAATTGATGCAATCAAAAATTATTTGGAAAATGCTAAAAATACACTAGACAAATAATTTAGGATGCAACTTTTTCGATAATAGGAAATCCAACTACTTCAAACTTATCGGTTTTTTTACCTTTCATATTACATGCAAATTCATGTGCCGCTGTCAATGAATTAAAGTGTGCAGTTTTATGTGTTAGGATTCCATACATTGATGATGTACGTGACAAATGTTTAATATCATAATCAACACGATAATTTTTATTTTTTGTATCATATACATTCATGACAACATCTCCGTCATTTTATTGGTTATCAACTAACTATATAGTAAATTGTGGAAACTGTCAATCAAAAAATGTTTATATTATTCTATTACTGTAATTTTATTGAAAAAAATAAGACCATCGTCAATTAAATCTTTAATAGTCTTTTCTTCACTATCTTCTTCTTCAAGAATTTCAAGAATATATGGATTAGTCTCAAGCCATTTCATGGCACTTTCTTCGGTTTTAAAAACCGTATTTTCCTGACCAACATCCCATTCACACCAAATTCCAATCATTATATTTCTCCTAATTATTGTAAATGGGGGACCAAAGCCCCCCAATATTTTAGTAATTGTAACGTTCGTTCATGATTGTATTCATCATGATACCTTCAGGAGTGAAGTTATCCAACTCAGCAGACAACACAGACTTAACAATCGAAGGTGAGAAACTTGAAACAAGAGCCGCACCACGAGTGTCATACTTAACAGGAACGTTGTCCGCTGCGTTAAGATTCCAGAATACAATATTAGGAACATTGTATCCAGCCTGTTCATACTTACGAGCAATCATCTGCATTGCAGAATCGTCATATTGAGTGCAATAATCGAACTGCATATCTGAAAGAATCAGAAGCGCATCAGGCATTTCCTCTTCAGGAACCTTACCAATCACAGCAGTCTCAAGAATCTTGTCAAGTGCTGCATGAAGATTAGTATTCATTTCCCACTTTGAAGTTTCCATCTGCTTGATCTTATCAACGATGTTACCGTTCAAGTGAAGAAGTTGAGGATTTGAAGAGAAAGTCAGGAACGTATCCTTGAACTTACCCTTGTTCTTGTCTGCAAGGTAAAGACCGAGCGAAACAGCAACATCAAGACAAGTCACGTTAGACTTTGATCGATAACCACCAGCAGGACAAGTCATTGAACCAGAAACATCAACCAGAGGAAGAATGTTTGCATCACCCACAAAGTTAGGCAGAGCCTCCCACTGAGCAACGATATGGTTCAACTGAGACTTATCATAATTATTGCGATGACAACCAATCACACCCTTAAGAACATCATAAGGATAAACTGCACCAGCATTTACCTTTACAGTCTTTGCAACTTCAGGATCAGTTGAAACCAACTTTTCAGCCCACTCCTTATACTTTTCAGTATGACGAGCAAACGCCTTCTTATAACGAGAAGAAGCTACAGAAGGAACATGATTGAAATTAATATTATCCCAATCATTTGCACACATCTGAGTTTCAACAACCTTGGTCAAATTAACCAGTGTCTTGCGATAACGCTTAGGAGACCAGCCAAGGAAATTACGCAGACGAACTGCTACATCACCCTGACGAGGCATCCACTTGGCACAAAGACCATCACCCTTTTCAAGGGCATCACGGATCATCTCAAAAGCATTATTTTCAAGGTCAGTACCAACAAAAATAAGAACGTCATCCCAACGACCAAGTTCAGGAATCTTCTTCATCAGTGCAATAGCACGATCAGTATCGCTCTTGATAAGATCAGTTAGAATGTCACGGAAAAGCTTGCGTTCGCCAGCACCACCACGAATATCTCTTGCCCAAAGCGCAATACGTCCTGCAATTTCAGCGTTCTCGACACGAGCAGCAGTGAATGCAGGAATTACATCCTTACCACGCATTGCACCAATCTTGAAGAACAATGATGTGCATTCATTTCCAGTGTTTTTAAACGCTTTCATTCCATTAGAAGTTCTATCAGATTGATTCTTCACTGCTTCGATAAATGAAGTCATTTTATATCTCCTTTGCTGTTTTCAATCTTATTTTAGCTTCATTGGAAGTATGTTGAACATATTCCCAATTATTTTTGTCACCTTCTTGGTTCCAAAACTTTTCTTTTGATATTGTAGTTCGTTTACCATTTTTGTCAACGACGATTACACTACCAACAAAATTGTGTATTCCTTGTTCTATCTTTTTTCTATTATTCTCAATGGCTATTTTTGAACCGCTTTCGCCAGAAAATAAATGTGTACCATTTTCTATTTGTTTTTTTACTCTAAGTTTTGACGAGTAAGACATTTTCTTTCTTGTATTTTCATCAAAATCGTTATAACATTTACCATAACGACTCTGTCTTATTTTTTCTTTATGTTCTTCTGAAAATTTTACGCCTTTTGGGGAACCATCTAATCCATTTTCTTCTTTTAAATTTGCCCACAATTCAGAATTAACTACATTATTTTTTTCAGAAAACTCCAAAGCAAATTCTTTACATTCTTCTTCGGATTCAAATTGACCAATTATTTCTGTTGAAATATCATTACCGTGTTTTTTTAGATGTTTTTTCCAATAGATACCAGAACCTTTATATCTGTATGGATCTTTTTTGGTTGTTTTACCAAAATATTTTAAACCCGTTTTATTATGTGTTTTTATATAAAGATAGATCACATTTTTCTCCATATGTTTCTATCTTATTTATAAATTTATTGTTTTTAGTGCGTGTAACAGGATCAACTATCAATTTGCGATGGATGTTGCAAAGATATTTTGGTTTGCTGAACTGATCCTAAATTCAATAATACACTATACAACGCTTATGTCAAGCGGTAAATATAACAGGTTGTGCTTTTACGTTGCTCTACTAACTGAGCTATCCCCTGACAAAGAACACTTAGCAACTCTCCAGTCCATCGGGAGTACGACTTCCCTACTTACCTTCAACGAGCTTTCGAACGTCTTCTATCTGAGTGTTCTTTGTCAGGGGAGTTGGACTTGCACCAACGACCTACGGCGTGACAAGCAATTTGTATGCGGTAGACAACCTAAAATTAACAGATTTGCTTTTTTGCTTTTTTGATTACAAGTCAAATGCATTTTTTTGCTGAAACAAATCTAAAACTTTTATCAGAGTAGACTGATGGGCTTTTTGATTATCGAATGAAACATTAAAACCATCGAAACATTCTATTATGTTATTCTAACATACAATATCTGAATTTAATCAGCTTGGAGTAAAAATATTGTTTTATCAATATCTTACAATCGTTATTTTGTTGTAACTACTCTAAAACTAACAGGTTTGCTTTTTTTCGACGGGAATTGAACCCGCAACCGAGTTTTTTGCTTTTTTGATTACAAGTCAAATGCATTTTTTTGCTGAAACAAACCTAAAACTAACAGATTGTGTTTCTACTTTTTTATTCCAGTGAGAACATCGAAACTCACCTTGACTATAACTATTGCCGAAGCTCATATAATCTTTCATATGTTACATTTTGGCTGTACACAATCTAAAACTTAACAGGATCAACTTTTGCTTTTTTTCAATAAAAAGTTTTCTTTTGTTGCTGAACTGATCCTAAAATTTGGCGGAGTGATGGCGGAATCGAACCCCTGACCTTGCGGTTCCAACCGATTTCAAGTCGGTGCCAGCATCCCCGGCTGGATATGCACTCCGTATTTCATTAAAGACCTCGATAGTATTTAGACCTCGGTCTTCCTTGTTTTTTATTTGCGCCTTTATAGCTAGGTGTTAGAGAATGACAATTAGGACATAAAATTGTCAAATTCTCTGGACGATTATTAGTGAAATCTCCGTCAATGTGTTCTAATTCTAAAGGAATTTTATTGGTATATATATTTTTTTCACCCCAACCACATTCAGAGCATTTATAATTATGTTCTTCAAGAAGATAATCTCTTAACCAATGGGCGGTAGCAGTTTTACCTCTCATTGCACTAATATTACCATCTTTCCAAAGTTTAATTTTATCTTCTCTACTTATAAATCGTTCTTGCAACTGAATACCTGTATTATAGGAACATGTTTTAGTTTCGCTCCAAATCTCTATTGTTTGATTATTATATCCGATGATTTTGGATTTGTCAAGAACTTTTTTTCGGTTCTTCGAAACTTTTTTGTTTTGATGGCGAAGGCACTCAGAGTCGAACTGAGGCTTGCGGTTTTGGAGACCGCCGTGCTACCGTAACACTTTGCCAACACATCAAATGAACTTTTCTAACCACGTTCTCAATTTATGAAAAGGGCGCAATTTATACTCTTCGCAACTACCAAAGAATCTGATATTCAAATCAGTATAATTATATTTAGTATTTGGACAATTACATTTATCATACATAAAGCCTTGTGAATAAAAAGAACAAATTTTACATTTCATAAGGTTTGCTGTTTGGGTATCAGTAATCATATTACCCTCATGCTAAATGGCGGTGAGTATTGGATTCGAACCAATGGAACCATTTAACGGGTTCAACGCATTAGCAGTGCGCCGCTTTCGACCACTCAGCCAACTCACCAATCAAAATATGGTGCTGCCTCTCTGTTACGATCAGAGTTCTCCAGTTCTTCAGACTGGCGTGAGGACCACCTTCACCAAGGCAGCATTATTTATTCAACAGGAACCCACTCTTCAACCACAATGGTCTTCGGTTTCTTTTCGACACGAGTGAGTTCGTAAATATCAGAATTTTCAAAACCCCAATCATCATCCCAAGTGGCCATATTGCTTTCCCAGTATCCCCAAAACTCGGGGTTGTCAGGAAAGCTATCTTCATCAACCTGATAAATTACCTGAGTGTAGAAGCTACTGCCCCTACGATGTTTATGCCGTGAAAATTCAAGGCAGTCATCAATAATATTATCGAAGAGTTCTTTACCGATAGATTCACGAGTAATCGTCTTAATCATCACACAATCCTTTCATATCCTACCTTTATAGTAACCTTGTCCGATCCAAATGTCAAATTCTTCTTTTTTAATTTTCTTATTATATTGTCCTTTAGTTATCCAACAGGTTCCATATTGAGAATTTTTAGAACCTTGATTTTTTGATTTACTCATTTTTATTTTTGTTTCTTCCGAATGAGTTTTACCATAAAAACAACCTCTCGGGTTATTATCTCTTGCTTTCTGCAAAGCTAATCTTGATCTTTCGTTACATTGTTTCCTAAACAGTTCATCGTTATTATATTTTAAACGCCAGCGTTCTATAGTTTCAGCAATTGGCATTAAACTATTTAATCTTTTTTCTGTTAAAAACCTTTCAGGTTGGCGATTTATATAACTGAAACCACCTTTACCACCTTCACATAAATTATAACTCATTTCATTAAGAATGACTAGTTCTTTCTCTTTATTCTCCATATCCCCTTCATTGTCGAATATATGAAGTATTTCTTTGTTGAAGTTTTCTCTTCCATGTTTTTGGATAGCTCTTTTAATAAGTTTTCCAGAACCCATATAACCATCGTCTAAGTTATTGGTCTTATGCATTCCAATATAGAACTTACCATCAAGTTTATTAGTTATTTTATAAATTGTATAAAACAAAATGCTGCCCTCAGTTGTATAATAGTTTTATTGACATTACTATTTATACAACTGAGGCGCTTGTGTCAGCCTAGCTGGATTCGAACCAGCGATCTCATCCTTCCAAGGGATGCGGGAACGACCAAACTTCCCTACAGGCTGTTTATCCTTTACTTATCCTTTATATTACCCTTTTCTTTAAGGGAAGTCAACTCTTTTTTGATCCATTCCTGAAGAAGTTCAACTGAAGGATCAAGAATAGCCTTTGCCTTCTCAGACTGATAAACCTTCTCACCAACTTCAGATGCAGCAATGAGAATCATTGTTTGTCTATTAGGAATTGACACCGCTAAAAGTGCAAAGACGACACCACAAATGGTGCTATATTTATGAAACTTTATAAGCATTGGTTTTAACTCTTCTTCATAGTCGTCTTCGTCAGAAGACATAACTCTAACCATAAAACTTAAAGCAAGAGCCGTTCCAAGAACTATCGCCAACCCAGTAAACATTTGCCCAAGACCGGGAACAACTTGTGTGAGATAGATAAACCACGAAAGATTATTCATTATATAGTTCCTTTGTTAGATTGGTGTCGGAAATAGGATTTGAACCTATGATCACGGCGTATGAAACCGCTGCTTTTGACCAACTAAGCTATACCGACTAAAAATTTACATCAAATAAATTATCAAGTTCATTTTTTTCTATAATTAAAATATTATCGACTACTGCCCATTTTGCATCATCTCTTTCAGTTTTGTAGCCTTTAACTTCTATATAACGTTTATATTCTGGTAAATAGAAATCAGGAAAATATAAATGCCATTTTCCTTTCCATTGATAAGAAAAAGGTTTTATATCATTTGTCCATAAAATAGAATTATCATTTAAAAATGATGCAACTTTTAATTCCCATTTTCCCTTTACCTTCGTCGGCCCAAATGGACTATCAATCTCATACATTTTAACTCTTCCAGATACATTATTTTTTGAATAACTATCTGGATTTTTTAAAACAACATTTTTCATTATTTCAGATTGTTTTTTTCTATTTTCTTCATTAGACCAATATTCTTTTAGGGCTTTTTTATTTTTTTCATTCCATTCTTTAGGAGATTTTGTTCCTATTCTTGATGACATATCTCTAGAATTAGCGCAAGACCTACAACAGAAGACACCGTTATTTTGATGTTCTTTTTTACATTTTGGACATATCTTCATTTTAAACTCCTTTTACATATTTAGTAAAAGGCAATTTTCAAGAGGACTCTGCGACCACCTTGCCGCCCAACAGGCATTATTGAATTGACGCAAGAGGAATCAAACCTCTATCTCTGCTTTGTTTGGTGCGTGAGGTGGGACTCGAACCCACACTGTACAGTTTCTAAGACTGTTGTCTCCTGCCGTTTGGACTACCCACGCTTTTCTTTTTTCTCCAAGTTGGAGTAAAAGAATGACAGTTAGGACACAAACCTTCTAGATTAAATCTAACATTATTTTTTGTATCGCCGTCTTTATGCTCTAACTCAAGTTTTATTTTTTGACCAAGCCATTCATCTAAACTACAATTATTACATTTAAAATTTTGTTCCTCAAAAACTCTTCTACGTTTTTGAGAAGGACCAAGTTCGTCAAAGCTTTTTTCTAAATATATTTGTAACTTTGTTGTTTTTATTTTTTCAGATATTTGATTTCTGAGCTTCTCATCAAAAGAAGCCATACGTTTTGCGATATGTTCTTTGCTTTGTTTTTTACCCTTATTAAATGTATTTCCTTTTAATTTTAAACTAACTTTAGAATTAATTTCTTTTCTTTTACTTTTAGTAGAAAAAGAAGAAGCACATTTCTTACAGCAAAATCTTCCAGAACCATATTTTTTATCATATTCAATATTACAATTTTCGCAAATCATTCGAACCTCTATATTTTATTAATATTTTATATATTTATAAAAGTTCGTTTTTTATAGTGGGCTACAAGAGCGTTAAAATAACAGAGTAGTTGGGGATAATATAGAGTTTCCTCCACACTGGCACCTTGCCAACTCCCCATCAAAGATACACCAATTTGGATTCGAACCTTGTTCTAGTCTTATCGATCTGCGCTTCCCACAGTGCTGATCGGTGTATCCATTGCGGGGAGTATAGGAATCGAACCTATCAATTTTATTTTTGCTGTATCTACTCTAAAACTTTGGAGCGTCGAGAGGGAATCGAACCCTCATCTCTTGGTTGGAAGCCAAGAATAATAACCACTATACTACCGACGCAAATATTCTTCTTTAAAAAGTTGAAATACTAGTTTTTCATACTTGTTCATCTTTTCCCAAAGCATTTTTTTAACAGAAGAGCTATGAGCAGAATGATACTTCATTGCATACTTATAATACTTTTTTACAGCTTTGTCAAGTTCTTTTGAGTATTCCATTTCTTTTTTCTTCTAATTGACACACTGAGAAGGAATCGAACCCATCGTTTAGACGATGGCAACGTCTCATTCTACCATTGAACTACACCCGTAAAATTATTTGTGTTGTTTCACTAACAGGTACTTGTCTAACATATTCACCCTGAGCTTTTCTATTATTCCAAGGTTTCAATGGATAGTTCAAAATATTATCACCATTAATGATAACAGCACGATTACATTCTTTATTCATTTGAACATAATATACATCATATGTGTTGGCAAGTGAATAAGGAATTTTTTTCACAAAACTTTTATCACGACGCCATTGATAATCTTTACGTTCAATACAATTAATTTCTTTAAAAGGAAATGGTTTATTACCTTGCCAATTTCCATGTCTAACTTCAATTTCCCAACATATAATAACTTCATTATTATTATTTAATGTTAATAAATCAATTCCATGTTTATTACTATTATCTACAGTTCTAAAACTAATTCTTTTATTTAGATAATTTCTAAAAGCATCTCTACCAAATTTATCATATTGATTATGTTCAATCACATCAAAATCTTTAATAGTACCAATCATACCACGAGAAATTACGGTAGACATAATATATTCCTTATTTTGGCGCATCAGGTAGGATTCGAACCTACATTTTTCATTCCTGTTACCTTACTCTTCGTTCGTAGCGAAGGGGGATACTGATGCATATTTCATCACATCTTCTAAATTTATTTTTTTTTATGCCTAAACTTAGTTTCAAATTCTATTATAGAGTCTAAATCTCTATAAGTCAAGTCATTAAATTTATCACATAATTGTTGAAGATTTACATTATTATAACCACGTAAAAAATTAGGTGGACTATATACAATATTTTCTTCATTATCAATTATTAATAATCGTTTATTTTTCTTTTTTAAGATATACATTTTATTCTCCTTAAGCATGTTATTTTCGACATATAAGATGCTTAAAAAGCCATCAAACTTAGAAATATAACACCTATAAAATTATATTTATATATTGGTAAAGCAGCATTATTTGGAGTTCAGGATGGGACTTGAACCCATGTAACTAGTTTTGCAGACCAGTGCCTATGCCATCTCGACCACCTGAACAATAACCCATTGATCTTTATCATTAGAAATATTTTCACCACTTAAAAACCACAAACCAACTGGTGTAGTATCCAACCAATTAGCAGCAAAATTAGACCAACTCCAAATAGTTGGTGGTGGTGAATTTAAATGTTTACCATGATAAATTGAAACAGTTTTCTTACCGTTTGTTGCACCAGCAAAGTTTATAAGATTCATATCACACCTTATATTGGCTGGAGATTAAGGATTCGAACCTCAACTAACGGAGTCAGAATCCGTGGTTCTACCAATTAAACTAATCTCCAATAAAATGGCGATCTGTATGGAACTCGAATCCATAACCTTCCGCTCGACAGGCGGATGCTCTAACCATTGAGCTAACAGACCGTAAAATATCGTGCTGGTTACTGCCATCCAGCATCTCCCTTGACGTGGAGAAGATTTTATCGAGAAGGACGAATCGTTACCGTAGACCTCAGCCGCTACAAAGCTATATCCAATATACTAAAACGATTCAAAGTATATTGGTGATTACAGGTTCTCATCTCCTGTAAATTTGGAAGTTCTGCCTCTATAAAATCCCATATTAACGAATTCACAAAATTCTTCTTTTTTAATCATTTTATTTTGGACGCCATTTGTTATCCATATTTTACCAAATTGAGGGTTTTTGTTGCCCCGCATATGTCCTAATAATCTAAAAGTTTCTTTTCTCTTTTTCTTTGCTGTTTCTGATTGTGCTGCAATTTTACCTTTTGATAAATTATTTTTTATTTTTTCTCTATAAGAAGAATCGTTCTCATATTTTTCTTTAGAAGCATTACCACCTTTTAAGGGTATTCCTAAAGTTAATTGCCAATTTTTGCCATATTTTTCTTCTAATGTTAAATTGGCAGCAATTCTTCCCTTTATTTTATTTTCTCTGCGATCTCTTTTATATATTAATTTGGGCGACGAATTAATATACCCAAACCCGCCTTTACCACCATCACATAAATTATAACTCATTTCACCGATAATTACAAGTTCTTTTTCTTTGTTCTTCATTTCTTCTTCATTATCAAAAACATAAAGGATTTCTTTACTAAAATTTTCAACACCATATTTTTCAATAGATCTACGAATCAATTTACCAGAACCCATATAATCATCATCTAAATTATTGGTCTTATGCATTCCGATATAAAACTTATCGTTTATTTTGTTTGTTATCTTATAGATTGTATAAAACATTTGCTAGACCCTCAGTTGCATAATAGTTTTATTGACATTACTATTTATACAACTGAGGCGCTTGTGTTGCGATGCCGCCGAATCGAACGACGTTCCTTTGGTTATGAGCCAAAGAGGATTCCAACCCCCCGCCCGCAATAAAATGGTGCCGCATGACAGAATCGAACTGCCATCAGAAGATTACAAAACTACTGTAATGCCATTATACTAATGCGGCTTATTCTTTAAATATTCCAATCTCGGCGTGAACCACCAGTACCAGAACGATTCGGCTTACCATTAGGCCAAAGATTCAATGTATCAGCACGAGACACACACTTAGACAATTCTTCCATAACACGAAGTGACCCCTTCAAACTAACTTCTGAGTTCTGAATGTCACCGGGCATAATAAAAGTCATCTTAGTGTTTTCTACAAACAATGGAATAAAATTCCCAGTCTTTACAATATTTCGAATAACAATAATGTTCTTAGATAGAAGATTGTATTCGAAATTAAATCCATTTGTTAAATTACCATGTTTTTCAAAATTAGCACGTAGACGATATGACTTCTTCATACCAGTTTCATCAGCAATATTCCACTGATTATTGCGAAAAAAGATATAAAGTTCACCATCTTCAAGATCACGAACCAACTGGAAACGAGAACCATCACGCCAATTGATTTCAGCATAACAAGCAGGATTTTTTTTACCCTCAGTATCACCAGTTACACCATAAACCATATACGGACTATCAGTTACATCGACCCTATAGAATTCAGTAAAATCAGCAAGAGCCGAACCAGAGAACAGCATCACAATAGCGGCAATAGTAGTCTTCAACTTAAACATAATGTATCTCCTTTGATGAAACTAGATTGTGGGCTAACCGTGGACCCACATGAGCTATTTCTGGTAGCTACCCATTAGTAAATTTGGCGTGGGCTAACACCACTGTTCTTAAAAGACAGCATTGTTTAATCTCCTATCATACCCCCACGCAGCATGATCGTAATCATCGTTCTCAAATAAGGATTCATAAGCCGCCGATGATCATGACTTATGTTTCCCTTCAATCTTAAACGTAAGATTGAAACGGAGGGTTCTAAAAACTGCACCCACAACTATTCTTAATAAGGAGACGGCTGGACTTTCACCAATGACCTTCTTCAAGAAATGAATACGCTCTAGACAACTGAGCTACGCCCCCTTAAGTTTTGGTGGAGAATATCGGTAACGCTCCGATCAGCCAACCTCCGTGCAAGGGAGGTGCGGGTACCTTGCCCATTCCCCAAATTTTTATATTCTACCCTTACTATATCCTCGTTCTGACCAAATGTCAAGGTCTTCTTTTTTAATCTTTTTATTTTCTTGTCTATTTGTTATCCTATAGATTGTATAAAACAAAATGCTGCCCTCAGTTGTATAATAGTTTTATTGACATTACTATTTATACAACTGAGGCGCTTATGCTCCCCCGGTTCGACTCGAACCGACGACCTGAAGCTTGCAAAGCTATCGCTCTCCCAACTGAGCTATGTCCCCAAAATTTGGCTGGTCGGATAGGAATCGAACCTATATTTTACAGATTAACAATCTGCTGCATTACCGTTATGCTACCGACCAATTAATATACAATTCTTTAACTTTATCTGTATTAACCCATTCGCCTCTAACTATATTTAGATTCATTTTTTCTAGATATTCTTTTTCAACTTTTCTCCTATCCTCAACAAAGATATAATGTTCAACTTTATATCTTCTTAAAGGGTCATAAGTTTGATAAGTGGACAATCTTTTATCTAAATCTTGTGTTATTCCAATTTTATACATACCCTCAAAAGCTGGATTACTTATTAAGTAAAGTATGCCACATTTTGGCTTCTTAACTTTGATTTTAATCTCACTACTAAAATTTTGATTTGATGCTCTACATATATTCAATTTCATTAAAGATAAACCAGCTAATTTTTTAGCAAATTTTACATTTGTTTTTCTAATTAATTTATTTGTTTTTGGTTTATTAACTTCTCTATAAACCAAATAAAAAGTATCAATCATCGTTTGATTTACATCAAATGTTCCATATTCTGGAATGATATTTCTTCTTATCAATAAATCAATTATTTCATTATCTTTTCTCATAATATATTTAATATCCTATTTATCTAACCTAGTCAACACCTTTTTCAAAATTTTTTCCACATGTTATTGAATGTGTGGATCGTTAATCACCAGATTCTGCGTCAAGCAATGATTCAGAAACCACACAAATGGTAGACCATACAGGATTCGAACCTGTGTTGTCGGAGATTAAAATGGTAGACAAGGAGAATTTCGAAATCTCGACCCTCGGTTTAAGAGACCGACGCTCTTCCTCTGAGCTACTTGTCCAAAACTTTATGCTGCCGACCTGTCTCTATGAACAAGCCCCTTTCCCCTTGGCAGCGTCGAGGGCGGCGACTAATAGCCATGCCGCTGGCATATGGTAGTCCGTGAGAATTTCGAAATCCCGACCCTCGGTATGTAACACCGATGCTCTGCCTCTGAGCTAACGGACCATATCAAATGTTTTTGGTTTTATTTAATAGTGTATCTCGTATCTTCTGTTTTGTTTCTTCGCTTCTCGGTTTGCCAAATTGAGAGTTTTTCTCACCAGAATGCTGCCCTCAGTTATATAATAGTCTTATCTCTAATGCTATTTATACAACTGAGGCGCTTATGCTGGGGAAGCAAGGTTCGAACTTGCAATCTCACTGATTCAAAGTCAGGTATGTTACCTATTACACCATTCCCCAAAAAAATGATTACCTGTCGTATGGGAATCGAACCCATATCTCTTTAACTGCATCTGATCAGGAAGCATTATCAAAGAATCCTATCCATTAAACGAACGACCAACGAGTTCATGACCCCGTTGTTGGTAAACTTCACAGACAAGCGGAGATTGGTCACAGAATGCATTTCTGCCAACTCGTCACTTTAAGCACACTAATTCTAATGCACTTGTCTGCTATAACCTACATGGGCAGGTTCCCATCTTGGTTAATTATGGTGCTTCTGACTGGTAACGATCCAATGTCTGACGGTTATCAACCACCTGCTCTACCTTTGAGCTACAGAAGCAATTATTCTACCTTTATGAAAACCATTTTCTATCCAAATGGCAAGGTCTTCTTGCTTAATCTTCTTGTCTTCTTCATTATCAAATACATGAAGTATTTCTTTATTGAAGTTTTCTCTTCCATGTTTTTGGATGGCTCTTTTAATTAATTTTCCAGAACCCATATAACCATCATCTAAGTTATTGGTTTTGTGCATACCAAAATAAAACTTATTGTTTATTTTATTCGTTATCTTATATATTGTATAAAACAAAATGCTGCCCTCAGTTGTATAATAGTCTTATCTCTAATGCTATTTATACAACTGAGGCGCTTGTGTCCCGTGAATCGGATTTGAACCGACGATCTCCACGCTTGAAAGGCGGGTATGTTTGACCGCTACACCACCACGGGTTATTATCTCTTCAAAGAAACACCTTATACGTATCGTCATTAAGGTCGAATCCCAACAACAAAATGACTGATCTTTAGATTTATAAAGATGTTTCTATGAAGAGATAACCGAAGTTATCTCTCTACAGTTTCCAACAATGTCAAACAACAATTTTATTCCAATTATGAATAACTATAATAATCAATAATGGTATCACAGTCATCCATCCCATATACAAGAAAGTAATCACCATGTCAAGTCTTTCTTTCCAACTCATGTAATTACCTCATTAAAAAATTTTGGTGGACCCTCTGGGACTCGAACCCAGAACCTACGGTTTAAAAGACCGTTGCTCTAACCTATTGCGCTAAGGGTCCAGTAAAATTACGCTACTCGTTTGCAGCGTTTATACGAACCCTTACCTTTTTTCGGGGTGACAATACGCTGACGAAATAGCTTGTTTTCCAAAGCTTTCGCAAAAATAGAACGTTTCTTAAATTCTTTACGCATTGTCACCCTCCTTTCTTAAAATAAAACTCTCAAAGTGATTATATTTATATAATTAAATGTGTCAAAATTGTGGTTTTTACAAAATATCTACAAGATTTCCATTATCAGTAATGGCACGAACACGAAAAGTTGGATACCAACTCTTTACTTGACGCATACCATTAACAATGGACCAATCATTATTATCTACAACCATCGCATCAGTCCAAGAACCAGATTGATCTTGATATTGAATATGGATCATTTATTCCTCCATCAGTTGATGAAACATATATAGCACTTCATGATTTCTATGTCAACACCCTTTGGAGAAAAAAGGGGAGCTTTTTTTGCTCCCCTTTGAATTAATTGATTTTGAAAGAAATCAATTACCTTCAGGGCGGTACTTAGTACCAGCAAC
>ERZ1645192.1075-NODE-1075-length-22954-cov-5.657802_pt1 | contig 22954 bp, 21 predicted proteins | sample MGYA00575354_ERZ1645192 | MGnify/ENA primary metagenome ERZ1645192 (study PRJEB40844, sample SAMN11349763) | freshwater sediment metagenome | isolation source: river sediment | host: Sediment | place: India: Faizupur Khadar , New Delhi | collected 2017-02-21 ... | reverse complement strand
GGATAGAGCATCTGCCTTCTAAGCAGAGGGTCCCGCGTTCGAGTCGCGGCGGGCGTGCCAGTTGGCAACCACGGCAGGAGACTTCGAAATAGTTGACAAGAGGAAGAAAGGAACAGACACCATGAGTGAAGCCAGCAAATGCCCTGTCACGGGGATGACTCACAACCAGACTCCCCGGCGCGGACCGACGAACCGCGACTGGTGGCCGAACCAGTTGAACCTGGATATCCTGCACCAGCATTCGAGCAAGTCGAATCCGATGTGCGAGGATTTCGACTACGCTGAGGAGTTCAAGACTCTTGATTTGAAGGCCCTGAAGAGCGACCTGCGTCAGTTGATGACAGCGTCGCAGGACTGGTGGCCGGCTGATTTCGGACATTATGGGCCGCTGTTCATTCGCATGGCGTGGCACAGTGCGGGCACGTACCGCACCAGTGACGGTCGTGGTGGCGGAGGAAACGGCAGCCAACGCTTTGCGCCGCTGAACAGTTGGCCGGATAATGTGAGTCTCGACAAGGCGCGACGGCTTCTTTGGCCCATCAAGCAGAAATACGGGCGCAAGATTTCGTGGGCGGATCTGATGATCCTGACGGGCAATGTCGCTCTGGAGTCGATGGGATTCAAGACGTTCGGATTTGCCGGGGGACGGGAAGACATATGGGAGCCGGAGAAGGCCATCTACTGGGGGGCGGAGGGAAAATGGCTTGAGGACCAACGTTACTCGGGAGATCGGGAGTTGGAGAAGCCGCTTGCGGCCGTGCAGATGGGACTCATCTATGTCAATCCGGAAGGCCCAGGCGGCAATCCCGACCCGTTGGCAGCTGCAAAAGACATTCGTGAAACATTTGCCCGCATGGCGATGAACGATGAAGAGACGGTAGCGCTTATTGCGGGGGGGCATACCTTCGGCAAGGCCCACGGCGCTGGAGACGCCAAGCATCTTGGGCCTGAGCCGGAAGCGGCGGGCATCGAGGAACAGGGTCTGGGTTGGAAGAACAGTTTTGGGACAGGCAAAGGAGGGGACACAATCACCAGCGGATTGGAGGTGACCTGGACGACGACCCCTACGCGGTGGAGTACCAATTTTTTCTGGAATCTATTTGGTTACGAGTGGGAACTGACCAAGAGCCCGGCTGGAGCGCACCAATGGAGGCCCAGAGGCGGTGCCGGCGCCAACACCGTGCCAGACGCGCATGATCCTTCCAAGCGCCACGCTCCGGCGATGTTCACTACGGACCTGGCTCTGCGTTGCGATCCGGCGTATGAGAAGATCTCACGGCGTTTCATGGAAAACCCGGACCAGTTTGCTGAGGCATTCGCCCGGGCCTGGTTCAAATTGACGCATCGCGACATGGGTCCGCGCACACGTTACCTCGGACCGGAGGTGCCAGCAGAGGAACTGATCTGGCAGGATCCCATTCCCGCCGTTGATCATAAGCTGGTGGAAGCAGCGGATATTGCGTCCCTCAAGGGCAAGATTCTGGATTCCGGCCTGGCGGTGTCGGAGCTGGTTTCCACCGCCTGGGCCTCGGCGTCAACCTTCCGCGGTTCGGACAAGCGCGGTGGTGCAAATGGCGCTCGCATTCGTCTTTCTCCGCAAAAGGATTGGGAAGTCAATCAACCCCGGCAATTGGCAAAAGTGCTTACTTGCCTGGAGGCTATTCAGGGCGCCTTTAACAAGGCACAGACTGGAGGAAAGAAGATATCACTGGCCGACCTGGTTGTTCTGGCCGGTTGCGCCGGGGTTGAGCAGGCGGCGAGGAATGCGGGTTGTGCCGTAACCGTTCCCTTTGCGCCCGGGCGCATGGATGCGACCCAGGAGCAAACCGATGTGGAATCCTTTGCAGTGCTGGAGCCAATCGCAGATGGGTTCCGTAACTATCAGAAAACCCGGTATTCAACATCACCTGAGGAGTTGCTGGTGGACAAGGCGCAGTTGCTGACCCTGACCGCGCCAGAAATGACCGTGCTCCTTGGCGGCATGCGGGTATTAAAGACCAACTTCGGGGGGAGTTTCCACGGCGTCTTTACGAAGCGGCCGGAGGCTCTCACCAACGACTTCTTCGTGAACCTGCTGGACATGAGCACAGAGTGGAAGCCTGTTTCAAGCGATGCGATGGTGTTTGAGGGTCGTGATCGCAAAACGGGCGAACCTAAATGGACAGCCACCCGCGTGGATTTGATCTTTGGTTCGAACTCCCAACTGCGGGCTTTGGCGGAGGTCTATGGCTGTGTGGACGGACAGACGAAGTTTTTGCAGGACTTCGTGCGTGCGTGGAACAAGGTCATGAACCTTGACCGTTTTGACCTGTTCACCAAGCCAGGCTCGGCCCGGCGGCCTCGCAGAGGGATGGTGAAGTAAAAGGCTGAGACCAACACTGCATCGCACCAGTGTCCGTTCTCATCGTCAGGACACAGGCTATCAGGTGACTGGGGATGAGGCGGCAAGTTCGCCTTATCCCCTCACTTCGTGATCTGGACGAGGTGTAGAACATGGATAACGTCAGCATGCCCACGGTGCGACGGCGGTTGGTGCAGGAGAATAAAGCCTGGTTTCCTCTCAAATCAACCTCGATGCGACTGCTGGTTTTCAACAGGCGGCACCTGGCGGATTTGAAAACGTTTGCGGAGGTGTGGGGGGAAACTCAAATTCGGATTCAGCCGCCGGAGATCGATGGAAAAACGCAACGAGGAAACACGCGAGGAACCAAGTGACATCATCTGGATTGGCTGAAATATTGAACCAACTTTTCCAGCGCCCGCGCCCGATGGCTGATCCTGTTCTTTTGCTCCTGGCTGAGTTCCGCAAGCGACGTTTCCATGCCGTCCGGCAGGAACAGCGGGTCGTAACCAAATCCGTTACTGCCTTTGGGAGCGAAATCGATTCTGCCTTCACACGCGCCGCGGAACAGTTCGGTGGGCAATTCCTGCTCTTCCTCGAGGCATGAACGTGATGTGTCGTCATGGCGGAGGCAGGGGATACGCGTCAGAGCCAGCACACATCGAAATCGGGCTTTACGGTGTTCGAGAGGGACATTTGCCAGCAGGCGCAGCAGCTTTGCGTTGTTGTCGGTGTCGGGCGAATTGCCCAGGCGGTCTTTTGCCGCAAATCGGGCAGAATTCACGCCCGGGGCGCCGTTGAGAGCGTCAACTTCCAGGCCGGAATCGTCCGCCAGCACGTAGAAGTTTTCCGGGCTGAGTGGCGGGGCGACACGCTTTTGAACAGCCAGCCAACGGGCCAGTTGCACCGACTTCTTGATCGCGTTGCCCTCAAAAGTTGGCGCGTCCTCGACCACAGTTGGCGCGTCGGGAAAGGTCTGCAGCGACTGACAGTGGCACACCGGCCCTAAAATGGACTGGATTTCCCGGAGCTTGTGATCATTCCGGGTGGCGACCACAAGCAAGATGGGCGAGCTATCTGTTCTGAACGATGAAGGCATTCAGCAGGAGCGGCTTGTTCAAATTCCGTGCTCGTTGATCACTTTATTGCCGTCGCCGAGAACGATCACTTTCGGCTTCCAGAACTTGGCTTCCTCATCGGTAGCTTCTGTAAAACTCATGATTGTGAGACGATCGCCGGGCTTGCCCAAGTGTGCGGCTGCGCCGTTTAGGATAATCTGGCCGGAGCCGCGATCCCCCGGGATGGCGTAGGTCTCGAAGCGTGCTGCGTTGGCCATATTGCTGCAGAGGATGCGCTCATAAGGGTGCATCCCCACCCGGTTCATCAGATCAAGATCAATTGTGAGGCTGCCCTGGTAATCCAGGTTTCCCGCCGTGATCTGCGCCCTGTGAATCTTCGATTTCAGCAAATGCACCAACATAAGGTGATTCCAACATAGGCTCACGACTGGCGCTTGAAAAGGCCTATTGCAGCCGGCCATATGCGGCGTTTTTTATCCTCATTGAACTTGAGTGCGCCTGCGGTTAATCTATTTCGGCGTGGCCCGGCAACCGCCTCTGTGTGGGATGCTGGAGCGTAATTCCTATGACATTGACTGAAAAAATCTTAGCTCGCGCGGCAGGCAGAGCCCGCGTGGAAGCCGGCGACAACATCTGGGTGAATGCGGACGTGCTTATGACCCACGACGTTTGCGGTCCCGGGACCATTGGCGTGTTCAAACGCGAGTTTGGCAAAGGCGCAAAAGTTTGGGACAAGAAGAAAATAGTGATCATACCGGACCACTATATCTTTACGGCCGATTCGAAGTCGAACCGCAACGTGGATATCCTTCGAGAGTTTGTTAAAGAGCAGGGGATTGCCTACTTCTACGATGTTATTGACGATCCAAACGGAAAGTGGGTTTTTGATGCCGCCAAGGGCCCCGAGAAGCGGCAATATGGTTCAAAGTACGCCGGAGTGTGCCACACTGCGCTCCCTCAAAAGGGCCACACACGCCCTGGAGAAGTTTTGTTCGGCACGGACTCTCATACCTGCATGGCGGGCGCATTCAACGAGTTTGCCACGGGTATTGGAAACACGGATGCCGGTTTTGTTATGGGTACCGGCAGGTTGCTCATCAAGGTTCCTGAGACCATGCACTTCCGGTTGGAAGGGCAAATGCTTCCTGGCGTGATGGCCAAGGACATCATCCTGCACTGCATCGGAGAGATTGGTTTCGATGGCGCAACATATCGTGCAATGCAGTTTGACGGCCCGGGTGCTTCGAGTTTGAGCATGGATGATCGGATGACGATTGCGAACATGGCCATTGAGGCTGGCGGCAAGAACGGCATTTTTGAGTTTGATTCCAAGACGGCCGCCTTTGTGGATCATCGCTGCAAACTGAATGGCACAAAGTCCGCATACACACCGGCTGAGCGCGATCGGGACGAGAAGTTTGTTTACGAGACTGTGGTGGATCTTTCAAAGCTCGAACCGACGGTGGCGTGCCATCCTGATCCGGGCCAGCGAAAGCTCGCCAAGGAGTTGGGGGGCATCAAGCTGGACCGGGCTTATATCGGATCCTGCACGGGAGGAAAGACGAGCGATTTTCTCGAGTTCGCCAGGATACTTAAGGGTCGCAAGGTGAGCATCGACACTTTTGGTGTGCCGGCGACGCCGGAGATCATTCAGGATCTTCAGACGAGCCGCTGGGATGGCAAGACTGTGTGGGATATTCTTGTGGATGCCGGGGTGAAGATGACAGAGAATCCGGGCTGCGCGGCATGCCTGGGTGGTCCAGTGGACACCTTTGGTCGGATGAATGCGCCTCTCAAGTGCATCAGTGCCACCAATCGGAACTTTCCGGGCCGCATGGGCCACAAGGATTCGCAGGTGTTCCTGGCGTCCCCCGCGACAGTTGCGGCGAGCGCGTTGAGCGGGCGCATCACCGATCCGCGCGAGTACCTCTAGTGGAGTCCGTTTCAGGCTTTTGCATCGAGCCTGGCCAGGAATTCCTGGGCTAGTAGTTCGTATGCGGCTGAGCCTGTGCTGTACTTGTCGTAGTGAATGATCGGCTTGCCAAAGCTCGGGGCTTCCGCGATGCGCGTGCTTCTGGGTATTAGTGTCTCAAACACCTTATCTCCGAAATGTTCCCTGACCTCTCCCACGACTTGTTGGGAGAGCTTGGTTCGGCCGTCGTACATGGTCATAACGACGCCAATCAGATCCAGCGCGGGGTTGACCCCATTCTCGTGCAATTGGGTCATTACACGGTTGAGCATGGAAATGCCTTCCAGCGCGTAATACTCGCATTGAAGTGGAACCAGCACTCCATGGCTCGCGGCGAAAGCGTTGAGGGTGAGGACGCCGAGCGACGGAGGACAATCGATCAACACCAAGTCGTAAGCGGATCCGGCTGTGATTGGCTGAAGCGAATCAGCGACACGCCGAAGATGGTTCTCAGCCCTAGCGAGCTCGAAGTCCGCCCCGCAAAGATCCACCTCGCTGGGAACCACCTCCAGATTCGCAAAAGCCGTTTTCCTGATTTTTTCCTGGAGGTTTCCCTCACCCAGAAGGACGCGGTAGGCGCTGGCTCCCTCAATCTTTTCGAGACCCAGGCCGCTGGTGGCGTTGGCCTGCGGGTCCAGATCGTAAACAAGCACGGACCGCCCAATGTCCGCGATGCATGCGGCAAGGTTGACGGTTGTTGTTGTCTTTCCCACGCCGCCCTTCTGGTTGGCGACGGCTATGACTCTGGTCGGCACACACGTCTTGTAAACAAATGTCCGATCACATTCAAGCACCGCCAACAGCACGGCAACGACACGGAACTCCACCAAGGAGCAGTTCTGCGCCCCGGCAAAATCCGACCGAATGTAATCCGATGATTTAGACGCGCACGACTGCAAATGGAATGCAGAGTCCGTTGCAACGGCGGTTGGCTTGCTTCTCTATTCTTCATTCGGGTCGGAGTGGGGGGGGGTAGAGACGGGTCGCTCAAGAGTCATTGCTGGAACTCAGCGTAAGGGGCGGTCGATACAAGGCCGGTCCTGTCTTTTTCGATTGATCCGCATGCGGGCAAAGTCGATGATAAATTCATGACTGAACGCGGCGTGATGGAGGAATTTGTGGTCTGGTGGCGAATGCGCCCGGGGAGTTCCGTGGCGGGGGCACTCGGCGTGTGAGAGAGACGAGACTCATGGAAGCCCCACTGGAATCATTGGGAATCATTGCCGGGAGCCGTTCACTTCCGCTGGTACTTGCGGCGGAAGCCCGAAAAGCGGGGATAAGGCGGCTCATTGCCGTGGCGTGCGATGGCGAGACCGATCCGACGATCGAGCGATTGGTTGATGAAACGGTGTGGCTCAAAGTGGGCCAACTTTCGAAAATGATCTCAGTGTTCACCAGCAGGGGCATCAAACATTGTGTGATGGCGGGGCAGATTGCGCCCAGGAACCTGTTCGATCTCCGGCCCGATCTGCGTGCAATGGGGATTCTGTTGAGATTGAAGGAGAAGAACGCCCACACGATTTTCGGCGCAATTGCTGATGAATTGGCGAAAGAAGGCGTGGAACTGATTGAGGCCACTCCCTGGCTGAAGCCGGTCATGCCCGGGCCGGGGTTTTATCTGGGGCCGGCGCTTACTGAAGCACAACAGGAGGATGTGCGGCTCGGATTCCGGATTGCAAAAGAGGTTTCCCGCCTGGAAATAGGCCAGATCGTTGTCGTGAAAAACGGGACTGTGCTCGCAGTGGAGGGGTTTGAGGGCACAGATGCGTGCCTTGCCCGCGGGGGACAACTGGCTGGCAGGGAGGGTGGGGCTGTTGCGGTAAAGGTGGCTCGCGAGAAGCACGATTTTCGATGGGATATTCCTTGCCTGGGTCCAAAAACCATTGAGACATGCGCATCGAGCGGCGTGGCGGTGATGGGGTTTGAGGCAGGGCGCTCGCTCCTGCTCGAACAAGAAACTTGCGAAGAGTTGGCCAAACGCAATAGGATTTCGCTTGTGACTGTGGCGTAGAACGCGCCGGGTCCAAAAAATATGAACGTCTGCAATACAGATGGCGGTGCCTCGGGGCGAAGTGCCCTGGAGGCGTTCCGTGTCTGAAGCGCAGCTTCTCTATCATGCTTACCTCACACGAACTGCTTGGGTTTATGTCGCAAGATCTCGCGTTGGAGATCGTCCAATACGCCTTCGAGAACGACAAGCCCATCTACAAAGCCACGCTCGCCTCCGTTGCCGAAGCAAAAAAGCTTCGTCCTGTTTACCTGGAGCGGCAACCGAAGAATCAACGCCACTCCCTGATGTTATCTGTTTTGACCCGCCCGGCACAGGAAGTTGTTACCGCCAGTCTCATTCGGGCATGGCTGCTCAAGAAGTATAAGAGCATGCTCATGGACTTTCTTGACGCTCTGAAAGTTGCCCACAAGGAAGGAGTCGTGGACGATCTTCCCGAGCAGATGGAGGAGGCCCGTTTGCGCACGGCTGTGGACGCGATCCTTGCAAAGTACCCGAAGGAGGTCGTGGCCGTTTACCTGAACGCGTTTACTGAAATGAACGAAGTGAAATGGCCCGCGCTGGACGTGATGCTGAAAGCTGACGCGCGCCTGCAGGTGGGCGGTTGATTGCGGACAGAGCGGAGCGCAGGAAAGGGCTGACAGCACCCTTATCCTTCTTCCGATATAATGTGCTTTTGCAAAGCGAACCGCACCAAACCGGGGATGTCGTAAATCTTGAGTCGTTCCATCAGTTTGGAGCGGTGATACTCCACAGTTTTGGGGCTAAGGTTGAGGATCAGCGCTATGGCCTTTGTCGTCTGACCCTCCGCAATTAGTTGAAGAATCTCGCGTTGGCGTTCCGTAAGTTCTTCGAGGGGGTTATTGCGATGAGCCATCTGCTGCAAAGGCAGTTTTTTAAGCAACCGGTCTGATATCAGCCTGCTCAAATAAATCTCACCTTCCATTACCCGCTGCAACGCGCCAAGGAGTTCCGCGGTGGCAGCCTTCTTGAGAAGGTAGCCCGAGGCGCCCGCTCGCAACGCCTGCCAGTAATATTCTTCCGACTCATGCACCGAAAGAATGACGACCTTTGTGCCCGGGTGCTCCTTCGAGATGCGCTTGGCGGCTTCGATTCCGTTCATGCCCTGCATGGAAATGTCCATGATCACAATATCGGGCGCATGAATCTTAATAAGGCCGAGCGCCTCTCGCCCGTCACCAGCTTCGCCGACAATCTGGACGCCGGGCATGTCCTCCAGCTCCGCCCGAATGCCACTGCGGACGACCGGGTGATCATCTGCAAGCAGAACTTTTATGGTCTTCTGAGTTGTTTGCATGCGCTTATGACGCCTTTAATGTACCACGAAACTCCTCGATTTCATCTGCTAATTGTTCGTTCTCCCAGCGCAGCGGAAACCACGCTCGTACCTCCGTGCCGCAGTCCGGCGCTGAAGTGAGGGAAACCGCCCCTCCGGCGAGAGCGGCGCGCTCTTCCATGCTCAGCAATCCAAGGCTGGCCCCACGAATGGCGTCGCCGCGAAGCTGAGCGACATCAAAACCTTTGCCATCGTCTCTGACCTTGAGGTGCAACCTGCCGGCGTTCAGGTTCAAGGTGACGATGACATTCCTTGCGTTCGCATGCCGCACGACATTTGTCAATGCCTCCTGTGCAATGCGGAAACACTCCGTCTCGATCATCGGGTGCAACCGGCGCTCGACTGGATCAGCATGGAAAGTTGCCTCGAACCCGGCTAGTTCAGCCTGTCGGCGTGTGAGCCAGCGAAGGGCGGGTTCTAGGCCCAAATCATCCAGCATGGATGGCCGGAGGTTCAATGACAGGTCGTGCACCTGTTCCAGGACCTGCTCTACGGCCCGCATGCTGGCGGTAAGCCGGCGCTGGATAGAGGGAGAATCCGGTGCTTGCAGAGCGGCCTGGAGGTTCATCTCTGCAGCCGTTAGTGATTGGCCGATTTCGTCGTGCAGCTCGCGGGCGATGTGCCTGCGTTCGTTCTCCTGCACCTCCACGAGCTTATGAGAGAGAGCCTGGAGCATTTTGGCTGACTTGACCTTTTCCTGTTCGCGGTGTTCCAAAGACTCGGCCATTTGGTCAAACGCCGTGGTCAATTGTCCCAGTTCGTCACTGCTGTGTTTCAGACCTGTTCGCGCGCCCATATCTCCGGCGGCGAGGCGTGCGCTAGCCCGGGCCAGCGTCTTTATTGGCTGGACCACGAGCAGGTTGCTTCCGAGCCAGCCAATCAAAAGAGTGAGCAGCGTCGTCGCCGCAAGCCATCGAATATTCTGTTCAAGCCGTTGATTGCTGTCCTCGAACAGCACTTCCGCGGGGACAGTGAGAATGCCCGTGGCTGGACCTCCGATCAGTGCGCTGTGCCTGGCGGAAATCGAGCTGATCATTCGGCTGCTATTCGGCCGGGTCCATTTCACAACACCTTTCCGTGTGGCAAGAGCGTGAACCGCCAGCTCCGACGGCTGGAAGGGCCGGCCGACTCCGTTTTCCGCGCCCGGGTGCTGTGAGATAATTCTGCCCTGCGTATCCAGTTCAGTCCAAACAGCCTCTCGAAACAGGATCATCGAGCGGACCGGTCCCTCACTCCGGTCCAGCCACGTCAAGTTCACAGAAGCAAAGGCAACGCCGACCGGCACGCCGTCCTCTATGATCGGATATCCAAAGTCTATCGTGCTCTTGCCTCCGACGACGCGGGACGAAAACTTACCGCTTGAAAAATCCTGGGCTGTCATCGCGCGCTTGAAAAACGGCATGTTAGAAAAGTTCGTTTTGGCAATTTTGTTTGCGCTGACCAGCAAATTGCCCTGTGCGTCGAGAATGCCGAGATTCGAATACTGCGCGCGGGGGCTCAGCTCATCTTCGAGGTATCTCTTGACCGCTTCGATATCGCCCAATGCCACCCCGGAGAATATGCTAATGTTGAACAACAGTTGGCGCGTATCTCGCAAGAGGATCGCCTCTTCAGTGGCGGCAACGCGTGTCAACCTTGACGCCTGCTCTTCCCACATTTCGGACTGATGCGCCTGCTCCTTGGAAAACTGGTGTATGGTCAAAGCCGCGAGGGGCGCGCATACGAGCAAAACCAGCAGCATCAGCCGTATGCGCAGTCCGCAGCGAAACGGTGCGACAAAGCCCATATAGAAACACACTACCACGAAACCGTGTGCTTTCCCAAGCAGGTTTTATCGACCAAAGCGCGGATGACATGCCCTGCCCGGGTTCGATGCGGCGGCGGTTCCCTGCGTTGGTGCTGACCAGATGGAATGAGACTCGGTGGCGTTGACTGATCCCGGCGGTTTCACGCGGAGCGGCTGTTGAGGGATGGTGTCTCGTCGGTTCTGGCAGGTTCGAGCCGGGCTGCACGATGACCAGACGTTGCAAATGCTCAAATAAACATTTGAATGTTTGTGGTTTCGGGATATACTGGCCCATGTCGAAACTAATGCTTTATCTCTTGTTGGGAGCCGCCGTCGGCGGGGCACTTGGGTATTTTGGACAATGCACTTCCGGAACCTGCCCTTTGACCTCCAACTGGAAGCGCGGAGCCATTTACGGGAGTGTGATTGCCCTGGTTATGTTTTTTGCCTCGGGTGGATTGACCACAGGTTCTGCCAATCAGTCGACGGCAAACGTCAAGAAGCTCAGCGAGGCCGAGTTCAAGGTCGAGGTTTTGCAGGCCACAGGACCTGTTGTGGTGGATTTTTATGCTCCGTGGTGCGGTCCGTGCCGGACGCGCGGTCCGATGCGGGATCAGGTTGCCGGTGAACTTCAGGGCCGCGTAAGAATAGTGAAGGTGAATGTGGATGAAACCCAAACCCTGGCACGGCAATACCAGATCCAGAGTATTCCCGCACTCAAGTTTTTCCACAAGGGGAAGATTGTTGATGAAATAACGGGGCTGCCGTCAAAGGCTGATCTGGAATTGCGTTTGCGGAAGTTTTCGGAAACCGCATCAGCCAACCTCTGAAGCAGAAGGGAATTTCACCGCTTGAAGGGCCATGCAGTTGAAGATGATACCTGATTTAGTGCTTGCCGAAAAACAGGAGGCTATTCTCTGCCAGACAGCCTTCCTTGGGCACGCTTTTTCAAATCAGCACCGACTTAAGATTGTAAGCCTTCTCGCACAGAGCCCCAAAACTGTGGAGCTATTGGCCCGAGACATAGGGCAAAGTGTTGCCTCGACGAGCGCTCATCTCAAGGTGTTGCGAGCGACCGGGGTTGTCACTTCACACAAGTTCGGGCGTCATGTGCGTTATGAGTTGCGGTCGCAATTTGCCAGTACTTTTGCGCTCAATCTGATGCGGCTTGCCCGGGAGTTGCTGCCGGAGGTGCGCGAAACTGTCCGGGATTACTTTGAAGACCGGGGCGATTTGTCTCCTTTGACACAGGGCGAATTGCTCTCAGAACTCCAGGCCGGGAGAGCGATTGCCTTGGACTTGAGGCCCGAGGATGAATTTGCCAACGGGCACATTCCCGGCGCTTTGCATCTGCCTTTTTGCGAGTTGCGGGCGCACGCTGGCAGGCTGCCTCGAAAAGCGGATTTGCTGGCCTATTGTCGTGGGCCTTACTGCTTAATAGCAGTCCATGGGACGGATATTCTCAGATCCATGGGATTCAACGCTCGTCGTCTTGGGTTTGGCGTTCCAGAATGGAAGGCATGCAACAACCCTGTTGAGACTTCGTTCAGATGACGGGGTCGCGTGAGGAGGCTTCGCTTTCATCCCGATTCCCTCGGTGGTGTCCAGACAATATCCGGCACTTCAGCCCAGCTCAACGCAACTTGCGAAGTGGCGGCGGGCGACTTAATCTCGGTTGGACTGCATGAGCGAGTCGAAGTATATCGAGAACACAGCTTACCTCAAAAGGTATGGGCACGAACGCACGCTGCTTCTTCGTGAATCGGGGGCGCGCCTTGCTGACGGCATGCAGAACGAAGCGGAATGGTTTCGGTCCGTTAAGGAGGACTTTCCCAAACTAATCTCCTATCTTACATCCGAGTGTGGTGTGGATTTTCGCGGTCGTATTCTGGAGATAGGGGCTGGCGGCGCGTGGTTGAGTGCGGAGCTTTCGAAACTGCCGCGGGTCGTGGAGATTACGGCCATTGATATTTCGCGACGGCTGCTCAAAGAGCGAGCGCCTAAAGTGTTTGCGCTCCTTAATGCGAACACGTCCAAGATCACGCGGATGCCCGGGGACTCGCACCAGCTTTCCTTTCCGGAAAATCATTTTGACTTCGTCGTCTGCTCCTCTGTTTTGCACTATTCGGAGAACATCGTTCAGGTGCTCCGCGAGGCAAAGCGAGTGCTCAAGCCGGGAGGCCAGTTTGTTGCGCTTCGCGAGCCGATATGGCCCCTGGTGAATGTCCGGTCCCGGTCCAGGATGATGGCGAAGCTAATTGCCACGGGCTATAATGATCGGTTTTACACCCTGTCGGATTACAAGGAGTTTTTCAAACAGGCAGGATTCAAGGTGCAGTTTCAGAGAGTAAACGTTTCTACGGGGTTTAGATACTACCTGAACCAGGTGGTAAACGGGCTTACACATGCACGCTATGTCTTTATAGCGACCAAGACCAAGCCACCTGCCAGAACAAAAAGAACAGCCGAGTGATGATGAGTGCGAGGTGTCGTCACAGGCTTGCGATTTTCCGAGGCAGTCCTGAGAATCGGCTTATGGCTGTGATTGCATTGGATCTGGGTGGGACGAAGCTGGCTGGGGCTGTGTTGGGCCGGAATGGCAAGGTGGTTGTTCGATCTCTGGCACCTTTGGCAGGTCGATCTGGGACGGATGTGGGCTGTCTGATCATTGACGAAATCGGAAGGCTCGCAGCCGCAGCTGCTGCCAGAAGGGCAACGGTCAGCGCTGTGGGTATTTGTGTTCCGGGCCTGGTCCATGGCGAGGGACGTGTTTGGGCACCTAACATTCCCGGGTGGCAAAAGTATCCTCTGGGCGAGCAGATAAGACGTTATTGCAGGCGTATTGGTTTAGGCGCGATTCCTGTCGCGGTGGAAAACGACCGCGCCTGCCACATCCTCGGGGAGAGTTGGCTTGGGGCGGCACGGGGGTGTAGGGATGCGGTTTTTCTGGCAGTCGGCACCGGGATCGGCGCAGGGCTAAAGGTAAATGGGACTGTTATAAGTGGCAGTTCCGGGACGGCAGGAGCAATTGGCTGGATGGCGCTGGACCGACCTTACCAAGAAGAATACCGCAGGATCGGTTGTTTTGAGTATCATGCTTCGGGGGGCGGCATTGCCCGTGTGGCACGGACCCGCCGGGATGCGCGGAGATCCATCACGACGGCAGAAGTCTTCGAGTCCTTCGAGCGTGGCGAGAAGCCGGGGAAGGAAGTGATCTGCAATGCTGTAGAGTGTTGGGGCATGGCGTTGGCAAACGTGGTCAGCCTTTTGAATCCAGAGATGGTCATTTTCGGTGGTGGCGTGTTTGGACCGGCGGCGAAGCTCCTCGCAGAAATCCGGCGCGAAGCCGAGAAGTGGGCTCAACCGCTGGCCATGGAGAGAGTTCGCTTGTGCATTTCCCGGCTTGGGGCTGATGCCGGATTGCTTGGAGCCGGATATGTGGCGACAACCAAGGGAATGCGCGGGAGAGGAAAACGTCTGCAAGCGTGTGACTAAGGAGTTTCAAAATGGCACAATCTGGGTGACCGGTGCTGGCGGGCTCATCGGAAGTCACATTGTGCGGGTTGCACGGGAATTCTTCCCCCGGGCCGTTGTTGTTCCGCTGACCCGTTCGCGACTTGACCTTCTTGATTTGAAGCGAGTAGAGCGGCATTTTCGCGCCTCGAAACCGGGCCTGGTTTTTCACTGTGCTGCCATGAGTCGCAGTCCCGATTGCGAGGCAAGTCCCTCGATCGCGGAGAAGGTGAACGTGGACGCATCACGGAACCTCGTTGAATTGTGCATGGAATCCAAATTGGTTTTCTTTTCCTCAGACCAGGTTTTTGACGGCAAGACCCCTCCGTATAGCGAAGCTGCGCAGGCCAACCCGTTAAGCGTCTATGCCGAGACAAAGGTGAAGGCGGAACAAATCGTTTTGGCAAACCCGGCCCACCTGGTGATCCGCACGTCTCTCAATGGGGGGCCTTCGCCAACGGGAGATCGTGGATTCAATGAGCAAATGCGAAAGGCGTGGGAGACGGGACGTGAACTTACGTTGTTTGTGGATGAGTTTCGATGTGCGATTCACGCGGAGGAGACTGCGCGTGTTGCATGCGAACTGGCGCTGCGCGGCTGCTCCGGAGTTTTTCATGTTGCAGGGCGGGAACGGATGTCCCGATGGGATCTTGGAAGGTTGGTTGCGGAACGTTGGCCCGGCTTGAAGCCGCGATTCAAGCCAGGCAGGCTGGCGGACTATAAAGGGCCGCCACGGCCACAGGATCTGGCCTTGGATTGCCGGAAGGCGGTCGGGGTGCTCGGGAGGGAGATTCCCGGGATATCCGAGTGGCTGAGCATTCGTCCGGAGGACATATTTTGAACGGCTGCGAGAAGGTGTGCTATCGGGGAAGGATTGCGCCTTCGCCAACTGGTTTTCTTCATGCCGGCCATGCGCGGACCTTTTGGATTGCCCAGGAACGTGCGCGGGCCAATAGCGGGGTGCTTGTTTTCAGGAACGAGGATTTGGATCCCGCTCGCTCCCGGCCCGAGTTCGTCGAAGCCATGATAGAAGACCTGCACTGGTTCGGGGTTGAATGGCAGGAGGGGCCCGACGTTGGCGGTCCATTTGCTCCATACACTCAGAGTCAAAGGATCGCGTTTTACCGTGAAGCTTTTGACCGGCTCAGAGCTGCCAACGTTGTGTATCCATGCCAATGCACGAGGAAGGAGGTTCTCTCGGCTTTGCAGGCACCTCAGGCGGGCGACGACGAACCAATCTATCCTGGCACATGCAGGCCTGGTTCGGGAAAAGAAACGTCGCTGACTACGGTCTCTGGCCGCATAACCTGGCGATTCCAAGTTGCAGACGGTCAGGAGGTTGCGTTTGAAGATGGATGTTGTGGACCTCAGGCATTCGTGGCCGGGAAGGATTTTGGAGACTTTGTGGTCTGGCGGCACGACAATCTGCCATCGTATCAGCTTGCAGTCGTCGTAGATGACGCCGCCATGCGAATGACTGAGGTGGTGCGGGGAGAAGATTTGCTCCGGTCGACAGCGCGACAGCTGCTTCTTTATCGTGCCCTTCAATGGACGCCGCCGAAGTTTTACCATTGTCCACTTGTGAAGGATTCATCCGGAATGCGTTTGGCCAAGCGGCACGATGCATTGAGCCTGCGGACGCTGCGTGAGGACGGAGAATCTGCTGCAACCCTGAGGAGGCGACTGTTCGCGTGAGGTGGGATTGACCTGCGCGATGCGACGCATCGCCCTCCTGGAAGCCGGGAGCTGCTGTTGGAAAAGTTGCTCCAAACAAAATTAAGGATTGCCACAGAACCACTTGCTCGAATTAAATAGCGCCATTAGGCGTCTAATCGTTTTCATGCTTTCGACATTTCGACGGATCACTTGGCTGAAAGCGAGCGCGGCGGCGATGCTGCTGTTGCTTGGCTTCAGTGCTTGCCAGCATTCAAAACCTGTGGCTGAGCAGCGGCCCCCTCCCCGTGTAAAGTATAGCGAGCAGCACGACCAGGAGTTGCAGGCCATCCTTTCGCTTGCCCGTTCGGGTAAGTGGGAGGATGCGCAAGTTAAGGCGGATGCCCTGGCCCAAACCGCCGCGGGCGACCCCATGGTTATTCGTGTGCAGCAATGGGTTCAGCAGCAGCGTGAGCGGCAACGCCAGCAAGCGCTCGAGGATAAGATCAGGGAAATCGATGCGGGACAATCACCTTTCAATCCTTCGATACAGGATTTGATCACGGAGAAGAAAGATCGCGGGCTGACTGCGAGCAAAGACATTCGTGATACAGTCCACAAGATCGAAAATGCTCCCTACATTCCGGAGAGCTACGGCAAGGTCATCACGGAGAAGGGGCCGCTGTTTGACCTGGAGAGCGTCAAGGGCAGGATGGCGCGGGTGCTCGACAAAGAGGTCACAATGCACGTGGACAACATGCCATTAGAGACCATCATCATGAATCTGAGCGCCTCGACGGGCGTCAACATTGTGGCCGACAAAGCTTTGCCGGCGCTCAAGCATGCGCTCAGTGTGAACGTGGACAAGGTCTCCTTGGGCGAGTTTCTGCGTTACATCGGTCGAAACTACGATATGCAATTCCAGGTCGGTGATCAGTTGGTGTGGGTCGTGGATGCAAAAGACCCGAAGAAACTCATGGAGGAGACCAGGTTTTACCGTCTGCGAAAAGGGTTCATTTTACCCGCCGAGTTCGGCTCTGAAGACGTGGCCAAGCAGGCGGTCACGGTGAATAATGTGACAACCAAGACCGAATCCATGAAGTTCCGCCGGTTCGTCAACGACATGGCGCCGGAGATTCCTTCCATTGAAAAAGCGATCAAGGAACTTTTTCTCGGGTCGAAGTGGTTTGTGGATTACGAGCGGAACATTGTTGTTGCGCGCGGCACGGAGGAGCAGTTGCAGGTAATGGAAAAAATTATTGAGGAATTTGATCGCCCTATTCAGCAGGTCCTTATTGAGGCCAGGTTTGTGACAGTTTCGAAGCCAGCGTTTCTCCAGTTAGGGGTGCTTTGGGAGACGGGACGGGCCCAGGGAACCGTTCGCATCCCGCAGGATTTTACTGGGATGGTGGCCAGCCAGCAAGTGCCGAACATTGGAATAGGGCTGCAGGAGACATTTACGAATATTCTTGGGAGCGAGAGCTTGTCCGCGACGATCAGCGCCCTTGAGCAAACCGGAGAGAGCCAGACCTTGAGTTCGCCGCGGCTTACGGTTCTGAATAACAGGGCTGCGACGATCTCGGACGGCAAGGTTCAATACTACTACGAGGAATACCAGGTCAAGTCCACGGTTCAGCAATACTACACGTCCTCATCCTTTGTGCCTTCGGGCAAGCCCACAAAGATTACGGCTGGCGCCGAGCTGAACGTGTTGGCCAGTGTTAGCGGTGACGGGCGCAGCATTTTGCTGGCGCTGAATCCGAAAGTGAACACGGACGTGCAGCTCGTGAAATACGCGACATTGAGCGATTACGATTCGCAGGGTCGCCTGCAGAACACCTTCGACATTAACCTTCCACAGTATCGGACGCAGGAGCTTGCCACGCGCGTGGCGGTGAAAAGCGGTGAAACGGTAGTGATGGGCGGCGTGATCGAGCGAAACCGCTCCACTTACGTGGAATCGGTTCCTGTGCTCGGGAATCTGCCGATTATCGGGGCGCTGTTTCGCCGCCGCACAGAGCAGGACATTCCGCGGTATTTACTTGTGTTCGTTACGGCCACAATTCTGACGGACTCCGGTGAAATGCTTGTGTACGACTACAACACTCCTCTGACGAACGGAGTTCCTCCGAAGCCATGAGCGCGCAGTTCAAGAAGCCTCTTTGCCTGGGATAACGCGTGGAGGGATCACCTACTAACAGGAACCGTTCCCGAGTGCGCCTGCCAACCAGGCGAGTACTCGCTATTGATGCCGGGTCGCGTCGCGTGAAGTTGCTGGTGATGCACAGCGACTTTGGACGGTTGCGCATTATGCGACGGGAGTTGGTGGACCTGCGGACCGAAGGTTTGGTCTCGGCTGCTGAAATGAGCGCGCACCTTGGCTCGGTCATTGCCGGATTGGGGCACCCGCCGCTGGCTGTGGTCATTCCGGAGCATCTCTCCGCCTCGCATGTTATTGATCTTCCACCCGGTCCCGAAAGCGACGTAAAGAAGCAGATTGGGGACGAAGCAATAAAGCTTAGCGGCGTAAGCGAGAGCAAGATCATTTATGACTTTGCCCGGCTCGAATCCGCCGACAGCACGCGCCAGCATTTCTGGGTAACCCTTTGTCCCGAAGACAGCATTCGCAGCCAGATGCTTCAGCTCGGGATCGATCACGAGGATGTGTGTGAGGTCACCACGACAGCCAACGCGCTGATCACAGCTCATCGTGTGGCCTCGCCCAGCGCGCCCAGAGCGATTCTGATTCATCTCGGCGCTCAGACAACTGTCCTTGCGGGAGTTCAGGGCGGGCAGGGAGCTTTTGCATCGAGTGTGCAGATGGGCGGTGATTTCTTTATGCGGGCGATTGCCCGGGGCAGGGGGCTTACGGAAGAAGGTGCCGAGGAATTGAAGCGCACCGAGAATTTGTTCACTGGAGCAAACGCCTGCCCGGAGTTGATCGAGGCAGTGGACGGTTGGGTGGCCGAAATTAAGCGGCAATTGCGGGATGCTTTGAAGCAGAATCATGGGCTTGGACCGGCTGATTCGCTGGAGATTATTTGGAGCGGAAGCGGCTTTGAGCAACCGGGTCTGGTGGAGCAGATCTCCAAACGGGGATTGCACATGCGTCAATGGCCACAGGACACGGTGCTGGACGGTGTGAGCTGTCCGTCGGGATTTGAAGTCGCCTTGGGCAGTGCGCTGCAGGCTTTTGGATACAGCTCACAACTGGTTTCATTATTGCCTGAGGATTACCGGCAGGGATGGCGCAAACGTGTGGGAAGACAGCGCATGGAGATGGCCAGCATTGTGCTTATTGTGCTGTGTGCAATGGCGCTCGGTTTTGGCATCTGGCGCAAGCTGGGGCTTATAGACAGAAAGCAAACGTTTCTGGAGGAAATACGCAGCACGCAGGAGGCTGCGGACGCCAATAAGACACTTTCGGCGGAGTTACTGTCCCGTTACCGGGCCCTTCGTCCTGTCCTGGCGGCCCAGCAAAACACGAAGGATACCCTCAAGACACTTGCGCTTCTGCAACAAACGAGGACCAATGCGAATCTCTGGTATTTGGTGCTGGCGGATCAGCAAACTTACTTCAGCTTTCCGGATCTGGATACCGTCAGCGAAAGCAATCGTGCTGCCAGCGCCACGATTGGGCTGGACTTTATCATGCCTGCTCGAGCCGCCGCGCTGACCAACCGGTTCGTCGGCGAGGTTGTCCCCGCAAATCCCGGGTTCATCGCGGAACTCTGTCTCACGGGCCAGGCCGATCCGGTTCGGCGCACGTTGCAGGAGTTGGTCACATCGCTTAAGCAGAATCCATTGTTTTCTCAGGCGGATCTTTTATCTGACGACCTCCGGCGCAACGTGGCTGATCCGCGTCTGCTGGTCCCGGATCGGCATTATGTAATCGCACTGGATTTTGCAGAGGCGGAGTTCCATCAGCCGGCTTTTGATAAGGCCCGGTCCGTTGCGGGGGATGCTGCCGCGGCGAGACGACCGCGGCTTGGCGATGCCACAACTCACAAGGAGGCACGGTAATGCCGAGCTTCCGGGAATACAGTCGTCGAGCGATTCAGCCGTTCATTGTGCTGATTCTTGTGGTTTGCTATGTCCTCATCCTGCTGCCGTTGAGCAAGCGCGCAAGCGATCTGGACAAACCCCTCAACAAAGAATGGCGAAAGCTTGCCGTCACCCTTGGGCGCACCAACGCGGTCAACCTCGATTTTCAGCAGATTGAGGCGCAACTCGGGGAAACCCGCAGCGGCATGACTGCGCTTGCTGCAGCCGAGCAAAAAGCCATCGCCCGACTCCAGCACGGGCCTGTCATTCGTGACTTGTTGGCTGGGCCTTTCCGGCTGATCGATTACCAAAACGAGCTGAGCCAGTATGTGGATGAGGCCATCAGCAGGGCCAAGGCACAAAAGGTGCACATTGCCCCGGCTGTTTTCGATGGTTTGCCCCAGCACAGAGTTGAGATTCCGGAGCAGGTCAAACCTCTCCTCTGGGCAGCGTTGCGCATGACAGAAGACGCGCTCGATGTCGGGATAGCTTGTGGGGTTACGGCGATTCATAGTTTGGAGGTCCATACGCCTTTTGCGAACGGTGAAGCCGCGTCTGCGACGAATCGTTGGGTTCAGGTGTGTATGGAACTTGAGTTGTCGGCTTCGACCCCAGCGGCGATGCGGTTTCTGCAGAGCCTTCCTTTAAGAAGTGAGGAGCTCAAACCTGCAGGGTTGCCGGAAGCGTCTCCGGAGAAGAGTGTACTCCTGATTGATCGGCTGGTGATCAAACGTCAAACTCCCGAAAAGGCGGACGAGGTGCGCGTGTGGGTGCGGGCTGCAGGTTTCATCCAGCGCGAGCAATGATATGAAGCCGGAAACAACCACACTTTTGCGGAGCAAGGGGTTGGCCATGGCAGTCCACCTCGTCCTGTGGGTGCTGCTGGCACTCGTTATCCTCCGACTCGGAGGAGCCATGCCCCCCTACACGACCAAACCGTCTGATGTTCTTCCATCGTCGAGCATTGTCCCTGTGGCGCGGCTGGACACAGTATTCTCGCCGGAGGAATGGCCATCCGTCGTGCTGCACACGAACGCGCCCAGCGCGTTTTTCACGGATGCTTTTGTCCCAGCGCCCAAGCCTCCTCCACCGCCGCCGCCGCCACCACCGACCACCAGGAAGGTGGCACTCACATATCAGGGCTTCTACGAAACAGCCGGAGGCCCCCGTTTGGGGATGGTGAAGACGGAAACAGGCTTTACGCAAGCGGGCCTGGGCGTCCAGGTGATTACAAACCACTTTGTAGCGGAAATAAGCATGCACGGTCTGACATTGACGAACACAGCGGCGCAAACGAACCTCCTGCTTTTGAACATACCCAAGGAGCTCGAGATTCCCATTAAATGAACGACCCCCAGCAGAATCAGCCGGAAGTTGGAGACCTCCTGGTGCAGGAGGGCAGGATCAGCCCGCAGCAACTCGATCAGGTTCGACGTCGCCAGCAGCGGATGGATGTGCCGCAGCATAGGGCTATTGTTGACCTGAACTTCGCTTCTGAAGAGGTCACCTGGCGGACGTTGGCGCGGCTGAATCAATTGGATTTTATTGACGTGGCCAGCGTCGATTTGAACAAGGAAATCCTGGAGTCAGTCCCATTAAAAGTCATTTTTCATTACCGGCTGCTGCCTGTGGGCAAAGAAGACGATGTGCTGGTGCTGGCCTTTAGCGAACCTCCGCGGCAGATTGAGCAGGGAAACCTCCGGCTGTTGCTTGGCAAGCGTTTCAAGGTTGTCCTGGCGACGCCTAGTGCCATCCATTCCGTCATCAAGAAAAGCTTTGGTCTCGGAGCTGAGACTGTCCAACGGCTGCGCGAGGAGCGCGGGGGTGGTGAGATTACACAGGAAATCGTCTTTGATGTTCAGGGCAAGGAAGGGGACTCCGCCCTTGAGGCGACGGTCTCGGCGTTTGTTGACCAAATTCTGCAGGAAGCCATACGGTTGGGGGCAACAGACATTCACATCGAGCCTTCTCCAGCTTCTGTGCGGCTCCGATACCGGGTGGATGGAATGCTTGAGACAGTGCCTGTGCCGGCTGATATGAAGCAACTGCATCCTGCAGTGGTCTCCAGGTTTAAAATCATGGCTGGGCTCAACATTGCCGAAAAGCGTCTGCCGCACGATGGGCGCATCGCAATGAAAACGGACGAGGAAGAATACGACCTGCGGGTGTCCATTCTGCCTACCAAGCACGGCGAGGCTGTATGCTTACGAATTCTGGGGAGGCAGAGTTTGTTTCTGGATCTGGGACAGCTTGGCATGGAGCCAAACCAGGAGTCCGTGCTGGCCCAACTGACGCAGTTGCCCCAAGGAATGGTGCTTCTTACCGGCCCAACCGGCAGCGGCAAAACCACGACTTTATACACGGCCCTGGCCCAGGCGAATGACGAAGCCCGAAAAGTCATCACATTCGAGGATCCCATCGAGTATCAACTCGACGGCACCGTGCAGATACCTGTGCGCGAGCAAATAGGCCTTACGTTTGCCTCTGGTTTGCGGTCAGTCCTGCGACATGATCCGGATGTGGTGCTCGTCGGGGAAATTCGTGATTTCGAAACGGCGGAGATTGCGATTCGAGCGGCTCAAACCGGACATTTGGTATTCTCAACGCTACATACCAACGACAGCATTAGCACAGTTACCAGGCTGCTCGAGATGCGCATTGAGCCTTACCTGATCGCGTCCTCTCTTGTTTGCAGCATTTCCCAGAGGCTGGCCCGCCGCGTATGTCGCCACTGTGCCGTGCCGGACATGGAGATCCCGCAATCCGTGCGAGAGGAAATGTCCGCGGCTCTTAAACTGTCTCCAAGCCAGGTAACAGCCCAGAAAGGCGCCGGTTGTGTGGAGTGCAATCACAAGGGGCACAGGGGCAGGGTAGCTGTTTATGAAATGTTCCTCTTGAACCAGGCGTTAGCCGACATGATTCGGCCCGGGCTCAGAACGGGTGAACTGCGCGATGTTGCAAAACAGTATGGATGGCAAAGTTTGCGGGAAATGGGCTGGCTGAAGGTGCAGCGAGGGATCATTCCTATCTCTGAGCAGGAGCGATGGACGCGGATTATTGATCCAACAATGCTTAGGGGCTGATCAGGAAGGTCAGATCCCTCCACGGCTGAAACCTTACGCCCATTTGGCGGAAAGCGAATCTCTGAGGTTAACAGGTCTGTTGCGAGTTACCTGTGATCCCCTACTGTGAGCACGTCCG
>ERZ1645192.1074-NODE-1074-length-22989-cov-7.474884_pt1 | contig 22989 bp, 17 predicted proteins | sample MGYA00575354_ERZ1645192 | MGnify/ENA primary metagenome ERZ1645192 (study PRJEB40844, sample SAMN11349763) | freshwater sediment metagenome | isolation source: river sediment | host: Sediment | place: India: Faizupur Khadar , New Delhi | collected 2017-02-21 ... | reverse complement strand
GAACTGCTTACCTCCATCCAGGAAGGCAGGAAGATCATCGTGGTGGTGTTGGACAATGCAGGGTTCCACTGCATCGACAACCTGCAGAACAGCCAAGGCATCGTCCATTACGGCAATGAGTGGAGACGGCGCGAGGATGAGACGGGTCGATTGACCGGCGCCCCCCTCTCCGTCGACTACGCCCTCAATGCGCAGAGCTGGGGTGCGGTAGGTCTGAGGGCCGATACCATCGAGGAGTTGGAACAAGCTGTGAAACAGGCTCTGCAGGAGAAGGTCTCGACGTTGATCCACTGCCATGTAGCCCCGAAATCCATGACCAAGGGGTACGAATCCTGGTGGCGGGTGGGTACTGCAGAAGTTTCAAACAACCCCAAGGTGGTTGAAGCCTGGACCGAATTGCAATCCGAGATTGCAAAGACACGACAATTCTAAAAGGAACACAGTATGAGCAAAGAAACCATAAAACTTGCAATCGCACCGATTGGATGGACCAACGACGATCTACCCCAACTTGGAGGCGATATCACCTTTGAACAGTGCATCAGCGAGATGGCCCTCGCCGGATTTACCGGCAGTGAAGTGGGCAATAAATACCCCAAGGACACCGAAGTGCTCAAGAAGGCACTGAAGCTCAGAGGTCTTCAAATCTGCAATGCCTGGTTCAGCACGTATCTGACCACCCAAAGCTATGATCAAGTGGAGAAGGCGTTTGTGCAGCACTGCACATTCCTCAAGACCATGGGAGCGACCATCGTAGGTGTTGCCGAGCAGGGCAACTCCATCCAAGGCCGACAGGACCTACCGGTGTTCGATGCGAAGCCGGTCAACACCGAGGCAGAGTGGAAGCTTTTGACCGAGGGGTTGAACAAGCTCGGCAGGAAAGCCAAGGAGATGGGAATGCAGCTCACCTACCATCACCATATGGGAACCGGGGTGCAGACCAGCGGCGAAATCGACCGCCTGATGGAGCAGACCGATCCTGCTCTGGTGGGCTTGCTCTACGACAGCGGTCACCTGGTCTTCAGCGGCGAGGACCCGATGGCGGTTCTGCAGAAGTGGATGGGACGAATCCGTCACGTACACCTCAAAGATGTGCGCGCGGACAAGCGTGAGATGGCTATTTCGCAAAAATGGTCATTCCTCAAGGGAGTCCTGGAGGGTGTATTCACCGTCCCCGGTGATGGATGCATCGATTTCAAACCGATTCTCGATGCGCTGATCAAGGCCGGCTATCAAGGTTGGTGGGTGGTTGAAGCCGAGCAGGATCCTGCAAAAGCCAACCCCCTTGAGTATGCAATGAAGGCACGGGCCTATATCCGAAATACTGCTGGAATCTAAGGAGAAACAACATGAACAAAATCAAGGTCGGCGTAGCCGGATACGGAGTAATTGGACAGCGTCTTGCTGATGGAGTCGCCCTGCAGGGTGATATGGAACTGGTCGGGGTTGCCGATGTGGCGCCAACGCTCAGCGTACGGGCCCTCAAGGAAAAAGGCATGCCCTACAAGTTCTTCAGTGCCGCACCGGACAATACTGCAGCCCTTGAGGCGGTCGGGATTCCCATCAGCGGTACGCTTGAGGACCTGGTGAAGCAGGTTGACATCATGCTCGACGCCACCAGTGCCGGCGTTGGCCTGAAGAACAAGGAAATCTACAAGAAGTACGGCAAGAAGGCCATTTTCCAAGGCGGGGAGAAGAACGCAATCGCCGATGTCTTCTTCCACGGCTATGCCAACTACGAACAGGGCTTGGGTGTCGACTACTTGAAGCTCACCAGCTGCAATACCACCGGTCTCATTCGTGCAGTAGACTGCATCGACCGTGAAGTCGGGGTGGAGAAAGTAGCCATCACGATCATCCGCCGTGTAGCCGACCCCGGTGATTACCACCGCGGCCTGACCAACGCCCTGCAAATCGACAAGGCTCCCAGCCATCAGGCCGTCGACTTGATGACCATCATGCCCCATGTCCAGGCTACCGGCATTCTCGTTCACACCCCGGTGACCCATGGACACATCATCACCGTGGTCATGACTCCCAAAAAGGACATCTCGGTTGACCAAGCCATCGCCATATTCGAGAAGCACCCAAGAATTCGGGTGGTCTCCATCGACGAAGGCTTCTTGGGCAATGCAAGCCTCTTTCGGTATGCCCGCGACCTCGGCAATCCCCGCGGGGACATGTATGAGATCGCCCTGTGGAGGGACTCGGTGGTAAAGAGCGGCAGGGACTTGATGTTCGCCATCAACATCCCCCAGGAGTCGGTGGTGATCCCTGAGAACATCGATGCCATACGCGCTGCCATGCAAATGCAAAAGGACCGCAAAAGCGGGACCGAGGCAACCAACACCTATTTGGGGATTGGAACATGGAAGAAGTAACAACGGTTCGCATGAGAAGCCTCGATGATCTTGATCTCAAGGGGAAATTCGTACTGTTCCGCCCTGACATCAACAGCCCCATCGATCAGGCAACCAAGAAAATTGTCAACACCAACCGCCTTGAGAAGGCAGAGCCCACCCTCACGCATTTGCTTGAGGGAGGGGCCAAGGTGGCCATCATCGCCCACCAAGGCGATAGCTTGGACTACCAGAACCTGATCAGCCTGAGCGAACATGCATCCATCCTCACCCGTTTGACCGGCAAAACGGTCTCCTACCTTGATGATGTCTGCGGTCCGGCGGCAATCGCGGCGGTAAAGGCGTTGAAGGAAGGAGAGGCTGTGCTTTTGGGAAACCTTCGGTATCTGAGTGAAGAGATCACAGCCTTCGAGAAGGAAGTGAAGCTGACACCCCAAGAGATGCAGCACACCTGGCTGGTGCGTTCCCTCGCCCCCCTCTTCGACCTCTATGTCAACGACGCCTTTGCCGCCGCCCATCGAAGCAGCCCTTCCATGGTTGCATTCCAGGAAGTGCTGCCTACCGCAGGCGGCAGGCAACTGGTGGCCGAATACACCGCCCTCTCCAATGTGGCATCTCATCCCATCCACCCCTGCGTCTTTGTATTGGGTGGCGGGAAGATCAGCGATGCCTTTGGCATGATGAAGCATGTGCTGGCAAACAACACCGCAGACAAAATCCTTTGCGGCGGCATCACGGCCTTGGTCATGCTGCTTGCACAGGACAAGGAACTTGGGCAGAAAACCAGGGCCTTTCTGCAAGACCGCGATCTGACACACTTCATCGACGAAGCACGGGAACTAGTCACCATGTGGCCCGACCGTTTCGTCACCCCCATCGACCTTGCATACGAAGTGGACGGCAAACGCACTGAGGCTGATGTATCGAGCATTGCGGTCAGTGCGGATTTGCAGACAAACCTGTTCCCCGATCTTGGCGAGAGGACCATCGAGCTGTACAAGGCTGAAATCGCCAAGGCGGGTTCGGTCTTTGTAAACGGACCGGCCGGCGTCTACGAGGACAGCAGGTGGGAGAAAGCAACCAAGGAGATTTGGAAGGCAATCGCATCATGTAAAGGCTACACCGTCATCGGCGGCGGCGACACCATCACAGCAGCCACCAAGTTCACCAATCTTGAGGATTACTCCTATGTCTGCACCGCAGGTGGTGCAATGGTGCGGTTCCTCTCAGGCAAGAAGCTTCCCCTCATCCAAGCAATGGAGAAGGCTTGGGAGCGGGACAAGGAGTGAACCATGCAGGTGAGCATCCCGTACAACAAGAACGAGCAGGTACTGCTGAGCATCGACGATGAACTTTTGCTCGGCATCTACGAGCCCAATGCAATTCCCTCCCTTGGCGCCCAAGAGGCATTGCTCCAAGAGCTGGGGGACACGATGGATACCTTCCTGGAAGGTGCATCAAGCGTTCTTGTAATCATCAACGATGCCACCCGCCCCACACCCACCCGTTCCATGCTCAGTGCTTTGCTGCCCTGTTTCGAGAAGGCAGGCATCAGTGATGCCAATCTGATGCTTCTGGTTGCAACCGGAGCCCACCGTCCAGTGAAGGAGGATGAGCTTGATCAACTGCTCGGCCCTTACAAAGAGCGGCTTTCACCCAGATTGGTCAGCCACGAAGCAAAGGATGAGAAGAGCCTGGCAAGAATCGGGGTGACACGCAATGGGACCCCGATCCTGCTGAACAAGCTGCTCTTTGCCTATGACCGCATCGTAGTGACCGGAAGTGTCGAACCCCACTACTTTGCAGGGTTCACCGGGGGACGGAAAGCCTTCCTCCCAGGCATAGCCGGTTACGAGACCATCGTGGCGAACCACAAACTCGCAGTCAATGATGCCGCCCGCTCCTTGGCGCTCGAAGGCAATCCGGTCCACGAGGATATGATGGATGCACTCAGTCACATCAAGGCTCCCGTTTTCTCGCTGATGACCGTCTTGGACAAGGAGCAGAACGTCGTTGCTGCAACCGGGGGAGACATCGTCGAAAGCTTTATGAAAGCGGTGGCCATCGCAAGACGGGTATTCTGCGTACCGATTTCCCGAAAGGCCGACATCGTGGTCTCAATCGCCAAGTTCCCGATGGATATCAATCTCTATCAGTCTCAGAAGGCCATCGACAACGGCGCTCTTGCCGTCAAGGACGGAGGCACGCTGATTCTGGTCTCTGCTTGCAGGGAAGGAATAGGAGACCAAGAGTTCGCCGACCTGCTGGGCTCCTGCAGCTCTCCTGACCAGGCCTTGCAAGCAATCGAAAAGACTTACAAGCTTGGTTATCACAAGGCAGCAAAAATGGCATCGGTCTGCAAACGCATGAAGGTCTTGGCATATACCAAATTGACCGACTGTCAGGTTGCCTCGCTTTTTCTTGAGCCGGTGTCAGACCTGCAGGCAGCCTTGGATGGTGCGATTGCAGAAGCAAAAGCAAAAGGGATCGAGAAGCCTTCGATCATCCTGCTTCCCGACGGTTGCGTCACCGTACCGTCTCTGTAGTGAGCAGCTCCTTCTTCTTTACCGCCCGATACTCGTCCTCGCTCTGCAACGCCTTCGAAGGCGTTGCATCGGTATTGCGTTCGGGGTCCAGGGAACGAAGCAACTTTTCGGAACGGTGATCGCTGTTCCTGCGGAATTCAGATGGCGTCACGCTGCAGAACTTGGAAAACACCCGGTTGAATTGACTGAACGAGGAGAATCCACACTGCTCGCAGATGTCCTTTATTTTCAAAGAAGTGTAAAGAAGCAGCTGCTGTGCATTCTTCACCCTGATCTGCTGCAGATAGCTTACAAAGTTCAGTCCTGTAACCCGCTTGAACTGGTGGGACAGATAAAACGAACTGACTGTGAAATAGTCAGCAACATGCTGTAATCGCAGCTCCTCGGAGAAATGGGTGTGCAGATAGCTGGTCACCTCGTAGATTTTCTGCGTGATTGAATCGGTAATCTCTTGCTTGGTATAGGTATTTGCCTTTCGATTGACGCAAAGCAACCACAACAATTCAAGAAACTTGTTGTGAATCATCAACTCATACCCGACCCTCAGCTCATTACCCAGAATGTATATGGCATTGAACAAGTCCACAATCTTCATCTGGATCTCCAAGGGGAACCGAAAGATCGGGGGTTGCTGTTCAAAGATGGTGAACAACCGCTTGAGCTGACGCTCCAAACCCGGCATCTCAAAAGGAATGCGAAAGGCCACGATGAGCCGTGCCTTAGGATTCTCACCTTTCGGATACATGGTCATATGCAGGCATGAAGGCTTGAGCAGGACCAGGTCATACCGCTGCAGGCTGAAGTACTCCCCTTCTATGATATGGCTGGCATGGTCGTCGACCAAGAAAAAGAGCTCATAGAAGTCATGGAAGTGCTGGAACTCCATATTCATGGAATCAGAACGCACCCCATAGTCAAATACATAGAACAGCGGGCTTCTGTCATTGTTGACGGTGATCGAGAAATCCTGCCTGAACAACAATCGTTTATCCCATTGTTCCATAGAATGACGATACAGGGCATTCACCCGGTTTGCAAGGGTAAATCACCCTTGCATTTCCATCAGGAACAACATTGCAAGTGCTTGTCCGTAGGGCATCGGCCTGAGCGGTATTTCCTTGTAGAAATCCTTGCTCGCCCGTCCCATCGGGGTCCCGTAGGAGACCTGCTGAACCACTCCGTTCTCGTCCACAACAGCAAGCAGTGCTTGCAAAGCCTTGTCCGAGATTGCACAGTATGATCGGTCCAGCAACCCCATGTTCATCGCCTTGAGGATTCCGTATCCGAAACCGCAGGTTGCGCTGCTCTCCAAGTAGCTGGTCGGGTCGTCCAACACGGTATGCCACATCCCGCTCTCATCCTGCAATGCAGAGAGGGCTTTGATCTGGCGCACCAAGACAGTCTTCAGGTAACGACTGACTGAGGCAGGGACATCCACCATCTCCAGCAACACTGGAATTGCAATAGTCACCCAGCAGTTGCCCCTACCCCAGAAAGCCTCGCTGAAGTGATGTTTTCCTTCAAACGTCCACCCGTGGTACCAAAGCCCGCTCTTCACATCACATAAATACTCGATATGCAGCAAAAATTGGTAGACGGCCTCATCGATGTACTCTTGTCTTCCAAGGATCCGACCCACATTTGCAACTGCGAGGACGGTCATCATCAAGGTATCGTCCCACAACTCACCGGGATTCTCATCATCGGTGGTGCGGTGCTGGAATCCACCTTCCTCCGTCCGGTCCAGACCGCCTTCCATCACCCATTCGACCCATTCGACGGCGATATCCCTATACACTTGCTTGTTCGTGTATTCGGCAAGAAAGGAGAGAGCGAGGATGGGAGCCATTGTATTGACGTTCTTGCCCGGCAGGCCCTGCTCGATGCGCTGGTCGTAGTACTGCGTCAGGATATCCAGATAGCGCTTCTCCTTGGTCTTCTCGAACAACTTCCATAGTCCGAAGAGCCCGACCCCATGCGGCCACTCCCAAAATTGGTAGAGCTTGCGATGTGCATCATCAATTGCACCCGCCAATGTATGGGAGGCATAGTCAGGATCATCAGGTGCATAGAGCACCGGCAAAAACCCGGCAACCAACTTATTCAACGTCTCATCCACTTCTCGCATGACATCTCCTCATTCATCATTCAAGACAAGTTCCACACTCACAATCTCATGTCCCTTCATTGCTATCTTTACAGCCTGAGCCGTGACGGGCAGTTGTTCCAATCGCTGTTCGATCAGATTGCAAACCCATGCCTGTTTGACGGCAAGCGGGAAATGAAGCGTGAATCTCCCATCCCTGCCTGCCATGCTGATCAAACGCAGGATGAGCGACGGCCGCTCTTCACACTTCTTTATGGTCTCGATCACCACCCCCGCTGGATCCACCTTGGCCAAGGAGAATTGACCGGCAACCAAGCCGGTTGACTGTTCTGAACGCTCGGCGACCAGGCTTTGGTGAAGGGCATACCCTTCCTCGATCACCTTGCCTTGTTCATAGCCGCCCTCATGGGGCAAAAGAGCGTAGCAGAAGTCATGAGTGCCCCTATCGGCTGTTGGGTTGGGATAGGCAGGGGCGCGCAGCAATGAAAGCGTCAGCATATTGCCCTTGGCCGAGTACCCATACGACTGGCGGCTGAGCAGGGCCACCCCATGGGTTTTCTCACTGAGGTCCACCCACTTGTGCGCCGGCACCTCGAACTGCACCTCGTCCCAACTGGTGTTGGCATGAGTGGTCCGTTCACACACCCCGTAGGCAATGTCATAGGAGGCCCTGGGTGATCGGACATCGACAGCAAAAGAGGTGCGTAGCATCAGGTGGTCCTCATGCCAATCTACATGGAGATTGAAATCAATACGCTTGCTGTGGGCATGGAAGGTAATCTGCTGGCAATACGTCGACTTGAGCCATTTCCATGTTGCTTCAAGGGTTATACCGAGCTCTGAACAGGAAAGCACACGGTAGTGCACCTCACTGTCCAAGGCATACTGCATTACAGCACCCTGCTTGCCGATGTTCCACGCATCGTACTCCTTGGGTAAATCGACGGCAAGGCTGAATACATTGCCCCGCCCTCCCTCGGAAAGCACTTCGCGCTGCTGCATCTTGTCATACAGCCTTGCAAGCGAACCATCGGCGGCAAAAACCACCTCATAGCAAGGTGTTTCAAGCTTTGGCTCATCCCACGAAAACAGCAAAGCGGATTGGCTTTGCTGATTTCCCAATCGATACCGCTTCCACCCCTTGGACGGCACGTTGCAGGCAATGAAATGAAGCTTCGAACCTTGCTTATAGGAAGGAAGCCGTCTGCCTGTCTCGTCATGGATGCTGCACAAGGCAGCTGCTTCAACACAGCATACATCACTGCGCTCGAAATCCAACGTATTGAAAACAACTACATCCTCGGCTGTCTTGGCTATGTTGGAAGCCAGGAATGAGCGGGCCCGGTCAGCTGCTTCATCGAAGGTGTCTGCGACCTGCTGGAGCTGGGGTATGGCTGTCTCATAGACTTCCTTGATGGAGGAACCGGGAAGGATGTCGTGGAATTGGTTGAGGGCGAGCATCTTCCAAGCCTGTTCGAAGCTCTGGTGAGGATACAGCTGTTTCGCATCCAAAGCCCAAGCGAGAGAGCAGAAAAACTCCGAGGCAAAGGCCTTTTGTTCGCACAGGCGGTTGAGCCGTTTGACTTCAGCCATGGTTGTATAGGTTCCCCGGTGGTACTCGAGGTACAGCTCTCCTTCCCAGACGGGAGGTGATTGCACATCATCCTTGGTCTTGTCCAAGAAATCCCGGACTGTACTGCTGTACGTCTTGGGAAGGCCGGGGATGCCCGCCTTCATTCTGTGGTGGTTCTCAAGCATCTGCTTGGTCGGGCCGCCTCCACCATCACCGTAGCCGTAGAGATGGAGGTTGGAGAAACAAAGGTCCTTGTCCTGGAACCGCTGACGGGTGCCGAGAACCTGACTAGGCGTGAGCACCCCGTTGTAGGTTGTCTCGTGGCTGGTCTTCTTCGGATAGGAGGCAAGGCTTTCATAGTCGGTTGTGCTGACCAAATAACTGAATATCCGGCTGCCGTCCAAGCCTTGCCAGGCAAAGACGTCGTGGGGGAATCGATTGGCCTCATTCCAACCGAGCTTGGTGGTGACAAAGTAGGAGATGCCCGCACCTTTCATGATTTGAGGCAGGGTCGCAGGAAAGCCGAAACAGTCGGGAAGCCAGAGCACGACACTGTCCTTGCCGTACTCATCCTTCATCCATCGCTTGCCCCAGTAGAACTGACGGGCAAGCGACTCCCCGCTGGTGAGTATGGTATCACTTTCGACCCACATCCCCCCTTCCACTTCCCATCTGCCCTCAGCAATCCTGGCCTTGATACGTTCATACAGCGAGGGCATGTCAGCCTTGATGAAGGCAAGCAACTGCATCTGGCTGGAGCTGAATATATAGTCGGGATACTGCTCCATCAGCGAGAGGACGGTGGCATAACTGCGTATCCCCTTCTCCCGGGTTTGGTCGACTGTCCACAGCCATGCCATGTCGATATGGCTGTGTCCTACAACAGCCACCTTGGACACGGAAGGTAATGGGAGAGAAGCAAGAACTTCAGAAAGGACAGCCCTCGCCCGTTTGAGCATCGGAACATTCTGCAACGCTTCGAGACTGGAAAAGTCCACTGCTTTGATAGCCTCGATACAAGCTTTGCAGAGAACAAGATATGCTTCACTCCCCGTTTCAACCGTCATTGCTGTTTCATAGGCTAGATCCAGATCGTAGACGAAGGCCTCAAGCTCCTCGTTTGCCAGGTACATGCTGATGTCCAAGAATACATCCTGTTTCTCGCTGGAAACATAGGAGTAGAGAACCAGTTCCACCTCCTCGGTGGGGGGAAGGTCGACTTCGGTATGGCGGACATCCAAGCCACAGGCAAGCTTGTCGTTCAGATAGACCAGAAACTGGGGGTTGTTGAAGTTCCAGATGTCCTTTGCCCCGGTTTCCACCTTCAGCCGAACATGCCTTCCAACCCAGGAGGAGGGAATCTTCAGCAGGGTCCTGAATAGGGCATGGTACTCATGTCCACCATATCCGCGGCTCTGGTCGAAAGGCAGCCAAGACTCACTTTCGTGGCGCTTGTCCCAATCATGATAGGCACATGTTTTATACTGCAGATCATGCACATTCATACGCTGTGCATACCGGCTTTGTTTGAGTACCTGAAGCGGCCCCTGAACAAATAATTGGAGTTGTTGTTTTGTCATACCGGCAGTTTACCCTTTCACCCCTGAAGCCGAAAGTCCTCCAACGATATATCGCTGCAGAATGATGAACAAGACGATGATCGGGATGATGGACATAACCGAGGCTGCAAGGATGCTGCTCCAGTCGACACCGTTGAATCCAATGTAGTTCTTGATGGCTATCTGGATGGTGTACTTCTTCTGGTCGCTGAGAACAAGCAGCGGCAGGATATAATCATTCCAACGCCACATGAAACTGAAGATGGCAAGGGTGACCGTACTGGAAGTACCCAAGGGCAGCATGACGTAGAGGAAGGTCTGAGCCTCATTGCTTCCATCGATGCGGGCCGCTTCTACAAACGAGAGAGGAATCGACAGGTAGTGCTGACGGAACATGAATATTCCGGTTGTCGTGGTCACAACGGGGAGAATCACGCCCCAGATATTGTTGTACAGGCCAAGCTCGCTGATGACTGTCACTTGCGGTACAGTCAACGTCTCGCCGGGGATCAGGGTGCCCAGCAGGAAGATGCCGAACACAAGGTTGGTGTATGAGACTTCATGTCGATAGATGGCAAGTGCGTAGCCGCACATCGCACTGATGACCAAGGTGATGGCAGTTCCCACTACTGCGAGGAAGAGACTGTTGAAGACGTACCCGAAGAATCCTTCTCCGATGACCTTCCGGTAGTGCACGAAGGTGAAGCGTGAAGGCAGCATCGCCAAGGGATAGCTGAAAAGCTCCCCTGTTTCCTTGAATGAGCTGAGGACCAGCCAGACAATGGGGAACAGAATCACCAGGGAAACCAGCAGGGTCACTGTCGAGGGGCCCAGGTTTCTGGAAACACGTAGCAATGGCTTGCTCATCGGTCACCTCCATTGCTGAATTTGAACTGCACATAGGCGATGAATGCAAAAATAACCATGACAACCAAGGAGATGGCGGAAGCATAGCCATACTGCATCTGATTGAACCCTTTATCGAAAATGAACTGGATGATGAAGGTTGTATTCAACCCCGGCCCGCCCTGGGTGATACCTTGCACCAAGGCGTACTCTTTGAGGAGGTTCACCGTTGAGAGCAGGGTTGCCAGGAAGGTGGTGGGAGCGAGCATGGGGACTGTGATGCGCAGGAATGTCTGCCTCGTGGTACTTCCATCGATGGATGCCGCCTCGTAGATCTCCTGAGGAATGTTGTTGAGTCCTCCGATGAAGATGACCATATAAAAACCGGTGGAGGCCCAGTTGGAAGCGAAACTGATCACAAACGTTGCAAGCTTGGGATTGAGCGCCCACTGAAGCGGGGTTCCACCTAGTGATTGGATGATGAAATTCACCAAACCATACTCTGCACTGAACATCCAGTTTATGGTAATACCGACCACCAGAGCGCTGAGCAAGGAAGGGATATAGGTCAATGTCCTTGCCAAGCCCTTGATCGCAACACGCTTTGAAGTAACCAGGCTGGCGATGAGCAACGGTATGATAACCTTGAAAGGGAGACTGAACAGGGTATAGGTAAACGTTCTGCCAAGCGATTGATAAAATTTAGTGTCGGCAAACAACTCCTTGTAATTCGCCAATCCGATGAAGTTCATCACTTTCCAGCCATCATAGTTGGTGAACGAAAAACCAACACTCAACCCCAGCGGGATGAGGAAAAAGGTGGAAAAGAGCAGCAGACAGGGGGCAACGAACAACCAGAAGGCTCGTACGTGCCGTTTTACATATCGTGTCTTCATACCATACCTTGTTTCTTGCAACCATGTCCGGGCTGCCAGGCAGGCAACCCGGACAGAGATGTCAATACTTGAGATCCCAGCCTGACTTCTTGGAAAGCAGGGCTGCAAAATCATTGAGAGCCTTCGCGGCGGTGAGATCGCCGTTTACCGCCTGTTTCAGGGCATCACGGTACTCATTGTCGTAGAAGTTTCTCCACATGGAACTCTCATCGACGCTGAATGCGTAGGTGACCTTGCCGACTTCACTCTGCAATACTTTGTAGTCCTCGGCAACCTGTGCATCCGAAGGAGAATACGTCACACCGACCAAGGATGAGAGACCCTTGTCACGATTGAGGTACTGCTGAAAATTCTCCTTGGTGTAGAACCACTTGAGGAAGGAAATCGCCAAATCCTTGTTCTTTGCTTTCGCCGGTACGCCAAGACCGCTGCCACCGAGAATGGCACTTGCACTCTTTCCCACCGGAGAGGGCATGACACCCCACTTGAAGTTCTTGATCTGGTTGTAGAAGGAGTTGTAGTTCCAGCTTCCGCTGAAGTAGATGCCTACGTCGCCGTTCTTGAAGTAGTCGGCCGGGTTGTCTGTCGTACCGCCGGCCCAGATGGCCTTGGGCATGAACTTGTTGTTCCAGTCGATGAACTTTTGCAAGGTGGCGATATTCTGGGGACTGTTGATGGCGACATCGAAGCCGGCCCCGTCTTTTTCAACCATCGATCCGCCGTTGGCATACATCAGGTTGTCATAGCGTGCACGGGAGGCATCCATTGCCATCCCGTATTTGACACCACCCTTCTCCTTGAGCAGGATTGCATTCTTCTCCAGCTCATCAAGGGTCCAAGGCTTCTCAATCGTAGGGGCGGTAATACCTGCACGAGCGAAAGCATCCTTGTTGTAGTACACATTGGTAATCGTGAACTGCTGCGGCAGAATGGACTTCTTGGATGACTTATAGTCCTGAACGATGATCTCAACGGCCATAGGCTCAAAGATGGACATATCGAAATACTCTGCCATATCAAGGAACTCATCCGGATAGAGACGTGAGAGCCGGGTAGTGGTGAGCAGGTCGGGCAGGTCGTTGTTGCGTGCCATCAAGGGGAACTTGGTCAATTGGTCTTCATAGGGAATAACCATGACATCCAAGGTGTTCCCTGTCTCAGCGGCCCACTGCTTCATGGTATTGAGCAGGGCATCCTCACTTGAAGGTTCTTCGCTGAGCATCACCTTCAACACCTGTGGACCGGTACTCGCAGCCTCTTTTGTTCCAGCAGCAAAAACCATGCTGGAAAGCAGAAGAGCCATCAAGAGAATCGTCGATACTTTCTTCATATCATACCTCCTACGTATGAGAAAATAAGCCGGATCGGAGAGCTATGCTCTCATATTCAGTATAAAGAGCATCAGATGATAAACTACAACTTTATTGCCCAATAAATCGTTTTTAGTGTGCATATCTTGCGTTTTATCGCTCACTTTGCCACAGATTCGTTCCAACCGGGTCAAAACCATTGTACTTGACCGGCTGTCCTTGAACCTGCAGGGAAACACCCCATCCTCCCTCCAAGCGTCCCAAGGCCGCATCCTCGAAAACATACGTTTCTGCTGTTGCATCCATGGGGGTGTTTTGCATCGCCTGCATGAAGGATTCAAGGCTGCCATAGCCATGTTTTGAGCCCACCCTGAGCAGATAGACAGCCTTCCTGCCCTGTGCAATGAACTCCCGATCCTTGTTCGGCCCGTAGAGTACCCGCTCAAGCTTCTCACTGCAGTACAAAGCAACATACCCGCCATTGTGTGCTTCGGCAAAGAGCCAATTGCCTCTCTGCTCAAAAGCTGCGAACTCCATGGTCGGCAGGTAGACATGGGTGAAATCAACCGGATGGTCAGCCTTGGTGTTGAAGACGATAGAGGCGAAGTTCTCATACTGGTTCACCCGAGGCAACGTCCCGTTTCCAGCCCAGTAGGAGGGCCTGGCATGGCCGAAGAGGTTGTGCTCGCCCGGATGGTTGACCCACACCTGCTCGGTGGCGGAGAAAATCAAGTGGATGGGGTTTTCCTGGAAACCCCGTTCTCCGACCCGAAAATTATTGGCACTGCTGAGCAGTGAGCAGGAAGTCTTGCAGGCATAGACATCGGCGTGCCCGTTGTAGCCGTGCGTCGATTGGCTGACCAATGCCTTGCCTTGGGGAACCTGGCAGAACTGCCGGTACTTCAGTGGTGCCTGATAGTCGGAGAAGCAGAGAGCGGTTACGCCCTTGCCTGCGTGGCTGGTATTGCCGATGCCGTAGCCGATCCAATTGATGAAGGACGGGCAGTTGGAGTTGTTGCCGAACAGCTCCTTGGGGTAGGTGCGGCCTGCGGTGGTACTGAAGATTCCATCGAGAGAGTAGACGGCAAGAATGTAATAGATGCTGTCCATCGCCTTCTTGGCAAGGGCCTTCATCTCTTGGTTGCTTGTCTGTGCATACAGGCTTGCAAAACCCAGTGCATCGATGGGCAGGTAGGGAGGACTGTTCCATTCAGTAAAGCCGATGGCAAAAAAGGTCTCAAACCAAGGACGCAGCAGGCCGATGGCCTTTTGCTGCATCTGGACTCCTGTCATGCCGCTGTTGGTGAAGATCTCGTCCGGGTAGAGCTCGCCTGCAAGCAACTGGCAGACATGAAACATGAGGGCATGGTTCTCACTGTAGAACCACATGGCATCGTCCCCTCTCTCGTCATGCCAGTACCGGAAATTGAGCAAACATTGCTTCATCTCACTCTTTAGATCCACGGTAACATAGGGATGGTCGGCAAAGGTTCTCAGGATATGAGGGAAATACGAGAGATAGAAGTCGCTGCAGTCGCTTCGCTTGTTGATGAAGGTGATCTGGCGTCGCAGGATATGTTCAAACTCATCCTGAGGTCCGCCTGCATGCAGGATTGCCACCGCCCGGTTTGCATTACGCTCGCCGTATCGTGCGAGCACTTCGAAGGCCTGCTGCTTGCGTTCATCCATGGTTGGTTTGGCTTGGGGAACCAGGGAGAGGGGAAAATTCTCAAAAGCCAGGTGATAAGCCATGCTCATCCCCTGCACCCGGACAGTGGCCTTGAACTGCAGGTATCCGATGGGAAGCTGCTCGCACGGACCGAGTGAGCAGGTGCTCTTTGAGGGAAGAAAGACAGCCGTAGTCTCGTAGAGATCGCCAACCATGAAGTTTTCCTCGGTGGCCCCTGCAAGGTGGATCTCAAGATTCTGGTTTTCATAGGGATTTGGACAGAACAACTCAACTTCACCTGTGCGCACATGGTTGCTCTTGCAACTAAGGTTTCCCAAAGCTTCCTCGACCGCCAGCACCAGGGCGGCATCGCGCTCACCGATGGGAAGCTTCTGTACAAGGCCTTCTCCCTTCGAATCGAGGGTGAGAGAGAAGTTGCAGTCGCTGTCACGCTCAGCAAACTCATCCCAAAACACCACCACCTCGTTTTCTCCCTGGCGCAGCGGGAGGGTGATATGCTTTTGCTGCATCTGATTCCTGACATGCGGGGTAAACGTGGCTATCAGCTGTTGATTCACCCATATCCTCGCCCCTCCACACACGGAGAGTTCACACCCAAGATCCATAGGCTTCATTGCATCGAGAAAAGTAATTGCTGTTGCACTGATCCAAGTGGGATTTGGATAGAAGCCGGAGAGTGAGAGTACCGGGTCATTGAAGGGGAAGCGTGCAGAAAGCTCCAGCTCTTTGCCTCCATAGAGAACCGAGCCTCCAACCACCTTCTCGGTGAACGTTGGATAGGGCTCAATTGCCTCCCTGCGCTGCTTTACGAAGGTCTCCCGAACGGGATTGACATGGGATGCCGCTCCCACCGATCCCTCCCAGACATTGGCTTCCTTCTGAATGATTACAGCTTCACCTTTCACAGGTTGTACATGAGTTTCACTGACGAGAAACCGGTTGATGATGTGCTCTTGTTGTAATGCATAGCTAAGGTATTGCATGGATGACTCCTCCCACATACGCAAGTATATGCTTGGATTATTGCAAGAACCACGTATTTTTTGCTGTAATACATATTCAAGCTTGCATTTCATGCGTTCTGAGCTAGGATGGGAGTATGAAGTACGAAAAACTGGACCTGCTTTTCAATGAGACCTTGGTAATTAAGGTCAACCATGCTGACGATCCTGTCTTCTATGTCTTCGATTACCAGAAGCGCCATTTGAATATGGAATTCCAACACTTTCACACCTACTATGAGGTGTATGTCCTGATCGACGATGCGGCGACACACATCATTGAAGGCGAATATTTTTCGTTGCAGCGTGGCGACATTGTCCTGCTCAAGCCGATGTGCCTGCATAAAAGCCTCTATCCTGAGCATGAGAATCCTAAATCCCGATTGATCATCGCTTTTCAGTTTCCCCTGCCTTCAGGCTTTGAACGGCAGACAGAGCGCCTCCTTTCCCTCTTCGACGAGAAGGTCCCCATTTATCGTTTCGAGCCTGCGATACTGCAAAGCATCATCAAGCTGTTCAATGAGATTTACCTGATGGGAACCAGCAGTATTCCAGGGTCGGATTTGATGATCCACCATACATTCCAGAAAATACTCTGGATCATTGCAACCAACCGGAAGGCCAATCGCTATGCAAAGCAGGAGATTGTCGATTCGATCACCCAGAAAATCTACGAGATCACCAGCTACATGCACTCCCATTTCGAGGAGGACCTTCCGCTTGCTGAGATCGCCCTCAAGTTCTCCATCAGCCCCTTCTACCTCTCCCGGCAATTCAAGGAAGTGACGGGAACCACCTACATCACCTACCTGCAACTGGTACGGGTGCGCAATGCACAGAACCTGCTGCTGTACAGCAATACCTCGATCAGGGATATCTGCTCGCGATGCGGGTTCTCCTCATTCAGTCAGTTCAACCGTGTCTTCCACAAGTACTGCAATATGAATCCAACCGAATTCAGAAAGGATGTGAATCATCAATCACAGCTGCTGTTACGGCAATCAGATCCCGAACGCAATGCCCATGCCTCGCTGCCCAGGATATTGCAGTCTCCCGAGGAACAGGAAGGCAAGCGGTCAGAGATGCATCGACAGGGTGCCAAAATCATAGAGAGGCAGTGAAACCGAAGCTTTGTCCACATGGCTCTTGTAGGCTGCCAGCACCAATTCCAAGGCATCACGTCCGCATCGACCATCCACCGTCGGTTGGACGCCCGTCAGCAAAGCACGTTTGAAATCGGCATACACCCTGCTGTGGCTCGAGCCATACACCGAACTCTGGACCGAATGATCGATCTCATTACGAAGAGCTTGGATTGCCGGATCGCTGAACTCCCACACTTCGATTTCCTGAGCGCATTCACCGCCTAGTACGACGGTGCCCTTCTCCCCAATGAGGGTGATCCGCTCTTCCAGATTCTTCTTATAGAGGTTCGTAGTACCTTCAAAGCTCCCGATTGCCCCATTGGTGAACTGAACAAACCCAATGCCGACGTCCTCCACCTCGAGATACGGGTGACAACGATTGGCAAGCGTTGCACTGACGGTGGAGATTTCCGATCCTCCAAACCAACGCATCAAGTCAAGGCCGTGGATGCACTGATTCATCAATGCACCGCCATCCTTCTCCCAGGTGCCCCTCCAGCTGTCCTGTGCGTAATAGGCTGCATCACGCCACCATCGCACCTGCACGGAAACATGGCTGAGCTTGCCGAATCCCCCGCTGTCCAAGGCCTTTTTGACCAACAAGCTTGCATCATTGAACCTATTCTGCTGGCAAACGCCGAGCGGCACGCCATGTTCTTGGGAGAGTGCAAGCATCTCATCGGCATCCGAAAGGCTGAGCGCCATGGGTTTTTCAACCAGCACCGCCACTCCTTGAGCGAGGCAGTATTTGGCTATTTCTGCATGACTGGCACTGTCGGTGGCAATGGCAACCATGTCCAAAGATTCACTATCGAGCATCGTTCGATAGTCTGAATACCTGTTCACATGCAAACAAGGAAGGTTCAAGCCTTCCAAGAGAACATCAATCGCTGCAGGATTGGTATCACACAATGCCACAACATCCATACCACAAGCCAGGGCTGAAGGAAGGTGGTTGGGCGCAATACGCCCACAGCCTATCAATGCATAGCGTATACTCATCTGATGCGTACTGCCTTTGTCTGTGCTTCAATGGCAAGCTCGATGGCCCGGAACGTATGCTCTTGCTTCATCGCCGTCTCGGTACGATCGAGCACATCCCGGATCAAGCGGCCGAAATATGGAAATCCCACCTTACCCCCGACACGGAAATGCTGCTCCCCCTTCTCATTGACGAGAATCACATGATCACCCTCTTTGGAGGCTGCAACATCGATATATTTGCGCAGTTCAATATACCCTTTCGTCCCGACGATGAAGATGCGTCCATCACCCCAGGTACCCAGACCATCGGGGGTAAACCAGTCAAGACAGAAGTAGCAGGGGATTCCGTTGCTTGCGGTAAAGCAGGCATCCCCGAAATCCTCAAGACCGGGATACTCTGGATGGTAGAGATTCCCCACCCTGCTTGAAACCAGTTCCGCATCCTCAGAGCCGCTGAACTGCAGGATTTGCTCCAGCTGATGACTCCCTATATCCACGAGGATGCCACCGTATTTCTCTTTCTCAAAAAACCAAGCCGGTCGAGTGGGGGCGGCAAGCCGGTGAGGGCCCCATCCGCGGATGGAGACGATGTTGCCGATTGCTCCCTCGTTGAGCAACCTTTCGGCGTAGACGGCAGATTCTACATGCAAGCGCTCGCTGTAGTAGACAAACCACTTGCGACCGGTCTGGGCAACTTTCTTCCGGGCCTGATCAACCTGTGCCTGGGTGGTGAACGGCGGCTTGTCGGCAAAGAAATCCTTGCCGTGGTCGAGGGCCTCAAGGCCGAGGGGTCCGCGATCGCACGGAATGCCGGCGGTTGCCACCAACTGAATGGAAGGATTCTCCAGCAACTCCTGCTTGCTTAAGCCAACCTTTGCCGTAGGAAACTTTGCTACAAAAGCTTCCATTTTCTTCGGATCGGGATCGTACACATACGCGATATCAGCGCCTGCTTCAGACAGCCCGTTGCACATCCCATAGATATGGCCATGATCGAGGCCGATGACACCGACAATGCACTCACCTTGCTTGCAAACCGGTTGGGGCTTACCCTCGGGTGCGTAATTCTGTCCATCCATTTTTTGCATTTCCAACCTCCTTATTTTCCCATCGTCCCGAGGCTTATCTCGGTGTCTTCCAAATTCTCCACTGATTTTCCTTTCTTGTGGTATCGCACCATCCGCGCCAACATCCCTTCGGTCGTATAGAACGGGTCGTCCTTTGCCAGGGGCAACGCCACCCTCACTCCCTCGGTGGAGGATTTATACATGGCACAAATCAACTCAACGGCCTTTCTTCCTTCAGAGCCGGTAACCAGCGGCTGTGACCCATCGAGAACTGCTTTGAGGACATTCTCCAGCTGGGCTTCATGGCCTTCCACCGGGAGGGAAGGAAGTGACTGATAAAGCTTCTCCAATTCACTCTCCATCGCTGGATTTGGTTCATAGAATCCATTGGGCAGCTGCTTGACCGACTTGCAATACCAAGGGATTCCAATGGAAGCCTTCTCTGCTGCAAAGAAAAATTCCTGCTTCTCATCATGATCGACCAAGCTTGCATTGACCTCAGCAACCGAATCGGAGTAGGAAAGAATCGATAACGATACATCCTCAACCTCACTGTTGGTGTGGTTGACATTGCTCATTACCGACACAACGGAATCGGGCACTCCGATGAGCCATTGAAGGATGTCGATCTGATGCACTGCATGGTTGAGGGTGCAGCCGCCACCCTCTTTCTCATACGTCCCCCGCCACCAGAGATCGTAGTAGTTCGACCCTCTCCACCACATCGAGTTCACCCGTGCAAAGAGAACCCGACCCATCACTCCATCTTCCAAGAGCTGTTTGACCCGCATGGGAGCGGTACGGAATCGATTCTGGGATATCACAGAAAGGACCTTGCCGCTTGCTTGTTGGGCTGCAATCATCCGGTCACACTCAGCAAGTGAGGGAGCCATAGGTTTCTCGACAATAACGTGCTTGCCTGCAGAAAGAAAATCAACAGCCGCTTGGCAATGCTGCGACGGCGGCAGGCACAAGGAGACCAGATCAATGTCGTCCCTGCCGAGCAGGTTTTGGTAGTCTTCAACAATCGAAGCTTGTGACAGTCCAAACCGATCGGAGAGCTTTCTCGCTTTCTCAGGGTAGATATCACAAAGCGCCTTGATCTCGCAGAGCTCGTGAGAATATTGATACCCTCTGATATGAGCCGGTGCGATATTGCCCGCTCCAATAATTGCAACGCCAAGTTTCTTCATAGCATTCCCCTTTTCCAGTATTCAGCATACCCGTCTGTACGTATATCACAATGTGAGTTCTTTCACAGAACTTGGACATCTTTTTGATTCATCTCCTCTTCCTCGCTCCGGTAGACGAACGGCAACCGGACTTCCACAGAAAAGCCCTGTTCAGAAGGAATCAAATACAACCCGTATCCCTGCCCATAGGCATAGAGAATACGTTGGTGGATATTCAAAAGGCCTATATGATTGCCTCGCACATGCAATGCTTCCTGGGAAAACGATGACGCGGTTTTGCTGAGTTTATCCTGCAAGTCAGCAAAAACATCGGCGCTGCAGCCAGGTCCGTCATCGACAACCCTGATGCAGAGTCCTTGTTCATTACAGAACATAACCACCTTGATGGCAATAGGTTTTTGGCGCAGATACACCCCATGCACGAAGCAGTTTTCCACCAAAGGCTGCACGCAATACTTCAAAATTCTTATATCATCGGGAACGGTCTCCTGAATATCCAGGTCGAAGCTCACCAAATCCCGATACCGGATCTCTTGCAGGTGCACATAGTTGCGGATATAACGGATCTCGGATAGAAGAGGTATTTCATTGCGCCTCTCCCTCAAATCGAAATGCAGGATATAGGAAAGCGCCCGAAGCGCTTCAAGGCTCTGCTTCTTGTTTCCAAGCTCGACGATACTGACCAGGCTGTCGAGTGTATTGAAGAGGAAGTGAGGGTTCATACGTGCCTGCAACACCTCGAACCGTGATTGCGCCTGCATTGCTTCATACCGACGCAGGTTTACATACATCTTGTTGAATGCAATCATGAGCACAATGAAAACCAGGGAGAAAAGTCCTGTCAGAATCAGGATGAAAAGGTAGTTTTTCCTTGATTGATTGATGATCTTCGTCCAGGGGATTCTCGTCGAGAAGGTCAATCCCAATTGCGTATTCCTGGAGAACATAGAGATATATGCGTCTTCCTTGGCAAAGACCATACCGTTGCTCAAATCGATTGAATCGAGCACTTGCAAATCTGTATCATATTGAAGCATGGGCTTTACTTGCAACGGGATATTCCTGCTCGATTCCAATGCCATGCCTTCGCGGTCATACACAATGACTTCAAGGGGGGTGAAATCATCTCCAAAACCAACCTGATAGGAGTTCATGTGTTGAATCAAAAGAGATGTAAGGTTGAATTCAAGAAACGCAAAGGCAATCCCGCCTTCTTCTGTCCGATACCAAAAAGCTACAGGAAGAAGCGTCGACAAATCCAGATCATCGCGAAAAGCTCCAGCCACCTCAAACCCAAAGTCATTGAAGCCTCTGGATCCCAACAGCTTCAACATGGACTGCTTCTCTTCGGTCATATAGGCTTTCCACCAAGGATTTCGTTCAGTAACCGGCTTATTGACATTCGGTGCATAAAACACAGTCCCATCACTACTGACAATCCACGAACGGTCGAGGCTTGAGGAGGTCAGACGCAGGTCGAACAACTCCTGAACCAAGTCAAGGTTACGCTCTCCTTGCTCGTGGAACCGAAGCAGCATCTGTACCCGTAACGCCGCTTTTTCAATGGGAGTGAAAATTGTTGTCTGTAAATTTTCCGTATAGACCTGCAGGAATTGTTTTTTGTTGTCAAGCAGGAACAGCGTACTGCGCTGAACCCATAGCCAACTGAGCATCAAGATTACTGAGATGAGTATCGAAAGGGAAACAGCCAGAATCCTGTTCCATGACCGCTTTACCTGTCCTTTGAGAAGTCCGTCATTGGACATAGTCAATCCCTTGCTTGGACAGGGTACTCTTCCGATATTGGCCGGGAGATACGGCATACCGTTTCTTAAAGCACCGGTTGAGATAGGAACTATCACCAAACCCAACCCGGTCGGCAATTTCTTCCAGCGTCAAATCGGTATCCAGCAGATACTTTGCAGCCATATCACTTCGATAGGCATGCAGGTATTCTACAAACGTCATTCCGCACTTCTTGCTGAATGAAGCACTCAAATAGCTTGGAGAAACGTTGGCAAACTCGGCGACAGCGCACAACGAGATTTCTTGATTATAGTAGTGCTCAACATATTGGACTGCTTTTTTCACATAGACAGGCAAATTTCGATCAGTAAAATAATGAATCTGCGGATCTTTGGCATTCATCAGGCGAAGAATCTTATCCAACACCTGTTCCAAGTCCTTCTGAAAGACCGGCTTCAGCAGGTAGTCGAATACTGAAAGTTTGATGGCCTTCTGTGCATAGGAGAAATCCCCGTATCCGCTGATGATGACTGCCAGTCCATCCCAATTGGATGCACGTACTTCCTCCAAGAACCGAAGGCCGGTGTTCCCTGGAATTACGATATCACTAAATATGATTTCTGGTTTGTTTTGTGCAAAGAGAGTACGGGCCTGTTCATAGGTGGAAGCCTTGGCTACAATCTCAAAAGCCGCATTATATGAGGAGATATAGGAACTGTACCGTTCCATGGCATTGGGTTCATCCTCGATCAGCATTACCCGCACACATCCCCCCCTCGGTATCAACCCTTTACGCCGGTCAAGGCGATTCCTTCAACGAAATACCTTTGGGCACTCAAGTATACCAGAACTATGGGCGCAATACTTATTAATGTTGCTGCCATGACCTGATTCCACTTTAGGTCGAAATCCCCCCTCAGCAAGGCAATACCCAACGTCAAGGTACGGTTGACATCACTTTGCAAA
>ERZ1645192.1073-NODE-1073-length-22991-cov-11.315225_pt1 | contig 22991 bp, 52 predicted proteins | sample MGYA00575354_ERZ1645192 | MGnify/ENA primary metagenome ERZ1645192 (study PRJEB40844, sample SAMN11349763) | freshwater sediment metagenome | isolation source: river sediment | host: Sediment | place: India: Faizupur Khadar , New Delhi | collected 2017-02-21 ... | reverse complement strand
GTAGATTGATCTAGTTTTTTACACATTAAACTGCCATAACAGTGAGAATAAGAATGTTTACAATTCCCACAGCACTTCATTGACTCGTATGCTACAAGAGCATTATCTCTTTCTACTCCAATATCGGTAAGGCATTTTCCCAACTCCTCAAACCGGCGCAGGAGTTCATTCCAAGTGTTAGTAATTGCCATCTTACCGATTAGGTCAACAGCATCAGATTCAATTACTAATTTCATACCATATTCAAGTTCTTCCACGCTCATGTCTTTCATGCTGCCCTCCTGATAATTTTCTTAAATAGTTTTTAATCAATTCCTATCCTTTCTTCTCTTGTTAATAGGTCTGAATACCATTGGTCACAGCTATCATTCCATCGTTGGTTTATTCCTTTACCAGGAATTGGCCTTTTATTACATATACCAGAATAGTACTTACAATTTCCACAACATTTTAAATCTTCAATCGAAAAGATTTGTTCTGCTGTTAAACTTTTTAATATAGCCATATTAAACCTCAATAAAACGGAGCATATGGAACTTCATTATCCAATTTTTCCATAATCTTCTTAGATGTTTTACATGTAAATTCATTTCTTAAATCAAAATAGCAATTGTCATAATCTTCTGCCCATTTTGAAATACAATTCATAAACACATTAAAACATTTCTGTTGAAGTGTTCTATGTTCTGAATTAATACATTCTGTTAATAACGATAAATCACGGTGAGTATTAACATAATCAATTAAAGGTTTAATTGCATTTATAACATCTGATTTATCTTGTAACGATTGTATAGTGTATTCTTTCATTTTTTAAATCCTTTCTATTATAGGTTAGCCTTTAAAAATTTATCTGATAATATTTTACGTTTTTCCATTAATCTGTTATATTCATTCTCTAATTTAGAGATTTCATCTTCATATTCATATGGATTTCCTTCAATATATAATGAACATAATGTGTGGTCAAGGTCATTGAGTTTCTTATCGATAGCAAGAATTTTATTTTTAATATTTTTATACATTTTAATCACCCAATTCTCGATTAAGTTGCATCAATTTTTCTTCAAAAAGTTTAATTTCATTAGTCGTGGCCGGTCTAATTTCAATGTTTTCTCCACGTTCAAGAGCACTCTGAATTTTACCAAAATCTGTTCGGATAAATATATTACCGTTATTTACATAAATGGATGACATCATTGTTTTTGATTCCCTATAAAACCTATTTCCAATATATACACAATTCATCATAATTATTCTCCTCCTTCATAATTCATACACCATTCATCAAACTGTCTAATGGCATCCCAAATACCATCATTTTTAAAACAGGAATCATAATATGTATCCTGTAAACGTCTAACCTCTTTTTGACCGAAATTTTCGTAAGGGCCAAATCGTTTCCATTTATTAATTAATTTCTTTTTAATTTTATCAATATCACTATAAACACTCATTACATATTCCTTTCTTCTGGTTTGTGCCAATCCATTCCTAACTTTTCCATAATACCTTTTTCAGTCTTTTTATAACTTACTTGTTGACCGCTTAAATTAAATAAACCATATTCATTTAATTTAAAACCCTGTTTTTTAGCTTTACCTCTCATTACAATATTAAACATACCACTACCAGTTCTGGTTAATATTGCAGCGTGCCAATACTTACTTTCAGTTATATAAAATTCAAGTTGAAGATTTTGAATTTTACCATAATTAACCATAACAGCCATTTTTTTATCACCAAGCCATAATATAGACTTGACTTCTAATGTTTTACTTTTCTTTAACCAATTTAAAATTTCTTTGGTAGTTAAACCAATAACAAGAAATTCTAAATCACCAATTTCCTCTTTTTTTCTTCTATATGACCCCACCACTTCATACCTTTTAGTATTCAATTTAAGATAGTTACTTAAATAGTTTATTAAAGGTAAAACATCAACACTTTTAAATTTAGATTTCATTTCTTTCTCTTCTCTTTTACCCATGGTTTTTCTTGGTCATATCTTAACAAGGTTTCATACATTTTTAATGTATCTGCGTCACTGGCATAATCAAGCATTTTTCTTAAAAATGAATCTCTCAAATTAAGTTTGTTACCATGTTTTTTATTTAAACGGACAATATCTTTAACGATATAGTCTTTTAATGTTTTAACTGCCATTAGAACCCCCTATTTTTTGAAAATATTTTTATTGTTTCTTCATCATATTTACTTACAATTTTCATTAAATGAAAAAATCGATTCCTTTTTTTAAATTTAGGGTCATTCTGTAAATATAATTTATTTCTTCTTGCCTGTCCCATATTTTATCTCCATTAATATGTTACACTTAACGTTAAAACAGCCGCGGCCAACCAATATAAAGTCATTCTAATATTACCATTATATAAATAAACTATTGATGATAAAAAACTTAAAATTATCATAATTGTTGGAAATATTTTTGGTGACATTTTTAATACACATAGCCTTTCTTTATTTTCTATAAGGATCTTAACATATTTCTATACTTATGTCAACTGATTTGTTTTTTAATAGTTTCAATAAGTTATGAAGCATAAAAAAGGCTGATTATACTATCAGCCTTATTTTTTATTTATTTTTTAATATATTTTATTCTTTTTTCCAGTATATATATTTTCCATCTGATACTATTTCACCATCATCTTTTTTACCATACACGCGTTCTAATTTAGTAAATATATCAATTACAGTAAGGTCGTCTTTATATTTGTTACAAATTAAAGAGATTTCATTTAATAATTTATATAAACGTTCGGCTTCTTTAATAGCTTTTCTACCCATTTTAATATGTGTAATCAATGCTAGTTGGATTTCATTATATTTGGATTCATCAATCTGTTTTTCCATTTCAATTCCCTCTGTAAGTATTTCACATTACACATTCCAAATATTTATTTAAATTTTATTTTTATTTTTATAAAATAATGGAAAAAATTCCTCATTGTTTAATTTAAAACATTCATTACATACCATGAATCTATGTAATTCATCACAACTATCAAATCTGAAATTTTTCAATAATTCATTTGTTTCTTTTTTGCAACATTGGCAATTCCATAATTCGCTCATATTAACCTCCTAGGTTATATTTCACAAATTATTTATGTTCAATTACCTTTATTTTTTCGATTTCAGCTATTTCACCAATAGTTAAATCAATAAAAGGTGATATACGTTTTAACTTTTTTTCAACTTCAATAAAGTTTTTCTTAAAACTATCATCTTGTTTTTTAGGAAAAACTACAATATTGATGTTTTGTATAAACTTAATTTTTTCTAAATTTAAAACTGTTATAATATCTTTAATCTGTCTATCAGTCAACACGATTTGATTCCACTCCTTCTTTATAGATGTGTATTGGATTATTACAATCACCCTTATGAGTATAAGCCCAATAACCTTTTACTGAAAATTTAATATATTGACAATCACCTATTTTAGTAATATACACAACACGTTTTTCGGAATCAACAGTTCCTTCTTTAGGAATGTTCATACAACCAGATAAAATCAGTATTAAACACATAATAAATAACATTTTTTTCATAAGATTCTCCTTTAAAGATTTTATTATTTCCATCTTTCTTTTCTATTTAATTTTTCTAATTCGGAATTAATACCTTTTAAATATTCTTTTATATCTGTCATCCATGATGAAAGATTATAAAGTAAAATAACAAAAAGGATAAACAATATTGTATCAGACATTATTCCTCTCCTTAATAAATTCTCTTTTTATTGATTTCAACAATTTCACAGCGAATATCTTGACAAAAGTGGCCGCGGCTCCAACAATTTTTACTTAATGTTTCGCCATATTTTTTTGCTACCTTTTCAAGGTATTCCCATGCATATTTCTTTTCTCGAAAAAGTTTTGTTTCAATAGTTTCAGTATATTCACTACCCATAGGTCCACCTAAGTGTCTTGCATCTTCTCTTACAACTTCCCAGATATACTCCTTTTCCATAATATTTCCTTTCATTATATTACAAATAATTTAAATGTAATTATTAAAATTGTTATATGGATTGCTTGGTCTAATCCAATAAGAACAAAGAACCAGTGTCGTTTATTAGCATTCCATAATTTAGATGTTCCACGAGCTGTCATATAATCAATAACAAAGTGAATAATTCCATTCACCACTGCATATTGCCAACCAAAAAATATAAATGGTATACAATAAATTAAAGAATGTATTCCAAGCCATTTATTACTTTTGCTCTTATTAAGAGCCATTTTATCGGTTTGAAAAACAAAATCTGCAATAAAGTGTATCCAAATAATTATAAGGAATATTTCCATTTTGTTATTCAGACTTTTTATTTAAAATAAAATCTGTAGCTTTTTGAGCCTGACCTGCTGCTTGAATGACCATTTGTTTATCATTCTTTAAACGGCTAAGCCACGATTTAATATAAGAAGCAGAGTTATCAATAACTTTATTTTCAATCTGACAATATCCACAAAGGAATGCCGCACCCATTTCAGCAACAAGTTCCTCTTTAGAGTATAATTCAGAACCATGACCGTTCAGAATTTTTCTGTTAAGACGTTTTTCATGTCCCGTTGAATGTGTTAATTCATGGAATAACGTACTGTAATAAGCTTCCGAAGCTTCAAAGGTTTCCTTCTTCGGCATGTTCACGTAGTCTTCCACTGGGCTATAAAACGCACGAGGTTCAGCATGATTGATTTTAGGTCGTTTTGGCATACTCTTAACAACCTTATCACAAGCTTCAATTGCTTCCAACTTATTATACTTAACCGCAAGAGCAGGAATTTTAGTTTCATCAATTCCTGTTGTTTGTTCAACATTAAATACGGTATAATATCTCATAAACGGAATCTGTCTGATATTACCAGTATCTTCATCCTCTTTCTCAAGGAATTTCCAAAATACAACAGGCCAACCTTTTTCACCTTTATTAACCTGACCACCCAACTCAACAATCTGTTTATATGTAGCCCAAAAAGGAGAAGAATATTCGGTACACGATAACATAAACGTATTAATACCACGATACTCTTTTTTAGTTACAAGGTTTTTAGGAGACTCGCCACCTATCCAAGGTTTATGCCATGGTACAACACCATTCTCCAACTTCTCCAAAATACGATTTGTGATAATTTCATAAACTTTCATTGTTTTATCCTTTCATAAAAGAAAACGGTTTAGAATTTTTAACGTTAATCATGTTTTTTATATCTTCTAATGTTCCAGAGTTTATAGTTACACCATATCTACTTGCGATATAAAAAACCCTATTTGTTTTGGAACCATCATGCTCTTCATTATATTTTTCAATATTCCAACCTTGGTAATATCGAAATACACCAGCTTTTCGTAGTCTCATTTTAAAATCCTGTAATTTGAATATTAAAAAATTCGCCGTTTCGTTGAATGAAAAACTTAATTCCTTCTTTTGTTAATTCTGCAAGGAATTTTGCCATTGGTTCCATTTCATTAGTAGTAAAACTAACATATTCTTTAAATGAAGAATCCATAATTATTTGCCTTCTTTCACATTACTTGTTAAAACTAACCAACGTAATGCATCAAGTGTTTTAAAGTCAAGTTTCAATAAACCACTTTCAACTTGTTTTGACATACAACTTTCATTTGTATATGCCGAATTTAAAGTTTTGATGATTTGAACAATTGCTCTTTCCTTCTTAGTTTTTGCAAATACTTTACTCATTTGAATGTATCCTTTCTTTATTTTATAGTAGGATCTTAACATATTTCGGTAGTTATGTCAAGAGAAATATTTGTCAATAAAATCAATATTTTGGCGTCTTATTTTTGCTGTCTCCATGTCTTTTTTGAAATTTATATCATAATTTTTCTGATTTGTATCAATGGAAAACTTATTAAATACTGGTCCTGTGGTAATAGTTTTATACTCACCTTTAGCTATTTGTACTTTCCAAATAAGGTCGGTTTCTTTTGGAAAATTATTAATTGACCATTTAACAGTTGAATGATTTAACAATTCTTTTGCATCCTTATTTAAAGGATAAATATATCTAAATTGTTTACCTCTATATCGTGTAATACCTTTTAATTGACAAAAATCATAAGTTAACCAAAATAGTTTTTCTTTGCCTTCAAATTTAGCATTTTCTTTTAATATCTCTCTGGTCGACCTAGGATGTATTTTCTCACCATCTTTAGAAATATATATATCTGTCCAAATAAATCCACCATAATAGAAATTGGCCGCTTGATAAACATATCCAGGTTTTCCAACGATACCATCTGCCCATGTAAAAAGATATTGTATTTTAAGATTTGATTTTATCCATTTAACCATTTTTGATAACATCATTGATTCACTGTTACGTGGCATTTCATCAAGCATACACATTTTACCTATTTCTAGGTAATCTTTTGTATTAAGTGTAGGAAATAATTTAGTGATTGTTTGTTTTGGTTGTGTACCCCAACCCAATGAAATTCCACCGACAAGTCTTCCATCCTGAAAACACCCAAGATAATGTTTAGTTATCTTGGGCATTATAATAGAATAATGATATTGATAGACCATATTACAAAACATGGTCTTATCAATTTCAATAATTTTAAATTCTGACATTTATTTTAATCCAACAGGTTCAAATAGTGAGAAACCAAAAAAATAAATAGGTGCTATAACCGTTTCAATTAAAATAATACCCCAAATAAGGTTACCTATGATTAAATCATATTTAATTTTGGGATCTTTAATAGCCATAGTTGATTCATCATCAACAATAATATTAACAAGGCCAACAGTTTCATATTTTTTACCTTCAATAACCATATTACTACCACATGATGTTAGTAATATACATAAAGCTACAAATAATACTAATTTTTTCTTCATTATTTTTTCTCCAATCCTTCAATTATTTTTGATGTAATAGCTATCACAAACGTAGCAATAAGGTATATCCAAAATAAAAACCACATAAGTTCTGTGGCATATATCATTTTAAGTATTTTATATTGTAAATAAAACCATATCGGCAACGTAATAAATATTGCAAGTAAACCATTTATCATTTTAGCAGTATTCATTTTAAATTTCTCCCTTTTTAATATCAATTGGTGTACCCTTATCTGTAAGATTTAAATATATCTGTTTAACATCTTCAAAAGAACCTTTACAGGAACTTAATGTTGTTCCAAATGCGGACCAACATCTTGTTAGGTACAAATCTTTATATCTTTTGAAGAAAAAGAAATTTGTTTTTCTTATTCCATATTTACCATCCATAAATTTAACCATTTCAATTTTCATGGCCTAAAAATCCCTCCATTTTTCTTTTCTGGGTGGTTTCTTACCGAATTTACTTTGGCAAACTTCTGTATAATTACTACCACACCTAGGGCACTCATGTTTAGACCCAGCGGCAATAAATCTATGGCCGCAATCCGTACATTCTCTTTGTAAATTCTTTTTCACAACTCTATTACACTCCTTTATTTTTAATTTAACTGTACTATATTAGTACCTTCAATAATAGTAAAACTTTTATACTCATAAGACCACCATGAGGCCTTATTATTATTTTTATCGGCATATCCAGTGGAACGAATATGTAATCTACCTTTTCTATATACATATTCCAACCAAACATATGTTTTAATATTTTGGTCACCATCCCATTTTAATGTAACAGGATACCATGCGAACCATTTATGCCACTCTGTTTTCCATTTATATTTTGGATTCCAATTAATAGTCCATTTCATTTTTATTATCCTTCTATATGCTCAACAGCATCATGATAAACACCAATATTATCTAAAATCTTTCTCGCTTGACCTTTTGTCATATATTTTATTGAAGATATATCTAAATATATTTTTAATTTCCGTCTATCAATATGCCATTCTGCTAATGTAGCTTCAAGTTTTTTATGAAACGGTGAACCCATTTCAAGATAATCATCATCATCATTAAAATTATCTATTTGAAAATATGATTCCAAATCTTCTAATTTATGTTGTAAATCTTCCTTTTCAATTAAAAGGTCATTTATCTTATTAGAAATTTCAAAAATTTTTCTTTTAGTAATTTCATACACATTATACTTTTCATGTATATTCTTTGCTGTTTCAATGTTCATATTTTAATCCTTTCTTTATTATATCAGTTTTAAATTGGTTTGTAAATTACAAATGTTTGATGTTATAACCAATAGATTTTAAAATCTTTTCAATATAATCTATTAAAATAACCGATTTAGGTATTGTTATTTGATAGCCTTTTCTAGTATTTTTAATAGATACATCTTTACCATCTAAAGGGTGTATTTTTATCGTCCTTTCTTTCATTAAATCTCCTCAATTTTAGGTCTTAAAATAACAGTCTGTTTCATATCTTTATATAATTGATGTTTTTTAACAGTGGCCGTGATTGTATATACGGAATCCTGTTTAATACAGTCAACAGAATTATACCATACAAGTCTTTCACCTTTTTCTGTTACAAAATTATGAATATACATAGTACCAAACCTACTCTCACACCAAAATGTTTTCAGTGCTGTAGCTGTAACAGTAATTTTCTCTCCTTCGGTTCCAATGTATTCAGACTTTGCATACTCTTTCTTTTTAACCATTTTATCCATGGCTACTCTATAAGAAATAATCATAGATGCCGCTAAATTAGCAATCTTACTTTTTACCCAATCATTTTTAATAATAGTATTAAGATTGTAATAATAATCTTCTGTTGTAGGTTGTTGTTTAACCCATTCAATAATGGCTAATGCTTCTGCTCTATTTTCATCGGAAAATTCCCGTCTTAGACGAAACCATTCTCTATCTTTTGCGGTAATTTTACCAAAAGGACCGTTTAATATAGTCATGGTTTTACCACCAGTAGCTTGATAATAACCATCTGATTCCCATTGTTTCTTTCCAGAAACATATCCATCAATAGAAATAATATTTAATGCAGTTGCTATAAACGTTTCAACTGTATATTGTGGCTGAATCCATTCTCTTGAAAAGCCACGTTCATCACTGGCAGTAACCAATTCTTCTAAAAATCCGAAACGTGTTGCAATTAAATCTAAATTGATTCCAAGATAGTCTTTAATACAAGTCGAACCGACCTGAACAAACGTCTTTTTCTTTTCGTTAAAAACGATAAATGTGTTTTTTCTAAAACGATTGGTTTTACAATGGTCACAAAAATGTCCCGAATCGCGATAACGTTTGGGAATTTCATAACCGACAGGAATTTTACTGATGATATTTCCGTTTTTAGTGTGTTCAATAGATGCGATGAATTGATAACCTTTAATTGGTTTAAAGGATTCTGTATCAATATCAATATCTACCATAGATATAAAATAACTAACATCCTTTCTTTCAGCGTCAATTGGCGACCACTCTTCCTTATGAAACTCTTTATCATAAGGCTCGGATACTGTATAAATGATTGGAAGTGCGTGAAATTTAATAGCTTTTCTATTAAATTTCTCTAATCTTTTCAACAAGTTATCTTTTCTATAAACTGGAATCGTGTATTTCATATTCTATCCTTTCTTATTTACAGATAGATCTTACTATATTTTCAATAACCTGTCAAGCAAAATGTTTCTTAATGGATTCAATTATTTACGTTCTTCTATTGATTTTGGGTATCGTATTTTATCAATAAAATCATCAATATTATCGATTAACTTTTTTGTTGGAAAACCAGGTAAAATACTTTCTACTTTTCTATCAGCACATACATCTTGCCACCATGAAAATGGTGCAGATAATTTTAACTCAATATCAGGATAATCCTTTTTTAAATTTAAGAATATTTCTCTTGATGGAGTTTTATATTTATCTGGTATTTCTATTACTATTATTCTACTCACTTAAAATTTAACCTCCTGTCTTAATCTAAAATCATCTTCTGATATATCAGATAATATTGAATATGGCCTAAAGATAATTTTATTCATTAATTGTTTATCTCTTTTAACCAATTCAATAAAATATTTGTGTTCTTCATATGTGTATAACTTTGCGGCCATTTCACGGGAAAATTCAATCCAACGATTTCTGAATAACGGTGATTCTTTATACTTAACCCAAGCAGCTAACGATATTGCATTAGGCCATGGAAGTTTATAAATGAATAATAAATACCATATCTTAATTCTTTGTTTAATCAATTTTAAAAACAATTGTAGTAACAATTTACTTTGTTTAACCAATTTTTACACCTTTTTAACCTTTAATAATTATAATTCCTTGTTTTTTTAATTCCTTTGATATATAGTTTATATTTTCTATGTTGTTTACACCATAATCAACCAATATTCTTCCAATCTGTTTAATACGAATTTGTTTACTCTCTGTTACTTCTGATAACGTTTCTTCTAATATAAGATTAAACTTTTCCTTTTTGGCTTTGGACATTTATATCCTCCTCAAATATAAGATTTAGAAATTTATCTTTGTATAGTTTGATTAATTTTAATTGCATCCTTTTAAAGGATGTATTATGTTCATCATATTTAATATGTGTTGCTTCATGAATAATTAATTGAACTGTTTCTGGAATGTTATGAACGACTATAAGCCTTTCTTCTGTATCACAATATGCATATAACCTTTTTGTTTTTCTATTAGAAAATTTAACTTTATATAAAGGCCATCTTTTATGCTTACAAATTAATGTCACTAACTTTTGTGCCTGTTCTTGTGTTAATTTATGATTAATACCTTTTAGGGCATCTTTTATTTCGTCTGGGTCACCAACAATGTTTCGTATTCGTTTATGTACCAAACTAAAATCCTCCCAATTCTATTTATAATATATCATAGAATTAGGAGGATGTTAATCCAAACTAAATTTTATTTAACTCCTTTACGTTTTTTCTTAATAGTTTTCTTTACCTTTTTAAGGGTTTTTATTTTCTTTACCTTCTTTGTTTTAGTAGCCTTTACAACCTTCTTAACCTTTTTAGGCTTAACAGTCTTTTTAACTGTTTTTGGTTTAACTACCTTTTTAGTCTTTACAACCTTCTTAACCTTTTTAGGCTTAACAGTCTTTTTGACTTTTTTGACCTTCTTAACTTTCTTAACTTTAGCGGCCTTTACTTTTTTAACCGCTTTTTTCTTCTCCTTTTTAGGAGCATCATTAAAAATGTCAAGTTTTCTTAAAGGCACTGGTTCTGGAGCGGCTGGCCGTTCTATAAGACAATAAGTAAAGTTACTTCCTTTTGCTACAGCAATTAATTTATCAGTAGTATCAAGTTTAACTCCTTTAGTTAAGGCACCAAAGAAATAACGTTTTTTACTATCTAATTTTTTAACAGCTGGCTTCCACTTTAAATCTTGAAATCTTTCAGATGACATTTTTTGTTCCTTTCATATTTAATATGAAGGATCTTACTATATTTCATAACATATGTCAAGTAAATAATTTCTTAATAATATCAAGAACTTATTTTATTATCTTTCATATGTTCAGCATATAATCGTTCAATATCTTCAACTGTAAATGGTGAGCCATCTGGATTATATCCACATGGAGTTTTAAAATATTCATCCATATATTCTTTATAGATAATATCACGTAAATCCAAAACGGAATTATTACATACAGAAAAAATTAATGTTGCAATAATATCGGATATAACACACATTTCTCTTTTTTCACAATAATGAGTAATAACATTTAAAAATTTACAAACTCTAAGAACATTTGTAAATAGCTTTTTTAAATCTTTATCTTTTTCATTATCTATCATTTTCTGATAATCAGCAAATAATTCTTGAAAATCATAAACAGTTTCTTCTTTCATTTGTCTCCTATTATAATCTCTGTTTTAAATCATATGGTATATTATTTATGACAATACCATTTAATTTCTTAGCATCTTCCATTTTCATAGCAACAAATCTATCCATAGCATATGACCCACATAAAAATCCAACAAGAAAAACCAAAAGTAACCAAAATGAAATTTTCTGAAATGTGATTGTAATTTTATTTAAAACTTCCTTAACCATTTTATCCTCCTTGATTAAACTAATCTATTATAGATTTTAATAACTTTATCTGCTTGTTTACGTCCTTTAGCATCAGAATATTGCCAGCCCTTATAATAACAAATAGCTTTTCTTACGTCACCATTTGCAATTTCAAGTTTATCTTTAAATATTCTAGCTCCAATTAATACGTTAGCATCAATATACCTTATATCATAAGGTATTTGCATTAAACCTCTATAATTTAATGATGATACTGCTTTATGGTCAAACGTTGATTCGGTATACATTAAAGCTATAATCAAATTTGGAGACACACCTGTTTGCTTTGATGCCATTACAATAGCATTACTAATATCATTGATATGTTTTTCAGGTGCTCCTAATTTGCGCAAATTTTGTGCAGTAATAGTTTCAGGTTTTAATATCTGTAACTGTATTGGTATTACTGTACATGACATATCATGATATGGAACCATGATACTTCCAATTGCCATACCTATTACGATACCTTTAATAATCTTTTCCATTTTTCATTTTCTCCCTTTAAAAGTTAAATTTTGTTTTACCTCCTATAGATTTTTAAATTTTTTATTTACATTATTTTTAAAATATGTTATAATGCGGTTACGTCCTGTGAGAGATCGATCTGATCTATATTATAGGTCCATATTATATAAAATCCGGTTTTTAACAATTTCATTCCATTTCATCCAAATTTTTTAAATTTTTAATAGTAACAGGTGCACGTTCAATATTAACCAATTCTTTTAAATTAACAATTACCACTCTTTTATATTTTGTACCCATTCTGGAATGGGTTTTAAAATTCCGGTAATTATCCTGTAATGAACTAAGGTCAAAACATTCTCTACCATTAATATCGATTACACCGATTATCATATTTTTACTAAGTTCTGACATATCTATTTCCTTCCTTTCCTTTTTGTTTTCTTTACCACTTTTTTGGATGATTGTTTCTTTTTAGGTTTAATATTACCTTTTCTTGTAACTTTTTGTGCTAATATTTTCTTTTTAGGTTTTTCTTCCTCCTCCAAATTCTCATCTTCCAATTCTTCTTTAAATTTTTTCTTCCTTCTCCTTAAAGGAGCTTGTTCTTTAACTACTGGTTCATATGTGATTCCAGATATTAAAATACCTAATTTATCAATTTTATCATAAGGAAAAATATCATTTTTAACCAGTTTTCCAAAGACAACTATTAAGGGTTTAATAATTTTCATTATACCAGTCCGTTTAATTTCCTTTTTATCAACACCACTATATAAGGAAAAATTCATATCGGTTAAAAACGATGTATTATTATGCTGTCTAAATGAAAAATTTAAATGTTTATATCCTTCCTTTGTTTTAGACCAATTAACAAAAGAAATATGTCCAAAATTAGGAAACTCAATATACGGATTATTATTCTCTGTTAACTTTAATTTTATCTGCTCCATTTATTCTCCTTTATTATAAATTTGCTGCCATATAAAAACAAAACGCTGTTATCCATCCCTATAAATTTTGCCATCGCGTATTTTCTGATTTAATTATAATATAGATAATAGAATATATTATATTTAAAAACAAAACTGTTATACACACATAATGTAATAATAACATTATCATTTCTTTTTCCTTTTAATTACTCGTTAATATATCTCTTTTTATATTTACCACATTTTTCACAAACCCTATCTTGATAATGTCTAAGATATTTTACAGGTTCACCCATAGGAACGTTAGAATATAAATAATGATTCTGTCTATTCCAAATTTCCGGTTTTGGTTCCGACCATCTTCCCCACTTATGCCAACACATTTTATTCTCTTTTAAATTAAATTGACAACATTATAACATTATTTTAATCTATTTGTCAAGAAAAAAGATTATCAATTAAAACATTACTTTATAATATAAAAGATAATAATATATTAAAATTATTTTCTTTTTTCCATTTATTCCAATAATAATCGTCAATAACTAATAATTCTATATTATTTTCTTTACACCATTGTTTTTTATAATCATCTTTTAATTTTCTATAATAACCTGTATGCCAATATTCACCATTATATTCAATTGCTTTTTTAATATCAGGTAACCATATATCAAGTTCTAAATATCTTTTTGTTCTAGGATATTTGATTAACGTTCTATCATTAGGTTTAATTATACCTTTATAATTATTTTTAATAAATGAAAGTATTTCCTTTTCACTTTTTGATGTCCATTTAATAACACATTTACCACACCTTTGACCTCTATTCCAACAGTTCCATGTTATTTTATGTTCATGGCCGTTAGGACAAATAAAATTTAAATTTTGTTTACTATTAATATATTTTGTTGTTAATAATTCATATCCTTCATTTTCAAAAGATGTTTTTATTTGTTCATATGTTAAATTAGGTTTATAACATTTACCACATCTAATTCCATTTTTCCAATCAGCCCATTTAATTTTATGTTCATGGCCTTTAGGACAAATAAAATCTAAATTTTGATGTGGGTTTAAATAAAATGTTGTTAATAATTTATATCCTTCTAATTGAAATATTGTATTAATATAGTTTATTGTATATTTTTTATTACTCATAATTTCACCCCTATAATTAAGATTTATAATATTATTTATAGGAATTATTTAATTCTACGCACTTCAATTTCATATTTTAAATCTGCAGGTCGGAAGAAGAAATAATCACCAATGTCCATTCGTGTCGATGCGGACCTTATTATATATAAATCATTATCCCTAGGTAATGATTTTTTTAATTGTTCATCATCAACTTCAAGATGTAAAGGTTCTTTAAAATCATTAATTTTTAATTGCCAACGTTTACCTTCTTGTTTAGTTGATATATAATGGCTCATATAATTTTGCTCCTTTTAATCAATAATATAAAATACCATTATATCATATAACGGTTTGAATGTAAACAAATTTAAGTGCTTGATTTAATAGAGAAAGAAAGTTGTTGACATTTATTTCATATTGTGTTATTATTTATAAAATTAAAATTTAAATTTTAGAGGTTTTAAAAAAATGGAAAAGATTGCTACAATACAAATAATTGAAAATGTTGAACATGTTACTGATTCAGACTTTCTTGATGTTGTAAAAGTGCTTGGATGGCAAGTAGTTACAAAACGTGGTGAATTTACAAAAGGTGACTTATGTATTTTTGTGCCGATTGATTCGATCCTTCCAGATCGTCCCTGTTTTGAATTTATGCGAAATAAAAATTTTCGTGTTAAGAGTATAAAATTAAGAAAATGTTTAAGTCAAGGAATAGTATTTCCATTAACAATTTTAGAGTCTATACTCAACGGAAAAATAATCGAGGAAAATAATGAGAAATACCTTGAAATTAACTAAATAGATATAAACGTTTATATTGAGAGGTATATTATGATTATATACTGTATTGAAAACATGATTAACCATAAGAAATATTATGGTAAATCAACAGATTTTTATAAAAGATTATATAGGCACATACATGAAGTTAAGAATAATATCAATAGATATTTATATGATGCCATTAGAAAATATGGTATTGATATGTTTACAGCATATATTGTTGAATATTGTAATAATATTAATTGTAATGAAAGGGAAAAATATTATATTAACAAATATAAAACAAATGATAAAAATTTTGGTTATAATATGACTTGCGGTGGAGATGGTGGATATACATTAAAAAATTGGAATGAAATAGAAAAATTAAAACTATATAAAAGTCAAGGCAATAAAAGAAAGGGTCACATAGTAACAAAAGAAGTAAGAGAAAAAATCAGTAATAGTAATAAAGGAAAAATTATATCAGAAAAACAAAAGAAACAAACATCAAATACATTAAAAAGGAAATTTCAAGACGGAACTTGGATTCCAAATACAAGTAAAATAATTGAAATGAGTAAAACAAAACATCCAATGAAAGGTAGAAAACATACAATTGAAGCGAAAAAAAGGATGTCTATAATTAAAAAAGATAAAAAAAGAGAATTATCACATGACGTTTTGCAAAAAATGTCTGATAGATTAAAAGGTGAAAAAAATCCTTTATATAAAAATATTAATATTGAAGATATAATAAAATATATTAAAATGAAATATACTGCTGATAAAATAAGTAAAATTTTAGATTGTTCAAAAATAACAATTTATAATAAGGTTAAACAAAATAAAAACAAAACATTTGGACAATTACAAAAGGAGATTTTAGATGAAAATTAAATTAGAAGTTGGTTTAAATGTTACAGAACCTTTAGGTATAACACATTATGAAAAACCTATACCTGCATGCCTTGGTGGACTTGTACGTGGTAGTTTTCCATCACATTTAATTTCAAAAACAGATGAAGAAAGAATACAGAATATTCCTAGAGTAATTGAAGAATTACAAGGAGTTGAAGTATATAGCACAGTAAAATGTGATGGTACATCAGCTACCTATATTAATTATAATAATGATTTCCAAGTTTGTAGTCGAAATAACTCAATGAAATTAGATGGTAATAATGTTTACTTGACAATGGCTAAGAAATATGATATAATGGGTGTATTAAAAGGTTTGAATATTGCTATTCAGGGTGAAATATGTGGGCCTGGTATTCAGAAAAACCGTTTAGGATTAAAAGAAGTTGATTTATTCATTTTTAATGTTTGGGACATTGAAAAGAGAAAATATTTTAATGGCCGTGAATTAAAAAATATCTGTACGATGATGGGGTTAAAAACGGTTCCTTTTAACTGTCCATTTACATTTAATCATACAATAGAACAATTATTAGAAATGGCCAAGGGTTTATATCCTGAAACAAAAAATCGTAGGGAAGGTATTGTTATTAGACCAGTCGAAGAAATGTATTCTAAAACACTTAAAGGTCGAATGTCATTTAAAGTATTGAATAATGAATATTTATTAGAGCATGGAGAATAAAGGAGAATTTATATGGGTTCACGCGCGCAGATTTTAATAGAAGATGAAGGTGTATATCTTTATACACATTGGGGTGCTGATAATTTAAAGGAAGACCTGAAAGCTATTTTAGATACTTCAAAAGCTAGAAACAGATGGAATGACCCTGAATATCTTGCTAGAATAATATTCAGTGAAATGATTAAAAATGATATTAACGGTGAAACTGGATTTGGAATTGGTAGTTCTGAACATGGAGATATTCAATTATTAATTATATTAAATGTTAAGGATAATACTATAATTATTAAAAATATTTTTTCAAATAGAAATAAGAAGTATTCATCTTTTCAAAATTTTATTGACAATTAAATAATTTCTTAATAAAAAAGGAAGTAAAAATGGAATATAATATCAATAAAGATGTTTGTGTAACACTTACCGATAGGGGTATTGAAGTTATGAAAAACAAAAATCCCCTTATGTACGAATATCGTTATAATCCTAAAACGAGAGTGGTGGAAGATCAGTTATGGGTTATTATGAATACATTTGGTGATGATTTAAAATTAGGATTCGATAATTTATTTGAACATAATATTATAAATTTTTTTACTAATGAAGCAGAAGAAAGAAATAATGATATTAAAGAAATAAAACAAGCTATTGAATGGGCTTATGATATTTTAAATAAACGAAAGGAAAATAAAAGTGAATAAAACGATTAAAAAATTAATGGAATATGATTTACAGTATGAACTTGGTAAATCTTTAGTTGAGGATGCTGTTTATGATAAATTAAAAGCGGCAGCTAAAGAAAAATATCCGAATGATTCATATTTTAAAACTGTTGGTTGTAAATTAGATGAATCAGCAATACAGTTGCCATATATAATGGGTAGCCTTGATAAAGTTAATACTGAAAATATTTTTAAATGGACTAATGGTAAAGGATATCTTACCGCATCTGAAAAAGTTGATGGTGTTTCTATTTTGTGTAAATGGGAAAAGGGTAAACCAACATTTTTAGCGAAAAGGGGTGATGGTCAGATTGGACAAGATATTACATCAAAAGCCAAATATTTTATACCAAATATTAATACAGATGATACAATTTATCTGCGTGGTGAAGCTGTATTAACAGGTGATGCGTATAAGAAACTGTCATATGCAAACAACCGTAATGGTACTGCTGGTCTTTTGAATCAAAAAGATTCAAAAGTTTTACCTGAAATATTAGGTATGGTTCAAACATATTTTTATGAAATTGTTGATTCTCCTTATATTCCTAAGGAAGAATATGAAAGGTTTTTATATATAAAATCATTAGGTTTACAAACACCAGAATTTTCATTAATTACAACATATGAAATGCAGAATTTATTGGAGATTTTGGTTAATTTTATTGTACAATCAAAGAAGTATAAACCATATGAAATTGATGGAATTGTATTAGCTAAGAACATTTCGGATAGAGAAAATGTTTTGTTTCCTACTAATAAAATTGCATTTAAAATGAAAAGTGAAGAAGTGACTGTTACAGTTAATGATGTTAAATGGCAAACATCACGTTTTGGTAAATTAAAACCTGTTATTACTATTGACCCAATATCTTTAGGTGGTGTTACAGTTACTAATGTAACTGGTTTTAACGCGTCTTATATATTAGATAATGGAATTGGTAGTAAATCAGAACTTTCTTTAATTAGGGCTGGTGATGTTATTCCTCATATTACAGGTGTTATTAAACCCACTAAAGCTAATTTACCTAAAAGATGTCCATCATGTAATGGACCAATAAAAATAGTTGGTGATGACCTTATTTGTCAAAGTGTTTATTGTTCTGAATCTGGAACAAAACGTGCTATGTATTTTTTAAAAACAATTGGTATTAAAGGTTATTCAGAGTCCACATTGACTAAATTAGGGATAGAAGATATATTTGATATTACTAACTTTACAAAAATAGGTAGAGTGGCGAGATGGACTTTACAAAATAGATATATGTCAACATTCCATCGCGGTTTAAGAAACGTCCCAGCGTATAAAGTATTAGCTGGATTTGGTATTCCTGGTATTGGAGAGAAAGTTGCATTAGAAATATGTAATGAACATCATATTAATAATAATTCTTCTTTTATGAAATTGTTTAATAAAGATTTAGTGATTAATGTTGGAACAAAAACAACACAATCATTTAAAGATAATATTGGAAAATATGAAAATTTATTCCATGAATTAGTATCAGAACAACATAAGATGGTGATTACTCAACTTGAACCTATATCTAGTGGTTTATTATCTGGATTAACATTTGTTATTACAGGTACACTTCCTGTAAGGAGAAGTACGGCTATTGAGATAATAGAAGGTAATGGTGGTAAAGTTGTATCATCTGTAAGTCCTTCAACAACAGGATTAATTTCGAATTTATATAGAAATACAACAGTGAAGTTTAAAAAGGCAAAAGAATATAATATTCCGATTATCAATTGGTATGAATTTAGGAGGAAATATAATCTATGATGGTAAAAATAATTGGTGAATTTGGTTACGAACAAGCATTATATGGTTTAGGATTGTCATATGGTTTAACATCTGGTATAACATATGAAGAGTTTATTAAAAATAATAGTTTGTTAAATAAATTATCAATGACAGCTTTTACTCTTTATAAAAAAGAGGCCGGCCATAATAAATTTTTAGAAAGCATTCAGATATGGTTGGATGTTATCGCACCTAGATATTGGTGGAGTGAAGCTGATACCTATAGAATAGGCGAAACAAAACAATCAGAATCAACGATGCATACGTTACTTAAAAAACCATTTACACAAGATATGTTTGAGTTTCCTATTCCAGATGATATACTGTCTATGTTGGAAAGTTATAGAAATTCAAGGAAATTTGATTTAATCAAGAATATTTTACCGGAAGGATTTTTACAAAGAAGAGTTTGGAACCTTAATTATAAAGTATTGAGAAATATTATATCACAAAGAAGAAACCATAAATTAGTACAATGGAAATATTTTTGTGACTATTTAATGAATAATCTTAGATATAGAGAATATTTTGTTGATTTAAACTATTAATAATATTACTATATTTAGTACTTGACTTATATGATGAATAATGTTAGGACCATTGAATAATATGAAAGGAGAATACTGCTTGCTTACAAAAAAAGATATTGATAAAATTTTATCAGACCGTAATATTAAAATAGGAGCTGAATTTGAATTTATTATACCTAATATATCAGAAGGAGCTAGAAAGAGAATTAAAAAATGGTCTGCTATGTCAGTAGCATATTATGAATATGATATATATGAAGATTTATTAGGTAAATATGTAGATGGTATAAAACGAAAACCACCTAAAGTTCCAAAATATGCACATGATTTGGGTTATTGTGATGGTGATATTATACCAGATCCAGATGAAGTTATGAAAAAACCTAAAGGTGAAATGTCACAATTGGTAGATGATTATCTAAGATTAGATAAATGGCCTATTGATAATCCAATTATATCAGATGATACTTATTTTAAAGAAAAAGATAGATGGATAATTAAACCTGATTATTCACTTTCTGGTGCTGGAGTTGAACTTGTTACACCTGTATTATCTTTAAAAAAGTTTTTGGAAGTTGTTCCGAAGATTTTAAAATGTATTGATGAATATGGACGTACAGATAAATCATGTGGTTTACATTTTTCAATATCATTAAATAATGATAAAAATCTAAATAAAGTAATAGATTTAATTAAACTTGTTACTTTTATTGATGAAAAATATATATATAAGTTGTTCCACACAAGAAAAGGAAATGATTATGCAAAATCAGCACATGAGGATTTGATATATAATATAGAGATACATAAAAAGTTGAAATTAGATACAGGTCATTGGCAAGCCGTTAATACGGAACATTTGCGTAGGAAGAATAAATATATAGAGTTTAGATATTTGGGCGGCCCCAATTATCAAAAGAAGTGGAAGGATATCAAGAAGATTACAGCAATGTATATACAGGCATTAAGATTGGCCTGTAATAATAGAAATAAGGCTGAATATAAAAATCGGATTGAGAGTATTTTCGGAGGAAGATATGCCAAAATGTTTAAAGTGTAGTGCATTATTACCACCACAATTATTAGATGAATCATCAAAAATTTGTTTGTTTTGTGAGTTGGATAAAAAGGTTATTGTTTATGGTGAACCACCAGATGTTAAAACAAAGAATAAGGAAGAGATTATAAAAGAGTATGATATTTTTTTAAAAATGGTCAAAGAGAAAAATGAAATTTTAAAAAATGCTATGAAAGGAGATACTTCTGGTATTCCAGAAAGAATATTAGAAGATTAAAGGTATATGGTTGTGGAAAACAAGACTGTTCTATTAATGAACGCTGATTATACACCATTGGGTTTAATTTCTTGGAAGAAAGCCATTAAACTATTAGTAAAGAAGAAAGTTGATGTTGTAAAGTATTCAGAACACATTTTACATAATGCTGAAAAAACTATCAAGATGTTTATTCCATTAGTTATTAAGCTTATTAAATATGTTAGAATGATGTTTGGAAAAAGGGTTCCTTACAACAAGAAAAACTTATTAATTCGTGATGGTCATGTTTGTGCTTACTGTGGTGTAAAATTAGATACACATAATGCTTCAATTGACCACATTAAACCTAGGTCATTAGGTGGCCAGACTACATTTGAAAATACAGTTTCTTCATGTATTAAATGTAATAATAAAAAGGATAATAGGACATGTGCCAAGGCTAATATGTATCCAAAAATAAGGCCTTACACACCAACTATAACTGAATTTATAACAATTCATATTAGAAATTTAGGTATGGATAAGATGTTAAAAGAGTTAGGTGTTATATAGCTTTTCCACCAATGGCGGAAGTAGTTGGACTGGTGTAGAAATACACCAGTCTTTTTTTGCTTTCTTTTAATATTTTAACGTTTTAATTACTTTCCAATTATGATATTTTTTATTCCTAGACTTATAGTTTATATTTAATTCTATATTATGTAATATTGTTCTATTAAAATTATTATCCCTACAAAATTCTCTCATACAATTTGTTTCATATATAATATCAGGAGTTATTATTTTATAATTATATTTTGCTTGTGAGTTATTACTACCAATAGCTTTGATTCTAATTTTATTTCTATAAACATTTTCATTCATCGGATTCCAATCGACTCCATGTTTTAATTCTCTTTGTTTTTGTAAAAAGTCGCCAATATTTTTCATTTTCATTATATTTGATTTATCGTTTTTCATTTTATCTGCTTTAGTTTTTCCATGTAATTGTTCCCATGTTCTATGGTCATTATATCTTGGATTTTTATTACCTTCAAAAATACCTTTACATGGTATTTTTCCACCGGGTGATAAATTATATCCTAATTCTATACTATTAAAAAATTTAATCCAATATTTTTCTTTTTCTTCTAATTCTTCTTTTGAATAACACACATCTAAAATTGACCAAGAAAATGAATCGATTCCATACTCTCTTAATGCAATATGGAATTTTTTCTTGGAACCATTTTTCATATCCCATATATGTGCATATTTTCTATGATTTAATGTTTGTATTGTTTGACCAATATAACATTTATTATAAAAATAATTAGTTAAATTTGTTGACTTATAAATTATACCGTAGATTTTCATTTGTTGTTCCCCTATAAATAGATTGGAAGGGACAGTAGTAAGTTCTCCTACTATTTCCAGTATGGTGACACATCTGGATTACCTTCATATCCTATTTATATATTTTAAGTTTATTTTACAAATAATATTTTTTATGTTATAATCATAACAAATATAAAAAATAATAGGAGATATATATTGAATCAAATAAATAAGGAATTAAAGGTAATTGAGTCCCCGGCATATTTTTCTATACATTCATATGTCGGGGACCTTTGACTTCAAGGATGCGGACATATAAGAATAGTATTTCCTAATATGTTACTCAACCATTTGA
>ERZ1645192.1072-NODE-1072-length-23006-cov-44.182824_pt1 | contig 23006 bp, 19 predicted proteins | sample MGYA00575354_ERZ1645192 | MGnify/ENA primary metagenome ERZ1645192 (study PRJEB40844, sample SAMN11349763) | freshwater sediment metagenome | isolation source: river sediment | host: Sediment | place: India: Faizupur Khadar , New Delhi | collected 2017-02-21 ... | reverse complement strand
CCTGAATAGTTGTGCATTATACTATAATGGTCTTGCGCGCCATAGTTCTCTCTCATGGCAAACCCGGGGGATTCGCGGCAACGGTCCTTCGGGGAACGCCATACCCGCCTCTCTCACGGCAGGCCCGGGGAACTCACCAAACAGGTAGAATTTTTCCCGGCATCCGTGTATTATTTCTCGGGTTTTAATTCATTCGCGGGGGGACCGCCGCCGCAGGAGGGAACGATGAATCTCGACGAGGCAATCTTTGGCAGGAGAAGCGTCAGGAAGTTCACCGACCGGTACGTCACCGATGAGGAGATCCGGGCCATGATCGAGGCGGCGCGCTGGGCCCCCTCCTGGGCCAATACCCAGGTCTGGGAGTTCATCGTGGTGAGGGACAGGGCCCTCATGGAAAAGATCGCCGGCACCTACGTGGAAAAGAACCCGGCGACGAGGGCGACGCTTTCCGCATCGGCCCTCATCGTTGCCTGCGCCAGGGACGGGGTCTCGGGGTGCTACGACGGCAAGGACGTCACGAGCATCCAGAAGTGGTACATGTTCGACCTGGGCATGGCGGTGGAGAACCTCTGCCTCAAGGCCCACGCCATGGGGCTCGGGACCGTCGTGGCGGGCTACATGGACCACCAGGCGTGCAAAAAGATCCTCGAGGTGCCCGCGGGATACGAGGTGGTGGCCGTGCTCCCCGTGGGCGAACCCCTGACGCCTGCGAAGTCGGGCCCCCCGAGGAAGGAGCTCTCGAGCTTCCTGCACCTCGACGCGTTCGGCAAGGTCTTCTGATCCGCCGGAACCCAAGGAGGTTGTACGTCCATGGCAGATTACGGCGTGCGCCTGGAGCGCATCGGGAAAGCGGCCGTCGTTACCTTCGACCGGCCGGACAAGAACAACGCCTTTGATCAGCGCATGTGGGACTCCCTGGAGCTGGCGGTGGCCCGCGTCAGGGAGGACCTCCCCCGGGCGGTGGTGATCACCGGAGCGGGCGGCAAAGCCTTCTCCGCGGGCTTCGACGTGAGCCTGGAAAACCCGATGGTGGCCTGCCTGGCCGACGCGGTCCAGAGGCACGAGAAGGGCCCGGCCATGGTGCTCATCCGGCGGGTGAGGCTCGCCCTGGACAGCCTGATCGCGCTGCCCGTGCCCGTCATCGCCGCCGTATGCGGCCTCGCCTACGGCGGCGGGGCCGAGTTCGCCGTGAGGTGCGACCTCCGGGTCCTGGACCCCGGGGCCCGCATCTGCTTTTCGGAAGTCAGGCTCGGGCTCATGCCGGACCAGGGCGGAGGCGTCGCGCTCACCCGGCTCGTGGGGCCTTCCCGGGCCGCCGACCTGATCCTCACGGCGCGGGAGGTGGGTGCGGAGGAGGCCCTCGCCCTGGGCATCGCCAACCGGATCAGCGCCCCGGGCAAGTCTCTCGAGGAGGCCCTCGCCCTGGCCGAGGCCATCGGGGAAAACGGCCCGGAGGCCGTGCGCCGTGCGCTGAAGGTCATCAGGTCGACGCCCGACCTGACCTGTGCCGAGGCCATTGCCTTGGAGTCCCAGGAGGCCGTGGAGCTCATCGCGGGCGGGGAGTGCATCCACGGGATCACGGCCTTCCTCGCGAGGAAGAAGCCGGAATTCCCCTGAGGGGAAGTCTCGGGCTCGTCCGGAAGGACAGGCCGCCGGGCCCTTGAATTTCAGCATGGCAGCTCTACTAGAGGAGTAGCAGGGTAGCCGCGTCCTTGTGGAGTGCAGGGGAGATTATGGAAAAAAAGCACACGGTTTCCATCTGGTATGTCCTGATCGGGATATGGGTCGTGCTCATCATCCAGAGCTACATCGCCTCCATGCTGGCGGTGAAGACCATCCCCTACAGCCAGTTCATGAACTCGCTCAAGCAGGGCAAGGTCACCGAGATCGCCATCTCCCAGGGCGAGATCCAGGGCAAGATGAAGAACGCCCAGGGCGCTCTCGAAGACTTCAAGACCGTGCGCGTGGACCCGGAGCTCTCGAAGGTCCTCGAGCAGTACAACGTCACCTTCAAGGGCAAGATCGAGTCGACCTTCCTCAAGGACATCATCTCCTGGGTGCTGCCCGTCTTCATCTTCGTCGGGATCTGGTACCTGCTCATGAAGCGCATGGCGGGCAAGCAGCCCGGGTTCATGTCGCTGGGCAAGAACAAGGCGAAGATCTACATGGAAGACGAGCTCAAGGTGAGGTTCACCGACGTGGCGGGCGTGGACGAGGCCAAGCAGGAGCTCGAGGAGGTCATCGACTTCCTCAAGAACCCGGGCAAGTTCGGCGAGCTCGGCGGCAGGATCCCCAAGGGCATCCTGCTGGTGGGCCCCCCGGGAACGGGCAAGACGCTCCTGGCCAAGGCCGTTGCCGGCGAGAGCGGGGTCCCGTTCTTCAGCATGAGCGGCTCGGACTTCGTGGAGATGTTCGTGGGGCTCGGCGCTGCGCGGGTGAGGGACCTCTTCGTCCAGGCCAAGGAGAAGGCGCCCTGCATCATCTTCATCGACGAGGTGGACGCCCTGGGCAAGGCCCGGGGTCTCGGCGGCATGACCGGCGGCCACGACGAGCGCGAGCAGACCCTCAACCAGCTCCTGGCGGAGATGGACGGCTTCGACCCCAAGGTGGGCGTCATCCTCATGGCCGCCACGAACCGCCCGGAGATCCTCGACCCCGCCCTGCTCAGGCCGGGCAGGTTCGACCGGCACGTCCTCGTGGACAGGCCGGACAAGGTCGGCCGGGAGGAGATCCTCAGGGTCCACCTCCGAAACATCAAGACGGAAAGCGACATCAACGTCGAGTCCCTCGCGGCCATGACGCCGGGCATGGTGGGGGCCGATCTCGCCAACCTGGTGAACGAGGCGGCGCTCCTGGCGGTGAGGCAGGGCAAGAAGCTCGTGGGCATGCCCGAGTTCCAGGAGGCGGTGGAGCGGATCATCGGCGGCCTCGAGAAAAAGAACCGCCTCATCAACAAAGACGAGCGGGAGATCGTCGCCCACCACGAGATGGGCCACGCCATCGTGGCCATGAGCCTGCCCGGCACGGACCCGGTGCAGAAGATCTCCATCGTGCCCCGCGGCATCGCCGCGCTGGGCTACACCATGCAGGTCCCCACGGACGACCGGTTCCTCATGCGCAAGACCGAGCTCCTGAACAAGATCGCCACCCTGCTCGGGGGCAGGGCTGCCGAAGAGATCGTGTTCGGGGACATCTCCACGGGCGCGCACAACGACCTCTCCCGGGCCACCGACATCGCCAAGAGCATGATCAAGGAGTACGGCATGAGCTCCTCCCTGGGCCAGGTCTACCTCGCCCACGACCGGCGCTCGCAGTACCTCGACCTGGGCCTGCAGGAGGCGGGCGACTACAGCGAGCTCACCTCCCAGGCCATCGACGGGGAGATCCGGCAGATCATCACCGGCCAGTACAAGGTCGCCTCGGACATTTTGAAGGAGAAGAGGGACACCCTCGTCAAGGGGGCGCGGCTCCTCCTCGAAAAGGAAAAGATCGACCGCGGGGAGATCGAGGCCCTCATGGAGGCGACCCGGGCGTGAGGGGCCCCGGCTATTTCTTCGGCGGCAGGAGCATGTCCTGGATGCGCATCATGAAGGAGCCGATGTTCCCGGCGTACTCGGGCGAACCCTCGAGCCTGATGTCTCCGTCCGCGGTGGCGGTGACGATGTCCTTGCTCTCGGCGAGCACCTTGTAGGCCCCCTCGATGCCGTTGAAGCGCATGTGCACGAAGGGCGACTTGCGGGCATAGTGCCCGTGCCCCGCCTTCGTTTTGCCGCCTTTCACCCGGAGGTAGGCCGCCGGTCCCGCCGGCTCGACGGACAGCTGGTAGATGCGGTCGGGCTGCTTGAGCGTCCAGGCCCCCATGTCCTCGTCGCCCCCCTTGTTGAGCTGGCTCAACGCGTTGGTGATCATGTACATGATGAGCCTGACCTTGAGCTCCCGCTTCGCGGGGTCCCTGGGGTTGACGTTGGGCATGAGGAGGAGCAGGCCCAGAAGGAGCCTCACGAGCTTCACCATGAGCGGGAGCTTCCAGACCCCCTTCGGGAAACCGCCGAAGACCGGGATGCCGCCGGTGAACAGGGCGTTCATCCCCGCCATGTGCTTGAAGACGAGCGAGACGTCGGGGTTGGGGTGGATCCCCTGGAGCACGTCGATGCCGCCGTCTTTGAACTCCACGTAGGCGCCCGCCCCGGTGCCCCTGACACAGAGCTGGACCACGCCGTCGAAGCGTGCGAGGAGCTTCTTGAGGGGCGAGGCGTCCTCCTCGTGGAGGACCTTGAACAGCGGCATGATGGACCTGCACGCGATCCTGTTGGTGAGCGTCACCTTGTCTGCCATGGCTCTCCCCCTTACGCCTCGTCTTCCCAGTCTTCGTCCTCTTCGATCTCCAGGCGCATGAGCTCGCCCACGGTTTCGACGATGCCGTCGGCATCGAACCGGTAGTGGTGGTAGAGGTCTTCGGGGTAGCCCACGATGGAGTAGCAGTCCGGGACGCCGAGCCTGCGGAACGCGCAGGCCCTGCCGCTCTCCACGATGACCTCCGCCACGGCGGAGCCCAGGCCCCCCACGACGTTGTGCTCTTCCACCGTGACGATCCGGCGCGTGTCCTTCACGGCCTCTATGATGGCGTCGCGGTCGATGGGCTTGACGGTGTGCATGTTGATGACGCGCACGCTCAAGCCCTGGGCCTTCAGGATCTCGGCCGCGCGGACCGCCTGGAGCACCCCCACGCCGCACGCGATGATGGCGAGGTCTGTGCCTTCGCGCATGGTGATGGCCTTGCCGATGGCGAAGCCGTAGTCCTGGGTCTTGTTCACCGGGGGCTCGAAGCCCCTGCCCACGCGGATGTACACGGGTCCGGGCCACTCCATGGCCGCCGCCACGGCGTTGCCCGTCTCGATGCCGTCGGCGGGCACGATGACGGTCATGTTCGCGAAGGAGCGCATCACCGCGAGGTCCTCGGTGCAGTGGTGCGTGGAGCCCGCCTGCCCGAAGGAGATGCCCGCGTGGGTGGAGATGATCTTCACGTTCAGGTTCTGGTAGCAGATGTCCGTGCGCACCTGCTCGGCGCTCCTGAGCGCGGTGAAGGCCGCGAAGGTGGAGACCACGGGCCTCAGTCCCGCCTGGGCGAGGCCTGCCGCCATGCCGAACATGGAGTTCTCCGCTATGCCCACGTTGATGAACCGGTCCGGGAACTTTTTCCCGAAACGCCCGATCTTGGTGGAGCTGGCGAGGTCCGCGGTGATCGCCACGAGATCGGGGTAGCGGTCGCCCAGCTGGGAGAGCACCTCGCCGTAGATTTCCGCCTGGGTGAGCTTGTCACCGTCCGTCACCGACCATGTCATGCCTTCAGCCATACCCGCCTCCTCACCCGAGCAGCTCCCGGTAGTGTCTGTCGACGCTCGCCAGCGCCTGGTCCCGCAGGTCGGAGTTGAGCCCGCCGTAATGCCACGGGGCCTTGTTCTCCATGAGGTCCACGCCCTTGCCCTTGACCGTTTTGCAGATGATGACGCAGGGCTTGCCCCTGACCGCCTGTGCCTGCTCGATGGCCTCCCCGATCTGGGCGAAGTCGTGCCCGTCGATGGTGAGCGCCTCCCACCCGAAGGCCTTGAACTTTTCGTCGATGGGCTCCAGCGTGGTGATCTGCTCGGTGGGGCCGTCGATCATGAGGCCGTTGCGGTCCACGAAGGCGGTGAGGTTGTCGAGCTTCCGGTGTCCCGCCAGGATTGCCGCCTCCCAGATCGTGCCCTCGCAGAGCTCGCCGTCGCCCATCATCACGTAGGTGCGGAAGCCCTTGCCCGTGAGCCGGGCGCCGATGGCGAGCCCCACGCCGATGGCGAGCCCGTGGCCCAGGGAGCCCGTGGAGGCGTCGCAGCCCTTGACCTTGAGGCTGTCAAGGTGCATGCCGAAGGGGCTGCCGGTCTTGTTGAAGTCCTTCAGGAGGGCCTTGTCGAAGTAGCCCCTGTCCCCGAGCACCGAGGCCCAGCCGATGCCGCCGTGGCCCTTGCTCAGGATGAACCGGTCGCGGTCCTCCCAGCCGGGCCTCGCGGGATCGATGTTCAGGTACCGGTAATAGAGGGCGACGAGCACGTCGGTCTGGGAAAGCGAGCCGCCTATGTGCGACCCCCCGCAGGTAAAGGTGGTTTCGATGATGGCCCGCCGTATGTCCCAGGCCTTTTTCGTCAGTCCCCGGATCTCCTCTCGCGTAAGCGGCATCCCGGCCTCCTCCCCTTTTCAGTGGCTAAAAAGCCCTGTGCTTCACTTTCTGTATCACCTTTTCGATGGTGTTGGCCACGACCAGGGGGACGTCCCGCAGGTCGAAGAGCGGCGAGGGCATGCCGAACACCGAGGGAAGCACGCCCGTGAGCTTCACCGCACCGATGGGACACCCCTTCACCCGCTTGACGGTTTTCGCCCGGATGGAGCCCCTGACCTCGGTGCAGTCGCCGATGAGCAGGCACGGCCCGTCGCCGGCGTCCACATCTCCTTCGTATATGCCCGTCACGATGGCCCCCGGCTTCGCGTTCTTCAGCGAGCCGGGCCTGCGGGCGTCGATGGTTCCCAGGCAGCCCTTCACCGCGGCCATGCACCCGCCGTAGCAGATCTGCCCCGTGTTCGGGCCGATGCCCTCGTAGAAGCGGATCCTCGTGTCGAGCTTCTGCATGTCCTGGAACTCGCTCACGATGCCGGAGGTCTTCTGTGCGAGCTCCTCGATGCCCACGTCCCCCAGGACCTTCACCGAGGCGGGGTCGATGGAGCCGTAGCCCCGCTCGGAGGCGATGCGCAGGTGGTGCACCCGCTCGGGCCGGTACCCGAGGATCTGGGCCGCCACGACGTCCGAGGCGATGGGGTCGTTGCTGATCATGATCAGCCCCAGGTGGAAGGGCTTGGCGCAGGACTCGAACCCGTGGCCGATGGTCACCGCGTCGGTGATCACCAGGTCCGGGTAGCCGATCTCGAGGACGTCGACGATCTTGTCGTTGAGCCGGTCGTCGTGGAAGAGCATGCGCTCCTTGTGGAGCAGGCTGCCGATGTTGAGCTTCAGCGCGTTGGTGATCTCGCAGCAGATGTGGAACTTGAGCTTGGGCATCCAGATCTTGAAGTCCGCGTCATGGATGAGGCGCGGGCACAGGAGGGTCTTGTGGTACTTGCCCTTCCGCAGGTCAACCTTCCGGTAGCGGTCCTCGTTGAAGTCGACGACGGGCACGCCGTGCCTCTGTCCCATCTCGTAGAAGCCCGACTCCTTGAAGCTCAGGCGCGTGGGGATGGCGAACGCCCCCGATTCGCCTATGACGAGGTCTGCCACCCCGGGGAACTCCCTGACCCGGTCCGCCGTCACGCCCACGAGCTCGGGACAGGTGAAGGCGTGTTGGGAATAGTTCCTGTTGGCGAACACCACGTTGGGCTTGATGAGCACCCTTCCCTGAGGCGCGCGGCCGAGGAGCTCGAAACCCTCCCGCACCACCTCGCCCATCTTTGCCGGATCATAGGAGTCCACCCTTCTGAGCAGAACCCACCGGTCTTCTGGCATGGTCATCCTCCTTTGCCGTCAGGCAGCGTGCCGCCGGGAACCTCCCGCCGGCTCAATATCCCATTTTCCTGCGGGTCAGCCAGACCACCGCGTCCGAGGTTATCCGGGTCCCCATCCCGTTCGTCAGCCGGTGCATCAGGTAGATGAAGCGCGTGAGCGGCCCGGGGATGAAGAAGTACTGCTCCTTGGCTATGGCCCGCACGATGACGCGGGCCGCGTACTCCGGGGTGAGCATCCCGGCCATGTCCTTCATGGCCCTGCCCTCCTTCGGGAGCGTCTTCGCCTCGTCGAGGTTCATGGGGGTGTCCACCTCGGGGGGGCAGACCACGGTGACCTTCATGCCCAGCGGCCTGAGCTCGTAGCGGAGGCTGTCCGCCAGGCCCAGGAGCGCGGCCTTCGACGTCCCGTAGGCCGTGTACCCGAACATCCCGAAGAGCCCGGCTGCGGACGAGAGGATCACCACGTGGCCCTTCCGGGGCTTCATGGCGGGCAGCAGGGTGTGGATCACCGTGCGCGGCCCGTAGACGTTGGTCTTCATGACCTCGTCGAACATGCCGTAGGTGATGTTCTCGAAGTGGTCCGCATGCTTGTTGATGCCCGCGCTGCACACGAGGATGTCAGGCGGGCCGTATTCCTTCACCGCGGCCGCCATCTTTTCCTCGACGTCTGCCGGGTCGGCCACGTCCACACTGAGGGAGGCAATCTTCTGCCCCTGGCTCAGCCTGGATTCCTCCACCGAACGAACGGCCCCTTCGAGCTTCTGCCTGTTGCGCGCCAGGAGCACCAGGTGGGCGCCCCGGCCCGCGAAGATCCTTGCCATCTCGAGCCCGATCCCGCTGGAGCCCCCGGTGATGTAGATGATTTTGCCCTCAAAGCCCTTCATGCCATCCGCCCCCTGCCTGTGTTCCGCGCTTCACGCGGGGGTGGGAGAAAGGAATCCTCCCCGCATGCGAGCCCGCCGCCCGTTCGGGGGAGGCCCGCCATGGTTAAAAAAGTAACACCGTTGACTTTACAAATCAAGGGGCGGTTTTACCGCCCGTGCCCGCAAAAGGCCGCAGCACCTCTTCGAGGATCCGGTCCATGACCTCCGGGAGGTTCACCACCTCGAGGGTGACCCGGCTGATGCAGAGGGACACCAGGCCGTGGAGGGTGCTCCAGACGTGCAGGAGCCGGAAGGGGATCTCGCCTGGGTCGATGCCCCCCTCCCGGGAAGCCACCTCGCTCAGGATGGCTTTCCCGATGTCCGCAAGCTCCAGAGCCACCCTGTTCTGCCTGTCGGCAACCTCTTCCATCCGGGTGCCCACGTAGTCGGTGTACTTCGGGGTGTCCATGCTGAACATGATGTTGTAATAATGCTTGTTTTCCACCCCCCAGCGCACGTAGGCGCGGATCACCGAGCGCATCTTCTCCACGGGGTCGTCCGACGACCCGTACGCGGCCTGGAACTCCCGGGAAAGCGCCTGGAAGCCTTCGATGAGGGCCATGAGGTAGAGCTCGTCCTTGTTGGAATAGTAGTTGTAGATGGTCTTTGCCGTGAACCCGAGGCGCCTGGCGAGCTTGCGCATGCTCAGGCGGGCGTATCCCTCCTCGTTGACGATGGACAGTGCCTCCGCGAGGATGCGCTCCCGGACGGCCTCCACCACTTCCGGGGACGCGGGGGGCTTGGGCATGGTCTCTCCTTGGACTTTTCTCTAATACAGATAGGCCCCCGGTTTCAAGGGGCGTCTTTGCAGGAGAAACCGGGGCGGGGGATATGGGCCGCCGGAGGGGCTGTGTTCGGGAAGCGGGATTCCGGGCCGGTTCGAATGCTTCCCGAAACAGCCCCCCGGCAGCTGCTGGGGGGAATTATACCAGAACAACCGGGCAGGCGGCGCTGCCGAGGACTCTGTTCGCCATCCAGCCCGCAAACAGCCTGTCGAACAGGGAGCGCTTTTTCGTCCCGATGATGATCTCCTTGACCTCGTGCTGCTTTGCGAAATCCACGATGTCCTCCCCCGCGTCGCGGCCCCGGATGAGGAGGTGGGTTTCACAGGGGATGCTCTCCCTGTCGAGTGCGCGCTTGATATCGGCCAGGCCGTCCTCCCTCTTTTCGATTTCCTCGAGCTGCGCCTCGTTGCCCTTCGGCAGCGAGGAAACGACATCCACCTGCGCCTGGAAGGTCTTCGCGTGCTCCATCACGATGGGAAGGGCCTCTTTTGCATCTTTTGTTCCGTCGTAATACATCATGATCTTCATAACCGGCTCCTTTCTTCATCCCTCATGGGGAACCCCCATGCTCTTTCTCCCGTATACTAAGCAGCTTCTGTGCCACACGGGTGATGATAAATTGATCTTATTATTTCATGTAGTTGCGTTTACCTGTCCCCGCTCATGGCATGAGGGGCCGCAGACATGAGAAGATATGAGAAGCAGCGCTTCGAAGATCTGAGAAACAGCCCGGGGGAAGATCCTGAAAGATTCCCCATGGCATTCCGGGGCGGTGCATATTATACAATGGTCTTACACAGGGGCGAGGAGGGTCCTTTCATGGCTGAAAGGCCGGCATCCCGGGGGATGGAGAAGAGAATCCAGGAGCTGGAAAGGCAGAATGCCCGCCTGGAGGAGACCGTGCGGTCCCTGAAGGAAAATGAGGCGCTCTTCCGGACCATGTACGAGAACGCCCCGGTCATGATCGCCGCGTTCAGGAAGGAAGGCCCCCCCGTGCTCTGGAACAGGGAATGCGAGAGCAGGCTCGGGTGGACCGGGCAGGATCTCGAAACCATCGGCGACCCGCTCTCCCTCTTCTACCCCTCGCCCGACGCGAGGGCCCGGGTCGCCGGCATGACCCGCTTCCTCGACGGCACGTTCAGGGAATACGAGCCCACGGCGAAGGACGGGTCGAAGCGCATCCAGCTGTGGGCCAACTTCCGTCTGCCCGGAGGCACCGTGGTCTCCCTGGGGTACGACGTCACGGAGGTGAAGCTCGCGGAGCAGGCGCTCAAGAAGAGCGAGCAGGGCTTCCGGGACCTCATCGAGAGCTTCCCTTCGGGCATCTGCATCGTGCACGACGAGAAGGTCGTGTACCGCAACCTCGAGCAGCAGAAGATCTTCGGCCGCCTGCCGGAGACCTACTTCCCTTCGCTCTACGACCAGACCCACCCCGACGACATCGAGGGCCTGCGGCAGTCGTACCAGGCGGCCCTGTCCGGCCGAGTCCAGACGGCGGGAATGGAGTTTCGCCACTACCCCTCGGGCGACATCAGCGACGCCCGCGACATGCGGTGGATCCACTTCACGGTCAGCCCCATGGAATTCCAGGGGAAGAAGGCCGTGCTCTTCAACATGGTGGACGTCACCAAGGCCCGGGAGATGGAGCTCATGCTGACCATCCAGGACCGGATGGCCTCCCTGGGCCGCGTCGCCGCGGGGATCGCCCACGAGATCCGCAGCCCCCTGTCCGGGATCAACATCTACCTGCACACCCTCGAAAAGCTCCACGAGCAGGGCGAGCTCGAGCCCATGAAGGAGATCCTTTCGAAGATGGCCTCCACCTCCTCGAAGATCGAGGCGGTCATCAAGCGGGTCATGGATTTCACGAAACCCTCCGAGCCGAGGCGGGCCCTCATCGACGTCCGCGTCCCCCTGGAGGAGGCCCTGGGCTTGAGCGCCGTCCTGCTGAGGAAGTCCGGCGTCGAGGTGGAGAAAAGGCTCTCCGGGGACGTGCCTCCCTGCTGTGCCGACCACCAGCTCCTGGAGCAGGTCATCCTGAACCTCATCACCAACGCGGTCCAGGCCATGGAAAAGATGGAGCGGGGCAAAAAGATGGTGATCAGCTGTTCGCACGCCGGGGGCCTGGTCACCATCGCCGTGGCCGATTCGGGGCCCGGTGTCCCGCAGTCCCTGCGGCAGAAGGTCTTCGATCCCTTTTTCACGACCAAGAGCGGCTCGACAGGCATAGGGCTGAGCCTCTCGCACCGGATCATCCAGGACCACGGCGGGAGCCTGAGCGTCATCACGGGCAGTCTGGGCGGGGCGGAGTTCATCATCCGCATCCCTGCCCACAAAAAGACCGGGGGTGCGCCATGAGATTTTCCATCCTGCTCGTCGACGACGAGGAATCCATCCGCGACGGGGTTGCCATCGCACTGGGCCCGCTTTACGACATCCGTGCCTTCGGCACGGCCGAGGAAGGCCTCGCTTCCCTGGACGAAAAGCCCCCCGACCTGGTCCTCCTGGACATCGGCCTGCCGGGGATGAACGGCATAGAGGCCCTGCGCAGGATCAGGGAGACGCACCCCGAGGTGCTCGTGATCATGATCACCGCCTACGAGGACGTGCACACCGTCGTCTCCGCCATGAAGCTCGGGGCGTACGACTACATCATCAAGCCCATCCTCATGGACGGCCTCGAGACCACCATCGGGAACGCACTCGAGTCGGTCCGCCTCAGAAAGGAGGTCCGGCTGCTCCAGGAGCGGTACCTGCAGGACAACCTCCCCGGGTTCGTGGCCCAGAGCGACGAGCTCCAGGATGTCATGAAGTTCATCGCCCAGGTGGCGAAGAGCCCCGACACGCCCATCCTCATCCTGGGCGAGACGGGCACGGGCAAGGAGCTCATAGCCAGCGCCATCCACTACCGCAGCCCCAACTGCAAGGGCCCCTTCGTGACGGTCAACTGCGCCGCCATCCCGAAGGATCTCGTCGAGAGCGAGCTCTTCGGCTACGAAAAGGGCGCCTTCTCGGGCGCGGGGCCCGCGGGCAAGCGGGGCCTCATCGAGGATGCCGCGGAGGGGACCCTGTTCCTCGACGAGGTGGGGGACCTGAGCCTCGAGGCCCAGGCAAAGCTCCTGCGTTTCCTGGAGAACGCGGAGTTCTACCGCGTGGGCTCGACGAAAAAGCTTTCGCTCAGGACGCGGGTGGTCTCCGCAACGAACAAGGACCTCCAGCAGATGATGGAGCAGGGGCTGTTCAGGAGGGACCTGTATTTCCGGCTGGGGGTCATCACCGTGAAGATCCCCTCCCTCAACGAGCGCCGGGGGGACATCCTCCCCCTGGCCCACACCTTTCTCCTGAATTTCAGCTCCAAGTTCGGGAAGAAGTTCACGTCCATCTCGCCCGAGGCCCGGGACGCCCTCACGGAACACCGGTGGACGGGCAATGTCCGCGAGCTGAAGAACGTCATCGAGCAGGGGGTGCTCGTCGGGAAAGAGCCGGAACTCTCCCTCGACGACCTCGGGCTTGCCGGGCAGGCTTCAGCCGGGGGCAAGGCCCGTTCCGGGGTGGACGCCGTTCTCCGGGCCCGACCGGCCATCCCCCCGGAAGGCATCGACTTCGAGGAGGAGGAGCGAAAGTTCCGGAAACGCTATTTCGAGGAGGCCCTCAGGATGTCCGGGGGCAACGAGAGCCAGGCCGCCCGGCTGCTCGGCCTGAACCACCACACCTTCCGCTTCCGGAAGAAAAAGGCGTTCACCCCCCCAAAACGGGGCTGAGGGAGGGGGTCGCCTCTCGCTCAGATTTGCCGGGACTTGTCGGCGATACGCCGCCAACCTGCGGGTCGAAGACGTCTTCCTGAAAAGTCGGCCCGGTGTCAATCGTGGGTGAAGGTCATCTTTTTCGCTTCGAGCCCTTCGATCTTCTTGAGCTTTCTCAGCATGGCATCGACGTCCTTCATCTCTCCCACCATCTCCAGGAGCACGATGCCGCCCCCGGCGCAGTAGTTCCCATGCACCTCATGCAGACCCAGTCTCGTCTTGATATTGCACCCGTACTGGGTGAAAATCTTCTGGACGTCCGCTGCGTTCTTCAAACGGTCGGTTACGTGAATCCCTACGATGATGTGTTCGGCTTTCATGGCGCGCCCCTCCTCTCGCGACTGCCGGCAGGGTTGTTTATACCACGTTCTTGAAAGGCTTTTGAATGCCTTTCCCCGGGGTCGGGCGGGTTCGGAGTCATCGCCCTATTCGATCCCTTCCCTGTCGAGGATGAGGCGGGCGGCGCGCCAGCCGTTGATCTGGGACCCGCCGACGCCGTGCCATGCCTGCGTCCAGTTGCTCGCGATGAACACGTTGCGAAGAGGCGTGGTGTTGGGAACTTTCTGCCATTGCTCCGGGGACAGGTCGAACCCGTAGACGACGCCCCCCCTGTTCAGGGTGTAGTTTTCTATCGTCCTGGGCGTATAACCCTCTTTCACCAGGATGTTCTTCGGGTCCTTGAGCTCCGGGATCGCCCTGGACGCCAGGGCGATGAGCTCATCCATCTTCTCCTCCTTCAGCTTGTCGTACGCCGCCCGGTCCGTGGGCCAGAAGGCGCTTTCGGAGTAGGCGTCGAGCTTGACCACGGACTTGCCCCCGGGCGCGTAGACGGGGTCGCCCAGGTTCGAGTAGATGGTGATGGCCGCTGCGCCATTCTGGTAGTCGCCCTTCATCATGGCTTCGTAATTCTTCGTGCTGTCACGACTGGTGTTGTAGAAAATCTCCGTATCCTGATAGCCCAGCGCCTTGAGGTCGACGCCGAGCCCCAGGTACACCCCGAACAGGGAGTTTGCCGGCTTCAGGGTTTCCAGCTTTTCGAGGTAGCTCTCGGGGAGGTTTTCCCTGCCGATGAGGGTGAAGGCGAGCTGGTAGGGATCGGTGTTGGCCACGATGTAGCGGGCCGTGAACGTTTTGCCGTCCGCCGTCATCACCCCGGTGGCCGTGCCATTCCGGACGAGGATCTTCTTCACGAGCGCGCCTGTCTTCACGGTGCCGCCCAGCTCGCGGATGCGCGCTGCATAGCCCTCGGCGAGAGCCTGGGAGGTGCCCTTGACGTGCCAGGCACCGTCGCCCAGGTAGCTTTCGGTCGCCGACATGAAGATCAGCGCCGTTCCCTTTTCAGCCGGCGCGCCGTAATAGACCCACAGCTGGGAGACCACCGCCTTGAGGTCCTCGTTTTTGAAGCAGTGGTCCATGAGGTCTTTCACCGTGCGGTCCTTCCAGGCAAAGAACGTGGGCTGTCGGAGCGGCACCTGGGCCATGGTGAGGGCGCTCCGCACGCGGCCGTAGCGGAAGAGGTCCCGAAGCTCCATCATGTCCCCGAAGAGGTCCGCGCAGAGGGTGTGAAAGGTGTCGATGCCCCGGGACTCCTCCGGCCATTTCTTCTTGAGCTCGTTCTCGAACCCCGCCCAGTTCGGGGGAAGCGTGATGTCGACGCCGGGGAATTGCGCACGGTACAGATGCGGGACCTCGTAGAGTTCGACCTTTTTGTCCACGCCAACCGCCTTGAGGAGCTGGTACAGGCCCCGGTCCTTCCTGCCCGGCCCGCCGCCGGCCATCTCGTGGAGCGCCGTATCGAAGGTGAACTCTCCGCGGGTGAAGCTCGAGGTGCTGCCGCCCACGCGGTTGTGCTTCTCCAGGACCAGCACCTTCTGCCCTTTCACCGCCAGGTGCGCCGCGGCGGAAAGCCCGCCCATCCCGGCGCCTATGACGATCACGTCGTAGTCGGCCTGCGCTGCCGGCGGCTTTGCCGTCGCGCATCCGGCCAGGCTGAAAGCCGCGAGCGCCAGCAGCGTGCACAGCAGAAAGCGCGGAGATGTTTTCCGGTTTCTCATCATGGGACACCCCCCGGGGAAAAGTATGCATGAAGAGTCCCACCAGGGGAGCATGCTTGTCAAGAACGAAGAAATGTCGCCCGGGGATGTCCCATCCCGGGAGAGATCCCCCTGTCCGACAGATTGAGGAGCCGGCGGTGAGCATGAGCGCACATTCCAGAACCCTGGGCACGGATTCCCCCTGCCGGGTGGAGCCCTAACTTCCAGGCCCGGATCAGGCCCCACCCGGCGCTTGACCCAAGGGCGGGCCCTGTGCCCCGTACGATTCATTCAATCGGGTTGAACGTTCCGTTGAACAAAACCTGGTGTTTCACGGTTCATGCCGCTGTGTCGAGCCGACAGCTGATCATAACATAGTCAGTGATAACAATGATGTGGAAAACATTCCCCATTCATAGGTCACCTTTGGCACACTGTATGCGTAGTTGAAAGTGTCAAGAAAACAAAAAGGGGGGTGGCAACATGAAAAGGACAGTCCAGACGATAATCGTGGCAATGTTCGTGGTGCTCATCACCGCAGGGTTCGCTTTCGCGGCCAACGCAGCCGCAGGTCCGGGCAACTTCCCCTTCTTCCACCTGGGCTGCCTTGCCATCGGCGGGCTCACCATCGTGTCGCTCAAGTACCGCTATCGCGGGATCTACACGAGCGAGGCCGTGGGCGCATTCGCCATGTATGCCCTGCTTGTGGCCCTGTTCACCGCCCCTGCCATCGAGGCCGTGAGGACCCTGGTGAGCTAAGGGGCATGTGAAATTGCGGCCCCGGGTCCCGGTGAAGAAGGCCCGGAAAGGAGCAGGTGCCATGAAAAAGGCGAAGAAGAAAACAGTCCTGACGAAGACGATGAATCAGATCATCCTGATGAGCGCGTGGAGCTTCACCATGGTCGTCTCCTCCTTCCTGTTCCTGCTGGCGGGCCGGTGGATCGACGTGAGGTTCAACACGGAGCCGACCTTCATGCTGGGATTGCTCATACTGGGCCTCGGGCTGTGCATCGGCCGGATGTACCAGGACTACACGAAGATCAGGAAAGACCTGAGCAGGAGAAAGATCAGGTACCCCTCCCAGCACATCGTCAAAGACGCCTGACCCCCTCTCGCCCCCATTCCTTAAAAAAACGGGCCGCCCACGGGCCGGCCCGCCCATTCGAGAAAGGAAAACGTTATGCTGAAGACAAGAATGACGGAAATGTTCGGAATACAGCATCCCATCATGCTCGCGGGCATGAACTGGATAACGGAGCCCAAACTCGTGTCCGCCGTGTGCAACGCCGGCGGCCTGGGCATCCTGGCCATCGCCCGCTGCACCCCCAGGGAGACCCGGGAGCTCGTCCGCCAGGTCAGGGACATGACGGACAAGCCCTTCGGGATCAACCAGATCCTCATCGGCCCCGGCGCGAAGGAAAATATCGAGGCCGCCATGGCCGAAAAGGTGCCCATCATCAACTACTCCCTGGGCAAGCCCTGGTTCGTGGGCGACGTGCACGCCTACGGGGGCAAGGTCGTGGGCACCATCGCCATCGCCAAGCACGCGGCCAAGGCCGTGCAGGCGGGATGCGACGCCCTGGTGGTCACCGGCCACGAGGCGGCGGCCCACGGAGCGGCAGCCACCTCGATGGTTCTCATCCCGCTCGTGGCGAGCATGGTGAAGGTCCCCCTCATCGCGGCCGGCGGTTTCTACGACGGGCGCGGGCTGGCCGCGGCCCTGGCCCTGGGCGCGGACGGCATCTCCATGGGGAGCCGGTTCATGGTGGTCAAGGAGAGCATGGTCCACGACAACTTCAAGCGCCTGTGCATGGAAGCCACCGAGCAGGACACCCTCTACGACACGGTTTTCGACGGGCTCGAGGGGCGCGTGCTCAAGACGAAGGAGGCCCTCGCCATGACCAAACGGGGCTTCCCCGCGGTGGAGGCCGTCAAGGGGGCCCTCCTGGTGAAGAAGCTCATGGGGCTCTCCTGGCCCAAGTTCGCAGCCATCAGCCTGGAGATGCTCCGGGCCGAGGAGGGGCACCCCCTCATGGTGCTCGCCCGCCAGGCCGTGGGCAACATGAAGCACCTCAAGGCCATCACCGAGGGCGACGTCGAGGGCGGCATCCTCTTTGCCGGACAGTGCTGCGGCGGCATCACGGACAACCCCTCCACGAAGGAGCTCATCGACCGCATCATGGTCGAGGCAGAGGGAGTGCTCGACAAGCTGAACAAACTGAAGGGCTGATTCCTCCCCCCCATCCCCCTTCCGGTTCCTGCCTATTGCCCTCTCCCGGCGCAGGACAAGGCCCGACACCCGGTGGAGGCCTTTCCTTCATGCGCCCAGCGGATGGGCAGGGACCCGTCTCCCTGTCCATGTCTCGCAGTTTATCGAACAGCAGGACATCATTGCCCTTGAAACGACGATGGGGGCAGTGACCCCCTGTCCGCTTCTCGCGGTTTATCGAACAACAGGGCCTCAGATCCCGGGCAGACGTCCATATAGAGCCGTTTTGGAGATAATTTGGGTTGACTTCACCTGCACCGGCGATAATATTAAAGGCGGCTGGGGAATTCTCCCGCAGCCTTTTTACGCCCGATTGTGGACGGTAATGGCGCCGGGGCGGATGAGGGGCCATCGGCAGGGCATTATCCCTGGGAACAGGAACGCTTATTATGGAAGAGGAGACGGGTATGACTGATCGTGAGGAAAGGTCGAAGAAAGTCACCAGGCGCAATTTCCTGAAGGCAACGGGCGGGGCAGCCGCACTGGGCATGCTCGGCGGCATCGTGGGCCCCACGGAGGCTTTCGCCGCCACGGCGGGCGTGCCCAAAAAGTGGGACCAGACCTGCGACGTGCTGGTCGTCGGCAGCGGGTTCGCCGGGTTCGCCGCAGCCCTGGAGGCGAAGAGCGCGGGCGCCGACGCGGTCATCATCGAGAAGATGCCCCTCTACGGCGGCAACTCCATCATAAACGGCGGCGACTTCGGCGCCGCGGGCACACAGATGCAGAAGGAGATGGGCGTCGAGGACTCGCCCGAGCTCATGCTCAAGGACATGCTCAAAGCCGGCGCCTACCTCAACCACGTCGAGCTGGCAAAGACCGTCGCCTACGGCTCGAAGGACGCCCTCGAGTGGTCCACGAACTTCTGCGGCGCGAAGTTCACGCGCCTGAACTTCCACGGCGGCCACTCCGTCAGGAGGTCGCACCAGACCGAGAACGCCTCGGGCTCCGGCCTCATCGGCAAGATGATGAGCAAGTCCAAGGAGCTCGGCATCAAGGTCATGCTCCGCACGAAGATGGTGCGGTTCGTCGTGGACAAGAACGGCCGGATCGCCGGGATCGAGGCCCGCACCGGCTACTCCTTCCCCGACGAGAAATCGGGCAAGCCCGCCTTCATCAGGGCCCGCAAGGCCGTGGTCCTGACATCGGGCGGGTTCTCCTACGACGTGGCGCTCCGCCAGGTGCACGACCCCCGGCTCACCGACAGGTTCGACTCCACCAACCACTCGGGAGCCACCGGCGAGGCCCTGCTGGCCGCCTGCCAGGCCGGCGCCATGGATGTCCAGATGGACTGGATCCAGCTCGGCCCCTGGACGAGCCCCGACGAGAAGGGGTTCGGCGTGGTGCCCCTGTTCTGCGAGCGGCTCGTGGGTTTCGGGCCCATGCTCAACCCGGCGACGGCCAAGCGGTTCATCAAGGAAACGGGCGACCGGAAGGTCCGGGCGGACGCCATCGTCCTCATCGGGCACCCCGTGGTCATCCTCGGGGACTCCTACGCCGTGCAGAAGCAGGTCGTCCCCGCCGCCCTGGAGAAGGGCCTGGCCAACGGCGCCATCAAGAAGTTCGACACCCTCGAAGCCCTGGCCAGGGCGTACGACATCGCCTTCGGCCCCTTCATGGAGGAGATAAACAAGTGGAACTCCTACGTGGAGAAGAAGAAGGACCCCGAGTTCGACTGCATGATCTTCCCGGACGCCAGGCCCACGGCGGCTCCGCCGTTCTATGCGGCGCGGCTCTGGCCGAGGGTCCACCACACCATGGGGGGCCTCGTCATCAATAAGGAAGCCCAGGTCATCGGCTTCGACATGAAGCCCATCAAGGGCCTGTACGCGGCCGGAGAAGTGACCGGTGGGGTGCACGGCGCCGTGCGCCTGGGCAGCGTGGCCATGGCCGACTGCGTGGTGTTCGGGCGCATCGCCGGCACGAACGCGGCAAAGGAAAAAGCCTGACCGAAAGCGTTCACGGGCGGCAGGCTCCGTGTGGCCGCCGCCCTCGCCATCACGAATAAAGCATCGTGCCCGTTTTTTCCCGCCATGCGCCCCGTGCCGCTCTGCGGGGCAGGGGAACAAGACCGGGCTCCACCATCGCTCGGAGGTGTATCGTGGACATACTTCGGCTCTCTCGGACGAACTCGCTCAAGACCTTTCTCACACTCGCGCTGCTTTCCTGCACGTGGGTCCTCCTGCCCTCCCCCTGTGCGGGGGCCGCGCCCCAGCCGGGGGACTGCACGGCCTGCCACGGGGACAAGAAGGTCCTTCCGGACAGCCACCCGGACACGAAGGGCATGACCATGACGCAGTGCCAGATGTGCCATGGCCCGGGCAAGATCGCCCTTTCCGAGAAGTTCCTCGCCATCCACAAGCAGCTGCTCCCAGGCGATGCCCAGGGATCGAAGGAGCCCGAGGCGAAGCCCGCCGCGACCCCCGAGGCCAAGGAATCCCCCGCTCCCGCCAAGGGGGCGGGGGCGAAGGCCCCCGCGGGCAACGGCAAGCCCGCACCGGCGAAAACCGCGGGGCCTGCGCCCGCCTGCAAGGCGTGCCATTCAGGGCCCGAGTTCACGAAATTCTTCACTTCCACGAAGCACGGGGCGCTCCGGTGCTCCGACTGCCATAAGGGCGTGACCGATATCCCCAGGCACATGAAGGGCGCCGAGCCGCTTCAGACCGCGTCCTGCCTGAGCTGCCACAAGGGCATCGCCGCGCAGGGTTTCCACGCGACCGTGGTGAAAAAGTACTCCTGCGCCCAGTGCCACTCGGGCATCCATCCAAAAGAAGACCCGAAGGCCGCCCTTTCGAAGGTCAGGCCGGCGCCCCCCGCTCCCGCCGGGCCGGCGCCGTCGCTTGCGAACTGCGCCGCCTGCCACTCCGGGCCCGAATTCGAGGAACACTTCGCGAAGACGGGCCACGGCAAACTCAGCTGCACCACCTGCCACTCCGGCATCACCGACCTCGGACAACACATGAAGAAGCAGCAGCAGCCCGGGCTGATCTCCTGCGGCGTCTGCCACAAGGACATCGAGGGGAAGCACGAAAAGAGCGCCCACGCGGTGAAAGCGAAGCTCTCGTGCCTGCAGTGCCACACGGACATCCACCCTGCCGCGGCCCCGAAGGCGGCAGGAGGCAAGGCCGGCGGCATCGCCTCCTGCCTGAAGTGCCACAGCGACAAGGACAGGTACCTGAACAGGGGACACGGCGCCAGGGTGCTTGCGGGGAATAATGACGCGGCGGCGTGCAGCGACTGCCACACCACCCATGGCACGCCCGTGTTCGCGAACACGGGCGAGGGAAAGAAGGACAAGCGCGAATACTACACCGCCCTGTGCATCTCCTGCCACAGGTCAGGGGGGGTCGCGGGGCGCTACGGCGTGTTCCCCATGGCGGTGGAGGGGTACGGCGAAACCTACCACGGCAAGGCCGGCAGGCTCGGCTACCTCGACAACGTCGCGGGGTGCGCGGACTGCCACCTTTCCCACAACATCCTGCCCCCGGAAGATCCGGCGTCCGCGCTCAACGCCTCCACCCTGGTGAAGACCTGCGGCGAGTGCCACGAAGGCTTCCACCCGCGTTTCGTGTCGTACGTGCCGCACCCGGACCCGGACAACCCCGAGGGGTTCTTGTCCCTCTACCTGACGAAGAAGTTCATGATCCTGCTTCTGGCCGGGGTGTTCCTCTTTTTCTGGGCGCACTCGCTCCTCTGGTGGCGCAAGGCCTACTCGGAAAAGAGCTGCCTCATCAAGGGCGGCGGGGTCGCAGAGCATCATTTGCCCCTGGACGAGGGGCGGCAGTACGTGCGGAGGTTCTCCCTGCGTGACCGGGTCATGCACGTGGTGCTCATCCTGTCCTTCTTCGGCGTGGTGATCTCGGGCTTCCCCATCAAGTACCCCGGCGCGCCGTGGGCACCGTCGATCATGTCCTTCTTCGGCGGCCCCGAAGGGGCGGCCCTCGTGCACCGCGTCAGCGCGGCGGCCATGTGCCTCCTGTTCCTCTATACCTGCTGGCTGTCCCTGAAGTTCCTGTTCCCGGGCTTCCAAATCAGGGGCTGGGTGGGCAGGCTCTTCGGGCCCGACTCGCTGTTCCCGCGCCTCAAGGACTTTACGGACTGCTGGGGCATGTTCAGGTGGTTCTTCAATGCGGGTGAAAAGCCCTTGTTCGACCGGTGGACCTACTGGGAGAAGTTCGACTTCATGGCGGTCTTCTGGGGCATGTTCGTCATCGGGCTCTCGGGGGTCATCATGTGGCTGCCCGAGTTCAGCTCGCACTTCATGCCCGGCTGGATGATCAACATCACCCACCTGGCCCACTCCGAGGAGGCGTTCCTGGCGGCGGTGTTCATCTTCACCGTGCATTTCTTCAACAACCACATCGTGCCCGACAAGTTCCCGCTGGAGAGAAACGTGTTCACGGGCCGCTACACCCTCGAGGCCCTCAAGCACGAACGCCCGCTCGAGTACGAGCGCATCGTCGGGGAGAACCGTCTCGAGGAGATCAAAACCGAAGGCCCGGGCACCGGCTCCCTGCTCTTCGCCGGGCTGTTCGGCATCGCCAGCGTGCTCCTCGGGCTGGCACTCACCGTGCTCATCTTCTGGGCCGTGTTTGCCGGGTGATCGCACCCGGCTCAAGGGGTCTGCGAGTAGACAGACGCCCGGGGCGGGCATCGATGCCCGCCCCGGCTTTTTCCCTGCAGATGGGGGATTGTCCTGACAGACAGGCCGCCTCCGAAATCAACGAAGTCGAAGGCCTTCGCCCGCTGATACAGAGCGGATATCGAGAGGACGAGGAGCTAAACCACAAGGTCCAAGCCCATTTTCTGCAGGATTTTCATGAAAGCCGCCGCGTGTCGAGGACCTGGAAGAAGTCCTTCATCGGGCAGCCCGGAAATGGCTTCATGCCCTTTGCCCGGTGTTCACGCCACGGCGACCGTGCCCCCGGACTGTTTGAGGAACCCTTCCCGCACGAGGTCTCCCAGGATCCTGTAGAAGCGCACCGGGTCTTTTCCCATACCCTTTTCCAGGCTCCGGGCTTCCAGGGGACCCTCCGACAGGAGCGTCTTGAGGATCGCGCCCCGGAGCTGGCGGTCGGACCCCTCGAAGGGGGCCTGGCGGGTGTAATGGGCGCTTTTCCGGTTCGGGTTGGAGTGTTTCTTCTTGAGCATGGCACCGTAGTCCATGAGGGCGTAGTACCAGCCCCGGGGATCCTGCCGGTCAAGGGTCTCTTCCACCAGGGGCATGATCTCGCAGTCTTTCACGCCATCCCGGGAGGGGAAAAAGAACTGGATGAACACCCTGCGTATGTTGGTTTCGATGAAGGGGACGGGGATGCCGTGGGCAAAGGCGAGCAGGGCCCCTGCCGTTGACCGGCCGACGCCCGGAAGAGCCAGGAGCCCTTCGAGGGTCCGGGGGAGAGTGCCGCCGTGCTCGGACACCACCCTGCGGGCCGTGTCTTTGAGCGCCAGTGCCCTCCGGTTGTACCCGAGCCCCTGCCAAAAGCGGAGCACCGCCTGGAGGTCGGCACCCGCCAGCGCCTCGAATCCGGTAAACTCCTCGACGAAGCCCTCGTATTTGCCCAGCACGCGCTCGGTCTGTGTCTGCTGCAGCATGAACTCGGATACCAGGATCCGGTAGGGGTCGAAGGTTTCCCGCCAGGGGAAGCGCCTGCCCGCAAAGCGATAGT
>ERZ1645192.1070-NODE-1070-length-23049-cov-39.003653_pt1 | contig 23049 bp, 22 predicted proteins | sample MGYA00575354_ERZ1645192 | MGnify/ENA primary metagenome ERZ1645192 (study PRJEB40844, sample SAMN11349763) | freshwater sediment metagenome | isolation source: river sediment | host: Sediment | place: India: Faizupur Khadar , New Delhi | collected 2017-02-21 ... | reverse complement strand
GGGTGGGGGAATTTCAGGTGGCCACAGGTGGAGGAGTTTGGGTGGCCGCCGGGGCTATCGGTAAGAATCGACGCCTATCCCTAAGAATCGACCCCCATCCGTGAAGATCGAGAACCTGTATGCCGGCGCGACGCCGCCCCCCCGCGGCGAGCGCTTCGAGATGCTCCTCGCCCACCGGAACCTGGTGGTCGAGCGAATCGTCAGCTCGTCGTCGATCACCCCGAGCGAGCAGGTGCAGACCCAGGACGAATGGGTCGCGCTGGTGCGGGGTGAGGCGCTGATCGAGATGGCCGGCGAGAGCGTCGCGCTGCGTTCCGGGGACTGCCTGTTCATCCCCGCCGGTACGCCCCACACGGTGCGGAGCGTGTCGGAGGGTGCCCTCTGGCTCGCGGTTCACCTCCATCCGCTGACGCCTGGTCCGCCGTCAGGGGGTCCCTGATCGGTCGCGGTCGGTCCCGGGGCGCTCTCGGCGGGTATTCGAGCGCTCTCCGCGGGTATTCGGGCGCTCTGTGCGGGCATTCGAACGCGCTCTGCCGGCAAGGCGGCCCCGACGCGTCGTCAACCGCTGCCCCGGACTTGCGGGGAGGGCGTCGGACGTGCTACAGGTGCTACTTGTGTGTCACATCGAGGCGTCTGCTGACAGCCTGACCATGACAGCCACGACCACCATCCGCCTTCCGCCCGAGCTCCGCGGGCGGGTCAATGCCCTTGCCGAGGCGACCGGCCGCTCCGCGCACAGCCTCATCATCGAGGCGGTGGAGCGGTACGCAGCCTACGAGGAACAGATGCGCGACCTCGTCCAGGAGGCCCTGGCAGCTGACGCCGACATCGAGCGCACGGGGGAGGTGTACCGTGCCGAGGACGTTCATGCCTGGCTGAGCCGCTTGGCGCGCGACCCTGTGGCAGGGCGGCCCGCGCCGTGGCGTCGGTAGTCTATTCGGCGCGGTCACTGACCCATCTCGAGCGCGCCCTTCGGTTCCTGCGTGACGAGAATCCCCAGGCGGCGCTCGACGCCGTCGTGGCGATACAGGGCGCCGTCGATGCGCTCGCTTCGCATCCGCTGATCGGCCGGCGCGTGAAAGGGGATGTCCGGGAGCTCGTCATCTCTTACGGCCGCACCGGCTACCTGGCCCTGTACCGATTCGTCGTCGCGCGCGACGAGGTACGGGTTCTTGCCATCCGCCATCAGCGCGAGCTCGGTTTCGTCCCGTAGGCGAGCCGCAGACGTCCGGCTCTCCATCACCCAGGGCAAGGACAACCCCGCCGTCGACCGTTTATCCTTAGCCCTCGGGGCATCCGGGGGTCCCCTGGTCCCCCAGGGTGTCCCCTGGTGCCCGTCGGTACCCCCCGGTACCCCTGGTACCGCCTGGTGCCCGTCGGTACCCCCCGGTACCCCTTACCCCCGGGGCCACGGCCCCGCGCCCGTACGCCGGAGGAAGTCGGATGCTCGACCTCAGCGCCCTGGACCTCGCGCGGATACAGTTCGCGTTCACGATCTCTTTTCACATCATCTTCCCCGCGATCACGATCGGCATGGCTGCCTATCTGGTCGTGCTCGAGGGCCTGTGGCTGTACACCCGGCAGACCCTCTACCGGGACCTGTACCACTTCTGGGTCAAGATCTTCGCGCTCAACTTCGGCATGGGCGTGGTTTCCGGGCTGGTGATGGCCTACCAGTTCGGCACCAACTGGAGCTTCTTCTCCGACTTCGCCGGCGGGGTCACCGGTCCCCTGCTGACCTACGAGGTGCTCACTGCCTTCTTCCTCGAGGCCGGCTTCCTCGGCGTCATGCTGTTCGGCTGGAACCGGGTCGCCCCGGGGCTGCACTTCGTCTCGACGGTCATGGTGGCGCTCGGCACGCTCATCTCGATGACCTGGATCCTCGCCTCCAACAGCTGGATGCAGACCCCGACGGGCTTCGAGATCGTCGACGGGCGCGTGGTCCCGGTGGACTGGCTCGCGGTGATCTTCAGCCCGTCCTTCCCCTACCGACTGGTGCACATGGCGATCGCGGCCTTCCTGTCCAACGCGCTCTTCGTCGGCGCCTCGGCCGCCTGGCTCCTGCTGCGCGGTCGGGACAACCCCGCCATCCGCACCATGTTCTCGATGGCGCTGTGGATGTTGTTGATCGTGGCGCCGCTGCAGGCGGTGGTCGGCGACTTCCACGGCCTGAACACCCTCGAGCACCAGCCCGTGAAGGTCGCGGCCATGGAAGGGCACTGGGAGAACCACCCCGGCGAGGGCGTGCCCATGGTGCTGTTCGCGCTGCCGGACCAGGAGGCCGAGACGAACCGCTTCGCGGTGACCATCCCCCACCTCGCGAGCCTCATCCTGACCCACAGCTGGGACGGCCAGATCCCGAGCCTGAAGGACTTCCCGGCCGAGGACCGGCCGCCGGTGGCGGTCGTGCTCTGGTCGTTCCGGATCATGGTGGGTCTCGGCGTGCTGATGAGCCTGCTCGGGTTCTGGGGCCTGTGGCTGCGCCGGGGTGGGGAGGTCTATCGCTCGCCGAACTTCCTGCGCGCGATGCTGTGGATGGGGCCCACCGGCCTCGTCGCCCTGCTGGCCGGGTGGGTCACCACCGAGGTGGGACGTCAGCCCTGGGCCGTCTACGGCCTGCAGCGCACCGCCGAGGGGGTGTCCGGCCACGGCGTGCAGCCGCTCACGATCTCGCTGGCCCTGTTCGTGCTCGTGTATTTCGCGGTGTTCAGCGTGGGCATCGCCTACATGCTGCGCCTGGTCGCCAGGGGGCCGGTGATGCACGAGGGTGACACCGCCGTCAGCGGTGGACCGGGCCACGAGCGCCAGCAGATGCGTCCCATTTCGGCCGCGACCGACGACGAGGCGGACGCGGCGCCGACGAGGAGCTGACCAACATGGGTATCGACCTGTCCGTCATCTGGATGGTGCTGATCTTCTTCGGCGTGATGATGTACGTCGTCATGGACGGCTTCGACCTCGGCATCGGGATCCTCTTCCCGTTCGTGCCCGCGGAGCACGACCGCGACGTCATGATGAACACGGTCGCCCCGGTGTGGGACGGCAACGAGACCTGGCTGGTGCTGGGCGGGGCGGCGCTGATGGCGGCCTTTCCGCTGGTGTACTCGGTGGTGCTGAGCGCGCTCTACCTGCCCCTCGTCTTCATGCTGCTCGGCCTCATCCTGCGCGGGGTCGCCTTCGAGTTCCGCTTCAAGTCCCACGACCACGAGCGCCACCTGTGGGACAAGGCGTTCATTCTCGGTTCGCTCAGCGCCTCCTTCTTCCAGGGGGTCGCGCTCGGCGCCTACATCCAGGGGATCCCGGTGGTGGACCGCGCCTTCGCGGGCGGTCCGTTCGACTGGGTGGCGCCGTTCCCGCTGTTCACGGGGCTCGGGGTCGTGGTGGCGTACGCGCTCCTCGGCAGCACGTGGCTCATCCTGAAGACGGAGGGGTCGCTGCAGGCGGCGATGATCCGGGTGACCCGCCCGCTGCTCTGGGTGCTTCTCGGCTTCATCGTCGCGGTGAGCGTGTGGACGCCGCTCAGCCAGGAGTCGATCGCCCGGCGCTGGTTCACGCTGCCGAACACGATCTTCTTCTCGCCTGTGCCGCTGCTGGTCGCCTTCTTCTCACTGCGGTTGTGGCGGTCCCTGCAGGGGGAGCCGCACGCCGCCCCGTTCCTGTACGTGCTGGGGCTGGTGTTCCTCGGCTACACCGGGCTCGGCATCAGCCTCTGGCCCATGGTGATCCCGCCCGACGTCACCCTGTGGGACGCGGCAGCGCCCCTGCAGAGCCAGGGCTTCGCCCTGGTGGGCGCACTCGGGATCATCCCGTTCATCCTGATGTACACCGCCTGGTCCTACTACGTCTTCCGCGGCAAGGTACGGGCGGGCGAGGGCTACCACTGACCCGGCGGAAAACGGGGACAGCGGAAAACGGGGACATTCTGGTTTTTCGCCGATAAACCAGAATGTCCCCGTTTTCCGTCCATTCTGGTTTCTTGCGGGAAAACCAGAATGTCCCCATTTTCCACTACAGCAGCTGGTGCTGTAGCAGATAGGCGCCTGCGCCCGCGAAGTAGCCCGCCAGCGCGAGCGCGCTGATCTTGCGCACGTACCAGAAGAAGTGGATCTTCTCGAGCCCCATCGCCGCGACGCCCGCGGCGGATCCGATGATGAGGATCGACCCCCCCGTGCCTGCGCAGTACGCAAGGAACTGCCACAGGAAGTGGTCCGGGGGATAGGTCGTGAGGCTGTACATGCCCATCGACGCGGCTACGAGTGGCACGTTGTCCACGATGGCGCTGGCGATGCCGATGATGAGCACGATGACGTCGAGGCGCCCGACGGTCTCGTTGAGCCACTCGGCGAGCGAGGCGAGCACGTGGGTGTGCTCGAGGGTGGCCACCGAGAGGAGGATGCCGACGAAGAACACCAGCGACCCCATGTCGATGCGGGTGAGCGCGTGGACCAGCGTGAAGCGGTGCTTGTCCTCGTCGTTCTTGCGCCGGTGCAGGAGGTCTCCCACCAGCCACAGGATGCCCAGACCGAAGAGCACGCCCATGAACGGCGGCAGGTGAGTCACCGTCTTGAAGGCAGGCACGGCCACCAGGATCCCGATCCCGAGGAAGAACATCAGATTGCGCTCGAACGCGGTGGTGTGCAGACCGTGATCCACGTCGATCACCGACCTGCCCACCACCAGCCGGCCGCGCAGTGCGTAGGCCGTGAACGCGAGCGGCAGCAACATACTCACGAGCGCGGGCACGATGACCGAGGTCACGATGGCGCCCGCCGTGATCTGTCCGCCGATCCAGAGCATGGTGGTGGTGACGTCGCCGATGGGGGACCACGCGCCGCCCGAGTTGGCGGCAATCACGATGATGCCGGCGAAGAAGAGCCGGTCGTCGTGGTTCGCGAGGAGCTTGCGCAGGAGCGAGATCATCACGATCGTGGTCGTCAGGTTGTCGAGGACGGCGCTGAGGAAGAAGGTGACGAAGGCCACCAGCCACATCAGCGAAGTGAGTTTGGAGGTGCGTATGCGCTCGGTGATGACCTCGAAGCCGTTGTGGGCGTCCACGACCTCGACGATGGTCATCGCCCCCATCAGGAAGAACACGATCTGCGCGGTGCCCATCAGCGAGTGGCCGAGCTCCTCGTTCAGCACGTGCGGGTCGCTCGCGGCGAGCGCGTAGATGGTCCAGAGCACCCCGGCCGCGATCAGCGCTGATGCGGACTTGTTGACTTTGATGGGGTGCTCCAGGGCGATGGCGGCATACGCGATCACGAAAAGGACGACGATGGCGGCGATCATGGGAGTACCGTTCCGGAAGCGGGCGGGAGACGACCGTAGGAAATCTTAGCAGGTCGCTGGGAAGTGCAGCACAGCACCGGGCATCGAGCCTCGGGCCTCGGGTATCGGGCCTCGGGTATCGGGTATCGAGCCTCGGGCCTCAGGCGTCGGGCAGCAATCCTCGATCATCGGTGCCGACCGGGGCCCAGCTATCGCGCCTGCAGCCGGAACCAGAGCACGGCGTCGAACGGAAGGCGGTCGCGGGCGCGGCCCAGGTCGCGGTCGTGGCTGCGGCCGGGAACAGGATCGTCCCCGAGTGCGGGGATTTCCTGTGGCCGGGCGACGAGCACCTTCTCGACCGTTGCGTGGGCGATGCGATACCCGGCTGCCGTCAGCGCGGGTTGGAGCTGGTCGGTCACCTCCGGTCGGGAGAGCAGCTCCGCGACGTAGTGGTTGATGTCGTCCCGGTGCGGTCGTCCGGTGCGGCGATCCCAGCGCGGGTCGACGGCGGCGGTGCGCGCAAGGTGTGCCGAAAGCCAGGGGTGGTCGACGATTCGCCCGAGCGAGATCGCGGAATAGACCGACCCGACCGGTGTCTTGCCCCCACTTGCGACGGCTTGCTCCAGCACCGCGCCGAGGGCGGTCGGGTCGGTCGCGCAGTCCAGATACTCCGGATGAAACGTGCGCACGCGTAGTACGTGCGGCTCCTGCGTGCTCCTCTCGACGCTGAGGGTGCACTCGCCGACGGGACGCGAGGCGAGGACGAGGTCGTCGGCGAACGCAGCGGTGGGGAGGGCGGTGGCGAGGGCGGCGCCGGCGAGTAGAGCAGCGGCGCGGGCGAGCGCAGCGGTGGCGCGCGCGCCCCGGCTCAGCCCAGCCAGGCCGCGGTCCTCGGCCTGCGCGAAGGCGCCGAGCCGGTGCGGTACGGGGGTTTCACCCACGGCCCGAGTGTAACAGGACCCCGGGATGGACGAGGCTCGCGGGGCCCGTGAGCCGGGCTATCTCCCGTCCCGGCAATCCTCCTGCCCGCGGATCGACGATTGCCCGCCCGCGGTTCGACGACTTCCCAGTTGCGGCGCGACGACTTCCCCCCTGCCGCTCGACTACACTAGACCGCCGCGACCGGTGTCCGGCCGGTGAATCGCTCTGCCGGTGAATCGCTCTGCCGGTGAGTCGCTTCGCAGCCGAGCAGCCGAGTCGCTGCGCCGCCGAAATGCTTCGCCGCCAAATCGCTTGTCCGTTTACGGAGGGCTCCACCCGTGCAGGACCACGTCTCCGAGATCAGCCGGGTCATCCAGCTCGCCGTGGCGCCGGTGTTCCTGTTGACCGCGCTGGCCACGCTGATCGGGTCGCTGAACATGCGCCTGGGGCGGATCGTGGACCGTCGCCGCGTCCTGCTGGCCCGGAGAAGCTCGAGCGCACCGGGAGAGGTGTCGGGGGAGGTGGTGGAGGAGCTCGCGGTGCTGGCCCGCCGCAGCCGGCTGATCTACTGGTCCATCTTCGCGGCAGTCCTGAGCGCGCTGCTCGTCTGCCTGGTCGTGGCGTCGGCCTTCCTCGGTGCGCTGGTCTCCACGGACCTGTCGCGCGTGGTGGCGACGCTGTTCATCCTCGCGATGCTCTCTATGATCGCGTCGCTCGGCGTGTTCCTGCGGGAGATCTACTACGCGGTGCGCAAGGGATCGCATCGCCGGGGATAGCCCGCACCCCCTCCAGGAGGGGGGCGGGCCGTGCTGCGTCAGTCGTCAGTCGAAGGGCTTCGGCAACGGGGTCTTGTCCGTCGAAGGCGGCAGGATGGGCATCAGGAAGGTGGGCTGATCGCCTGTCAGCGTCTTCATGAACGCCACCATCTGCGCGTTCTCCTCGGTGGTGTACTTCTTGCCGAGCTGCAGACGCCCCATCAGGTCGATGGTCTCGGTCAGGGTCTCGGCCTCACCGTCGTGGTAGTACGGGTAGGTCAGCTCCACGTTCCGCAAGGTCGGTACCTTGAATTTGAAACGGTCGGCGTCCTTACCGGTGACGGCGGCCACGCCCTCGGCCTTGTTCTTGGTCTGGTAGGGCTCGATCACCCCCATCTTCTGGAACGAGGTCCCGCCCATCGCCGGGCCGTTGTGGCAGCCGATGCAGCCGCTGTCCTTGAAGAGCTTGTAGCCCGCCAGCTCCGTGGCGGTCATCGCATCCTTCTCCCCGAGCAGCCAGCGGTCGAAGCGGGAATTGGGGGTCACCAGGGTCTTCTCGAACTCCGCGATGGCCGCGGTGACCTTGTCGATGTCGATGCCGTCCTTGCCGAACGCCTGCTTGAACTCGATGACGTAGGCCGGGATCGACTCGAGCACCCCCACGGCGAGCTGGTGCGTGAAGCCTCTCGCATCCCCTCATTTACGCGAGTCCGAACACGGCCGTGAACGTTCGCCGTCCGAGCAGCATTTCGCCGAAGCGCTGCACCAGCGGGCGTAGCCGCTCTTCGGGCATCATCGGGATCAGCTCGTAGAGCATCACGCCCTGGCGGAACAGCGAATGCGTACGCCGCTTCACCGTGTTGGCCTTCAGCATCCGGTCGTAGCCGAGGGACTCGCCAGCCATACCAAGAAGCGTGAGCAGCACCATTGCGAGCGCGCTCAGCAGCCACAGTCGGTCGCGGCGCTCGCACTCCTTCACGCGGGCCAGGCCAAGCCCCATGCCGAAGCGCAGGTTCTTGCTGTCTCGGAAGCTCGACTCGATTTCCCACCTGCGCGCGTAATGACCGATGAGGGTGGCCGCACTCGCCTCGGGGTCACTCGCCGCCAGGCACCACGGCTCGGCCATGTCCTTGTCGCGCACGCAGACCACCGTGGCCACCGGATAGCGCTCGGCGGTCACCGCCGCACCGCGCAGGGTCTGCGCCTTGCCGCCTCTCCCCACCCACTCGGCCGCAGTCTTGGTCTTGCCCTTGGCATCGGTCACGTAGATGACCCCGCGAAACCGGATCACGTACCCGAAGCCCAGCTCCTCGCTGAGAAAGCGGTAGAGCTTCTGGTCCCCGAACCCACGATCGGCCACCACCGTCACGGCCACCCCCTCGGGCAGCACCTCGCGCAGACGTCGCAGCACCGCATCCTCGTAGTCGTTGCGCGCATCCTTGAGCGTCGCCTTCTCCACCGTGCGCCACACCAGCGGGATGGCGCGTCCCTGCCCGGTGACCAGCGAGGCGACGATGCTGGTTTGCCCGTCCGCATCGAAGTCGGTCCAGTCGAGCGCCACCACCGCCGCCGCGCGCTCGGCCAGGACATAGGGCACCCAGTGCTCGGCCAGTGCCCACGGCTCGATGCCGCGGTTCGAGAGCAGCCGGTCGACCTGCTTCACGGCGTGCTTGGTATGCAGCCCGCGCGCCAGCGCCAGCCCCTGGCCGATGGCGTGCACCGCGAGCGAGGCGCTGGTCATGGCTCCCAGCGTCGCGTTGGCCAGCGAATACACCCGCTTCGCGTGCAGGTCCTCACCCACCAGGTCCTCGACAAACCGATGCACATCCTCGAACCGAACCCCAGGCCGCTTCGCCATGCTGCGCTCCTCTCTGCCCTTGCCATGAGTCGCAGCATGATCTCGAAACGCAGTATCATCAATGCCTTGGCGATCAGTTCTCCTTATGCCCCCATCAACTCAATATGAGGGGATCCCTGAGGCGTGAAGCCCATCTCCATCGGGTTGGCGATGGGGCCGCCGGCCTGGGCCTTCAGGTCCGCTGCGCGTCCGTCCCAGAACTGGGCCACGTTCAGGCTGGAGTTCAGCACGGTGGGTGAATTGATGGGCCCCTGCTGCCACTTGTGGCCGATGGACGTCCTCAGGTTGTCCGTCCCGCCCATGCTGAGGTTGTGGCAAGAGTTGCAGGAGATGAAACCGGACTGGGAGAGGCGGGGGTCGAAGTAGAGCTTCTTGCCGAGCTCCACGAGGGCCAGATTGATCTCCTTCACGGGCGCGATGGGCTCGATCGGCTCCGCGGCGGAGGCCCCGACCGTTGCCGCCGCGATAGCGACCGTGACGAGAGAACGCACGAAGGGTGTCTTGATCTTCATCAATTCCTCCCGCACAAACCACTTATAAAACAAAAATTGAGCCAGCCATTCGGGGGCTGGTCACAAAATTCTAACCGCCCGCGCCCGGAATGGCGAGTGAGGAGGGGATCAAGGGGACCTGCGGCGGTGACGCGGTGCCGCGGCAGGGGCGGGCGGTGCCGCGGCAGGGGCGGGCGGTGCCGCGGCGCCCTACCCCGCGAACACCACGATGCGCGGCGCGGTTGCGGTCGCGGTCTCGGTCCAGGTCTCGGCCCCGGCCCCGGCCCCGGCCCCGGTCGCGGCTGCAGACGTGGCCGGACCTGTGGTCGCAGACCCGGGCCCCGCGACCATCCGTCCGACCACGGCGGCGGGCACGCCGGCCTCGCGGAAGGCGGCGAGCGCCCCCTCCAGACGGGAGGGCGCGAAGGCGACCAGCAGCCCGCCCGAGGTCTGCGGGTCTGCCAGCAGGAGCTGCTGCCAGTCGGCCAGGGTGGGGGCGAAGCGCACGTGGTCGGCGTAGGCCTCGAGGTTGCTGAGCGCCCCGCCCGGGAACATCCCCTTGCGGGCGAGGGCCACGGCCTCGGGGTGTACGGGGATCGCGCCCCAGTCGAGCTCGGCCACGACCCCGGCGGCCGTCACCATCTCGTGCAGATGGCCGAGGAGCCCGAAGCCGGTGATGTCGGTCGCCGCGCTCGCCCCGTGCGCGACCATCACCGCCGCGGCCCGGTCGTTCGCCTTCCGCATCGACGCGGTCACGTCCCGGATGCCCTCCGCGGAGAGGCTCTCGTTCTTCAGCGCGGTCGTCATGACTCCGACGCCGAGGGGCTTGGTGAGCACCAGCACGTCGCCGACGCGGGCGCCGCCCTTGAGGATCAGGCGGTCCGGGTGGCAGACCCCGTTCACCGCGAGCCCGAAGAGCGGCTCGGAGTTCTTCACGGTGTGGCCGCCGACGACGGGCACGCCGCAGGCGGCGGCCGCGTCCATCATCCCCCGGAGCACCTCGGCGAGCACGTCGAGGGATAGCCGGAAGTCGGGAAAGCCCGCGATGGAGAGGGCCGACACGGGCCGTGCCCCCATGGCGTAGACGTCCGAGAGGCTGTTGACTGCGGCGATGGCGCCGTAGTCGTAGGGGTCGTCGACCACGGGGGTGAACACGTCGACCGTGCTCACCAGCGCCAGGTCGTCCGTGAGGCGCACGACACCACAGTCGTCAGGCGCGCCGACGCCGACGATCACGTCCGGGTGCTTGTAGAGCGGCAGCTTGCGCAGGACCTGCGACAACTCGGCGGGGCCGAGCTTCGCCGCTCAACCGGCACAGGTGGCGAGTTGCGTCAGTCGGACTTCCATAGGTCTCCGGGAGGCACGGTACGGTACGGGTCGGTACGGGTCGGTCCGGGTCGGCACGGTACGGTACGGTCCGGGTCGCGACGGCTCGGGTCGGGACGGCACGGGCGTGGCTCCCCATCGGCCTGCGCCCGCCAGGCCAGTATACCGGGCCAGGTGCGGCCGAGGCCCATCTTCATCGGGGCCCCGCGTCGACCCCGAGCCCCTCGACCCCGAGCCCCTCGAGGCCGAGTCCTGCGTCGAGCCCGAGCCCCTCGAGGAGGACCGCCCCGAGCTCCCGCAGCGGCGCGACGCCGCGGAGCTCTTCCCCGCTGAGGGGGACTCTCGCGACCGGCATTCCCCCCGCGAGCTCCAGCAGGCGGCGCACGTACGGCTCCTGGCGCGCGTGCATGCCCGCCAGGACCTCGGAACCGTCCCGCTCCGCGACCCGGTTGACGACGAGGCCCCCCACTTCGAACCCGGCCTCCCGCAGGGCGAGGAGCATCCTCTCGGCCTGGTGGACCACCAGGGCCTCGGGGTTGGCCACGATGAAGAACCGGGTCCGCTCGACGAGAAAGCTCGCGAGCTGCTCGGACCGCAGCACCCACTCCTCCATGACCGTGGCGAGCGTCTTGCGGTTGGAGACCATGCCCGCCAGCCGGTCCACCGCCTCGTAGACCCTGGCGCCTGCCCGCAGGTGCTGGCGCATCAGCTTCGGCATCCCCAGGAGCTTGAGGGTCTCCCCCGCCGGGGCGGTGTCCCAGATGATCCTCTGGTATCGGCCCCCCTCGGCCATCTCCCGGACCATGTCCAGGAGGGTCTCCTCGCGCAGCGCCGGGGCGGTCCCGATGTAATCGAGGAGGTCGAGTCTGCCCTCCTCGAGCATCCCCTCCACGTCCATGATGTGGGAGAGGATGTGCAGGAAATCGGGGCCGAATTTCTCCTTCCAGACCCGCGCGACCGTCTCCTGGGTGATCTCCATCGCGTCCAGCGCGGGGAGGATGGGCGTCGTGGTCCCCCCGATCTCCACGCGGTAGATGTCGGCGAGGGAGGGGGCGGCGTCCGAGGTGAGGTGCAGCGTCCTCACCCCCCGGGCGGCCAGCGCGACGGCCACGGCCGCCGAGCAGGTGGTCTTGCCGACGCCACCTTTTCCGCCGAAGAGAAGCAGCCTCGTGTCCTGTCCGCTCATGCCGCGGTCCATGTGTGGTAAAACAGCGCGCCCGCCGGGCGGGAGCTTACCGCGCGCCGCGCGGGCGGGAGCCTGCCGCCGGCCCCGCGGGTGGGAGCCTGCCGCGAGCCTGCCGCGCTCCCGGTGAAGGGGGGCCTACCGGCCAGAACGCGTCGACAAGACTGGGGTGCACCGAACCAATGATCAAGATTATGCCCTGCCTGGACATGAAGAACGGACGAGTCGTGAAGGGGATCCACTTCGTCGACATCAAGGACGCCGGAGACCCCGCCGAGAATGCCGCCCGCTATCAGCAGGAAGGCGCCGACGAGCTCGCCATGCTGGACATCGCCGCGACCCTGGACAACCGCAAGACCCGCCTCGAGTGGGTGCGCAACGTCGCCGGCGTCATCGAAATCCCACTCACGGTCGGCGGCGGCATCTCGACCCTGCAGGACATCGAGCTGCTGTTCGAGGCCGGCGCGGACAAGGTCTCCATGAACAGCGCGGCGGTGAGCCGGCCGGAGCTGGTGAGCGACGCCGCAAAGGCGTTCGGGCCGGAGCGTGTCACCGTCGCGATCGACGCGCGCCGCAACGCGGCCATGCCCTCGGGGTTCGAGCTGGTCGTCTCCGGCGGGACCCGGGCCGTGGGGAAGGATGCCGTGGAATGGGCCCGGCAGTGCGAGGCGCTGGGGGCCGGCGTGATTCTGCCCACGAGCATGGACGGCGACGGCACGCAGCAGGGCTACGACATCCCCTTCACCCGGGCCATCTCCCAGGCCGTCCGGGTGCCCGTGGTCGCTTCCGGCGGGGCCGGCAAGCTCGAGGATTTCGAGGAGGCCGTCACCGAGGGCGGCGCGAGCATCCTGCTCGCCGCCTCGGTCTTCCACTACCGGCTCCTCACCATCCGGCAGGTCAAGGAGTACCTGCGCGGCAAGGGGCACGCGGTCGCCCTCTGACCGGAACCCTCCGTGGGTGCCCTCTGACCGGCGCCTCCGAGGGCGCCCGCTGAGGGGCACCCTCAGTTCCGGGAGGCGAAGTAGGCCGCGATGTCGGCGAAGTCCTGGTGGCTGCCCCGGGCAAACCGCTGCATGGTCTGGCTGGGGCGGCTGCCGTCCTGGAAGGCCTTCAGCGCCGCGATGATCTTCTCCTCGCCGAGGTTCGCGATCCGCGGGTTGCCGGACCTGCCCTCGCCCTTCGCCCCGTGACAGGCGATGCAGGCGGTCGCCTTCTGCTTGCCGGCGGCAGGGTCACCCGCCGCGTGGGCGGCGGGGCCGAGCGTCGCCAGACCTAGAACCGTCAGCACGAGCCCCTTCATATCGCCTCTGCGACGGCCCGGCCGACGTCGGTGGTGCTGGCCTTGCCGCCCATGTCGGGCGTGCGCGGGCCTTCGGCCAGCGTCGCCTCGATGGCGCGGAGGACGCCGTCGTGGGCGGCGGTGTACCGGGCGTCGCCGTTCCCGAGGAAGTCGAGCATCATGGCGCCGGACCAGATCATCCCGATCGGGTTGGCGATGTTCCTGCCGTAGATGTCCGGCGCCGACCCGTGCACCGGCTCGAAGAGTGAGGGGAAAGCCCGTTCCGGGTTCAGGTTGGCCGACGGCGCGATGGCGATGGTGCCGGCGCAGGCCGGTCCCAGGTCCGAGAGGATGTCGCCGAACAGGTTGGACGCCACCACCACGTCGAACCGCTCGGGGCTCAGCACGAAGCGGGCGGTCAGGATGTCGATGTGGTACTTGTCCCAGCGCACGTCGGGGTAGGACCCGGCCATCGCCTCAACCCGCTCGTCCCAGTACGGCATGCTGATGGCCACTCCGTTCGACTTCGTGGCGGAGGTCAGGTGCTTCTTGGGGCGCTTGCTCGCCAGCTCGAAGGCGTACTTCAGGATGCGGTCCACGCCCTTGCGCGTGAAGACGGACTCCTGGAAGACGGTCTCGCGCTCCGTGCCCTCGAAGAGGCGCCCGCCGATCGCGGAATACTCGCCTTCGGTGTTCTCCCGCACCACGTAGAAATCGATGTCCCCCACCTTCCGGTTGGCGAGCGGGCAGGGCACGCCGGACATCAGGCGCACCGGGCGCAGATTGACGTACTGATCGAATTCGCGGCGGAACTTCAGGATCGAGCCCCAGAGCGAGATGTGATCGGGCACGGTCTCCGGCCACCCCACCGCGCCGAAGTAGATGGCGTCGCTGCCCGAGAGCTGCTCGCGCCAGTCCGCGGGCATCATCTGCCCGTGCTTCTGGTAATAGCCGCAGTGGGCCCAGTCGAAGGTGGTGAATTCCAGCGGGATGCCGAACCTGCGGGCCGCCGCCTCCACCACGCGCAACCCCTCGGGCATGACCTCGTTGCCGATGCCGTCCCCGGCGATCACGGCGATCCGGTGTGCCTTCATTCTTTCCTCCTCCCTCACTCGTGCTCCCTCACTCGAGCCGCCTCACTCGTGCTCCCTCACTCGAGCGGCCTCACTTGTGCTCCCTCACTCGAACTCTTCCGACTCCTCCGCGGAATAGAAGAGAACGCGCTCCTCGCTCCCCATCTTCCCGGGGGCGCAGTGCAGGAGGTGGGCCTCTCCGCTCGCGCGCGCGGCTCGCGCCCGATCCTCCAGCTCCTCCAGCTTTCCCGTCACGCCCTGTTCGCGCAGGAGCGATTTGATCTCGGCGAAGAGGGGCTGGCTGCCGTAGAGCAGCGTGCCCTCGTAGAGGATCTTGCAGGCCACCATGCGCTTGAAGTCGTCGAATCGCAACTGCTCGCGCACGCGCGCCATCTTCTTCACGACGTAGTCGATCTCCTCCCGCACCGAGGGGGTCACGAGCGCCCTGTGCTTGTGCCGGTAGATGGCCTCGTCGAGCCGCCGCACGAAATCGTCCGGAACATCGTCCGCCGCGACCGCGACGAGGTCGATGTCGGACCCGTGGACGAGCTCGCCGGTGCTGCGCTCCGGGCGCGGGACCCGGTGCGCCATGCGATAGACGATGTCGCCGGCGAGGATCACGCAGACCCCGTCCTCCGGCCAGGACCCCGCGAGCTCCCTGCGGATGCCCTCGACGAAATCGCGGGCGAGCCCTTCCTTCTGCCGGCTGGTCTCCTCGATGCGCGAGCGGACCTCCTGCGCCCGCGCCTCCAGGGCCCCGGGGTCTCCCGCCAGGCCGATGACCGAGTAGGTGAGGAACTCCCTCAGGATGGAGGGGGAGAGGCGGGCAAATCCCTCCACCTGCCGGTCGAGCCGCAGGTAGCGCTGGCCCACCGTCCTCGTTTCCAGCGCCGGGGAGGTGCGGCACGCCTGCCAGAGGGCGAGCGGGCCCTCGCCCCGCAGGCGGTCGCGGAGCTCGATCCCCGTGAGGGGACCCGCGGCCCGGACGAGGTCCACGACAGCCCTCTCGAGCGGGCTCATGGCGTCCTCCGGGGCGAGCGGCCGGGCGCGGGGCCTGCCCTACGGAACAAGGGAGAACTCTACGCCCCGGGCCTCGAGGGCGGACCGGGAGGCGAGCAGGTCCCGAGCGGCGACCCGGTCGAGGACGTAGAAGAGGTTGCCGCCGCGGGCGGAGTACAGCTGGCCGTAGGAGATGGGCACCTCGGGGGTCGGCTCGCCGAGGAGCGACCGGGCGATGGGCTCGACCTTGCGCTCACCGTTCGCCAGGAGCACGACGGCCCGGGCCCGGTACACCAGCTCGGCGCCCATGCTGACGGCGTAGCGCGGGCTCTCCTCGACCGAGGCGAAGTGGCCGTCGGCCACTGCGTTGGCCACCGTGTTGTCGTCGAGCTTCACCAGCATCACCTGGCTGCCCTCGAAGGGGATCCCCGACTCGTGGAAGGCCACGTGCCCGCGCCCCCCCACGCCGATGATCTGCAGGTCGATGCCACCGGCGCGCTCGATCTTGCGGGCGTAGGCCTCCAGGACCTCCCTGCGGACCCACGTCAGGTACTCCGAGGACGCGGTGGGCTCGATGACGATCGACCGGCCGGCGTCGGTGCCGTCCTCCCGCCAGTCGCCGGGATGCGCGGCGAGCTCCGCCACGAGCCGCGCCTGATCGATGAGGCAGCCGTAGGGGACGCCGGTCTCGATGAACTTGCGCTCGAGGCGGCTGAAGAACTGCTCGATCATGAACGTGCAGTAGCTCTCCCGATGGAGCACGCGCTGCTGCGCGTTCTCGCCGGGCAGACCCACGTATTCGTCGAGGTTGAAGCTGCGGATACGGGTCGCGTCGAACTCGCCCGCGTTCGCCGCCCGGGCCAGGTGCCGGTAGACGCCGGTCGGGGAGTTGCCGGTGGCGAGTCCCAGCACCATCTCCGGCTTGTGGGCGAGGGCGCGCACGATGTGGTCCTCGACCAGGTCCGCACCCACCCGGCTCATGTGCTCGAAGTCGTGGGTGACGAGAATCTTGATCGGCATGGATTTGATCCTTTGTGGTAGCGGGTGGGAGCGGACGGTGGGGCTGTCCGCTCAGCCGAGCGCCTTCCTCAGCTCGTCGGCGATCAGGGTGCAGTACCTCTCGGTCAGCTCCACGCTCGGCCCCTCGACCATGACGCGGCACATGTTCTGGGTGCCCGAATAACGGACCAGCACACGCCCCTCGTCCTGAAGCTGCGATTCCACCTGGCGGATGGCCTCGGCCACCTCCGGCACCGTGGCGAGGTCCGGCTTGCGGCTGACGTCCACGTTGATGAGCTTCTGCGGGTAGACGTCCATCTGCGCCGCGAGCTCGGAGAGCGGCTTGCCGGCCCGGATTATCGCCGAGAGGAGCTGCAGCGCGGTGAGGATGCCGTCCCCGGTGGTGTGGTGGTCGAGGAAGATCATGTGCCCCGAGTCCTCGCCGCCGAGCACGCTGCCGAGGCGCTGCATGTCCTCGAGCACGTAGCGGTCGCCCACCTTCGACGCGTGGTGCTGGAACCCGTACTTGCGGCACGCGACGCGCAGCCCCATGTTGCTCATCACGGTGCTGACCACGAGGTCGTTCTTCAGGCGGCCCTGCTCCTTCAGCATGAGGGCGCAGGCGAGCAGGATCTGATCGCCGGTGATCTCGCGCCCCTTCTCGTCGACCGCGATCAGGCGGTCTCCGTCGCCGTCGAACGCGAGTCCCACCGCGGCGCCCGTCTCCACCACGCGCTTGCGCAGGTCCGCCGTGTGCTGGGAGCCACAGTTGTCGTTGATGTTGAGGCCGTTCGGGTTGTTGTGGATGGTCTCGACCTTCGCCCCGAGCTCCCAGAAGAGCTCCGGCGCGACCTTGTACGTGGCGCCATTGGCGGTGTCCAGGACGACCTTGACCCCTTCCAGGGAGAGGTCCCGCGGGAAGGTGTTCTTCAGGAAGACGATGTAGCGCCCGTGCATGTCGTGCAGACGGTACGCCTGGCCCATGTCCGCCACGCCCGGCACCAGCTTCGGCAGCTGTCCGCCCAGGACGAGGTTCTCGAGGACGGCCTCGAGGTCGTCGGACAGCTTGTAGCCCCCGCCCCCGAAGATCTTGATGCCGTTGTCCTGGAACGGGTTGTGGGAGGCGGAGATGACGATGCCGGCGTCGGCCCGCATGCTGAAGGTCGCGAAGGCGATGCCCGGCGTCGGCAGCACGCCGACCAGATAGGGGTCGCCGCCCATCGACGTGATGCCCGCCTCGAGCGAGCTCTCCAGCATGTAGCCGGAGATGCGCGTGTCCTTGCCGATGATCACGCGCGTGCGGCGATCGCTCTTGCGGAGCACGTGGGTGATCGCCTGGCCGACGGAAAAGGCGACGGCGCTGTCCATCGGGTAGCGGTTGGCCTCGCCCCGAATGCCGTCGGTGCCGAACAATTTGCCCATGGAGCTCTCCTCGGTTGAGTGGTGCCCGACGTCTCGGTCGTTGCGAGCGGTGCCCGGCGCCTCAGTCGTTATGAGCGGTGCCCGGCGCCTCAGTCGTTATGAGCGGTGCCCGGCGCCTCAGTCGCGGGCCGCGTCGAGCGCAGGCACCTGGGAGGCCAGGAGCCCGGTGACGCCGTCGACGATCTGGTCGAGCCAGCGGGTGCCGTCCTGCACGACGTCCGCCGGCAGGTGCTGGATGGTCTCGAGATAGCCCGCGCCCTTCGCGCGGTGGCTCTGCAGCCCTGCGAGGAACCGGTCGCGCTCGCGCTCACCGGCCTGGCGCGCGGTGCCCGCGGCCAGCAGCTCGCGCAGGCGGCCCGCGCCCTCGCGCAGCTCGCGTCGGCCCGGCGCCTCGGTGGCCGGGTCGGCGGGGACGGCGAGCCTGCCGGCCAGGTCCTCGAGCCGCTTGCAGCGCTCCGCGGTGGCCATCGAGAGCTTCTCGAGGGCGCCCTGGAAGACCAGGCTGCCGAGCTCCTGTCCCGCGAAGAAGGGCTGGCGCACGTGCCGGTACCACTGCTCGAGCGCCGCCAGGTTGGCCAGGTAGACGAAGTTGTTGCGCACGATGCGCGAGAGTCGCGGGTAGGAGTGGGGCGAGAACGGCGCGACCTTGCCCGCGTGCCGCTCGGGGACGACCAGCAGGCCCTCGCCGAGGACGTCCTTGCGCAGCACGCCCCCGGCCGCGACGACGTTGCCGAAGCCGATGCGCACCGGGCCCACCATGCCCCCCTGGCCGCCGAGGAAGATGGGCGGCTGGTTCAGCATCACGCCGCGCGGGACGTCTCCCACCAGCGAGGCGGTGGTCTTGTCCCCGTCGGGCGTGAAATTGAAGTGGACGTAGGAGCTCCCGACCTCGCTGTGGTTCTTGCGGCTGGTCCCCCCCGCCATCAGGCAGTCGCAGAAGTTGATGAGGCTGCCGAGCGTCACGAAGGGGAAGAGGATGGTCTGCTTGAGGCCCACGCAGTGGGCGCCGCCGGCTTCCTCCTCGAGGATGCACGCCTCGCGCACCTGCGCGCCGAGGCCGAGGTTCGATTGCTGGAGAAAAACCGACTTGCTAAAGTAACCGCCCTTGAGCTGAGCCCTGGGCCCGAGCTGGCAGTCCTCGATCGTCACGGGGCCTTCGCGGCCGATCTGGGCGCCCGCCGAGATGACCGTCTTCGCGCCGTATATCCGGCATCCCGGATGGATGGTGACCCCGTCCCCCGAAATCCGTTCGACGTCCACCTCGTCGCCGATGTCGACGGTCAGGGGGTTGGGCAGGCTCACACCCTTCTGGAGCAGACGGCGGATCTTGTCCTGCAGTGCCGGCCTGAGTTCCACTTCAGTGGTCTCCATGGGTAACCAGGAAAAGTAGGCGACACCCGGGGCGATGTCAACTTCGCATGGACGGCTGGAAGGCTGCCGTGGCCGTGGGTTAGCGACCGGGGGTGGCGTGCCATTGAGGGCGGCGCCCCGGACCCGGGGGCGGAAGGGGGGGCGAGGGCACCTGGCATGACGTTCGTTGTGGAGCAGTTGGTCGAGGCGGTGCTCCTGAGCGGCTCGCCCGGGGTGGTGCTCCCCGAGCGCCTGCGCACCCTCGTGCGCGGGGTGCTGGACTTCGATTGCAGTCAGGTCCGGGTGGTGGTCCTCGGCGGTGGGACCGGCCTCTCGACGGTCGTGGGTGGGAACTCGCGCCTGGCGGGCTGGCCGGCCAACCCCAACCTGGGGCTGAAGCAGGTCTTCCCGAGCCTCGACGTGGTCGTCTGTACGACCGACGACGGAGGGGCCACCGGCGAGCTGTTGAAGCAGCTCCCGATGATCGGGATCGGCGACCTGCGCAAGCTGTGCCTGTCGATGGTCGAGCCCGCGAGCCTCCGGCGGCGCTACGACCTCGACGGGGGCCGCGCCCAGGCCCTGGTCCGCCTCCTGCACGGCGTGTTCAACCACCGGTTTCCCCGGGGGACCACGAGCGCCGGCGAGGTCGAGGACCCCTTGCTCGCGGCCCCGCCCTCGCTGCGTGAGGCGTGTCCCGAGCCGCTGAGGGAGCTCCTGCGGGAGGTGGGCACCTTCGTCGCGCCCGGCGGGGGCGGCCCCCTGGTGGAGGTGGGCGGGCAATGCCTCGGCAACCTGCTGCTCACCTCCGCGATCTTCGCCGAGACCGGCGGGGACTTTCGCAGCCCCCCGGCGATGGCGGCGATCCGCAAGGGCATCGACCGGATCACCGACGCCATCGGCGCGCGGCCGGGCCGGCTCCACCCGGCGACGGCGGCGCCCGGCCAACTCGTGTTCCGTTACGCGAACGGGGTGGAGCTGCACGGGCAGAGCAAGTCGGCCACCTCGCGCCGCGGTGTCGCCGTGGACCGGGTGTACCCGGAGTTCTACGGCGTTCCCGAGGTCCCGGCCGAGGTCCTCCGGATGGTGCGCGAGGCGGACCTGATCCTGCTCGCCCCGGGCAGCCTGTACACGAGCAGCATCCCCACCCTGCAGGTCCCCGGCATCGCCAGCGCGATCCGGGAGAATCGCACGGCGCTCAAGGTCCTCGGCGCCAACCTCTGGGTGGAGAAGGGCGAGACCGACATCGCGCACGAGGACCGGGGGAGGGGCTTCCGGGTCTCCGAGATCCTGGACGCCTACGAGCGCAACGTACCGGGCGGCCGGGCGGGTCTGTTCAACGTGGTGCTCGCCGCCAATCTGCAGCATCTCTCCGGGGACGTGTTGCGGAATTACGCGCTCGAGGGGAAGAAGCCCATCTATCTGGATCGCCGGACCGTCGAGGCGATGGACGTGGAGGCGGTCGAATCGACCATCTTCTCCGTGGAGCACGGACGGCAGTCCGGCTTCATCCACCACGACCCGAAGAAGTTCGCCCTCGCCATCCGGGCCCTGCTGTTCGCGCGGGAGCACGGGCGCCTGGGCAGGACGCTGGCATCCGCGGGGCTCGAGGGGGGGGCGCCGGCCGCGGGAGCCGCAGGGGGTACGCCGGCCGGGGGGCTCGGCGCGGGGGCCGCGGTCGCGGGACACCGCGCGGGCCCGCAGCCGCTCTGCGACTACTGGGCGGGGATCACCAGCACCCTGGGGCGCAAGCGCTTCCAGCCGGACGGAATTCGGGAGGTCCTGCGGGACATCGCGTGGCGCAACCGGGACATCCAGGCGCGCCACTTCGACCTGGTCGCGGGCGCGCGGGTCGTGCCGGCGGCGGAATGGAAGCGGAACACGGAGTGGGACTCCGTCCTCGGGTACTACGACCCCGAGGACCGCTGCCTGCGGATCCACGAGCAGGTGCTCGAGGACCCGAACCGGTTGCAGGGAAACCTGCTGGTCGCGCTCGGGGAGTCACTGCTCGGGCGCTACGTCCAGGAGCGCAGCTGGGCGCGTCTCGAAGGGGCGCACGGCTGGGGCGCGCGCCGCTACGAGATCCGGCTGCTGCCCCCGGGCGAGCGGGACTGCCTCCTCGGCGACGCGCGGCTCCACGAATACCTGGCCCTGGCCCGGATGGTGCCCCACCCCGAGGACCGGGAGCGCTACGGCATCACGCTGAACGACGGGGAGGGCTTCCTGCCGCCCGGTCTGCTGTTCGGGCTCATGTACGCCTGGTACCTCGACAACTCGTGCGCGGCCATCATGGAGAACGAGATGGCCATCCTGCACTGGCCGGAGGCGACGCTGATCCCCTCCCAGGCCCACGAGTACCGGCGCAAGAAGGCCCTGGTGGCGTTCTTCCGGGAGGCGGTATTCGGCCACGAGGTCTATCCTTCAAGACGGACCATCTCCGAAGACTGACCATTCCCGAAGACGGGCGAACTCCGAAGACCGACGAGCTCCGAAGACCGACGAGCCCCGAATACGGACGAGCCCCCAGAACAACGACAAGAGGCCCCCATGAAACTCAACTGGAAGCTGTTCGCGCCCCTCGCCGTCGGAGTCGCCATCGCCCTGAGCCCGGCCCCCGAGGGGCTCGCCCCCCATGCGTGGTACTACTTCGCGATCTTCGCGGGCGTCATCACGGGGCTCGTCCTGGAGCCGCTCCCGGGTGCCGCCGTGGGGCTGCTCGGCGTCGCGGTGGTGATGGTGCTCGCACCCTGGGTCTACTTCAGTCCCGAGCAGCTCGCCAAGGCCGGCTTCAAGCCCGCCTCCGAGGCCATCCGCTGGGGCCTGTCCGGGTTCTCGAACACCACCGTGTGGCTCATCTTCGCCGCCTTCATGTTCGCCCTCGGCTACGACAAGAGCGGGCTCGGCAAGCGCATCGCGCTCCTGCTGGTGAAGGCCATGGGCCGACGCACGCTCACCCTCGGCTACGCGGTGACCATCGCCGACCTCATCCTCGCGCCCTTCACGCCCTCGAACACCGCGCGCAGCGGCGGCACCATCTACCCCGTCATCCGCAACCTGCCGGCGCTCTACGACTCGAAGCCGAACGACCCCTCGGCGCGGCGCATCGGCTCGTACCTGATGTGGACGGCGATCGCCGCGACCTCCGTCACGAGCACCATGTTCCTCACGGGCCTGGCGCCGAACCTCCTCGCCATCGAGCTCGTGAAGAAGACCAGCAGCATCGAGATCAGCTGGATGCAGTGGATCACGGCGATGGCACCCTTCGGTTTCGTGATGCTGCTGGTCCTGCCGCTCCTCGTCTACGTCCTCTACCCGCCCGTCGTGAAGGGCGGGTCCGAGGTGCCGGACTGGGCGGCCGGCGAGCTGCAGAAGCTCGGCCGGATGTCCTGGCGCGAGATCGTGTTGGCCGTGCTCGTGGTGATCGCGCTCGGGCTCTGGATCTCGGGCGGCAAGTTCATCGACGCGAGCGCGGTGGCGGTCACCGTGGTGGCCCTCATGGTGCTCTTCGGCGTGGTGACCTGGGACGACGTCCTCGGCAACAAGCAGGCCTGGAACGTGCTGGTGTGGTTCGGCACGCTGGTCGCCCTGGCCGCCGGGCTCGCGAACGTGGGTTTCGTCACCTGGTTCGCCAAGGCGGTCGGCGCCTACATGGAGGGCTTCTCGCCGCTCACCGCGATGGTGGCCCTGACGCTCGTGTTCTTCTTCATCCACTACATGTTCGCCAGCATCACCGCCCACGTGACCGCGGTGATCCCGGTGATGCTCGCCGTCGGGTCCGCGATTCCGGGCATGAACATGCCCCAGTTCGCCATGATGCTGGTGGGCACCCTCGGCATCATGGGGATCCTGACGCCCTACGCCACGGGGCCGTCGCCCGTCTACTACGGCAGCGGCTATCTGCCGGCCAGGCACTACTGGCTGCTCGGCGCGGTGTTCGGCGTGATCTTCATCGCGGTGTACCTGCTGGTGGGCGTGCCGTGGCTCGGAACGCTGTATTGACGGGCAATTGACCGAAATCCGAAATCCGAAATCCGGGGTCTGAGGTCTGAGGTCTGAGGTCTGAGGTCTGAGGTCCGAGGTCCGAGGTCCGAGGGCCGGGAGGCGGCGGATGAGCTGGCTGCGGATTCA
>ERZ1645192.1069-NODE-1069-length-23064-cov-11.218349_pt1 | contig 23064 bp, 26 predicted proteins | sample MGYA00575354_ERZ1645192 | MGnify/ENA primary metagenome ERZ1645192 (study PRJEB40844, sample SAMN11349763) | freshwater sediment metagenome | isolation source: river sediment | host: Sediment | place: India: Faizupur Khadar , New Delhi | collected 2017-02-21 ... | reverse complement strand
TGAACTCCCAGGCGTAGCCGACAAGCGTGCTGCCGCCAGCGGCGGTCGAGGTGGTCCCGTCGAAGGGCAAGGTGCTGCCGGCAGCCACGGTGGGATTGGCGGGGCTGAGGCGGGCCACAGGCCAGCCATCAGGGAAGGGCGCCGACGGCGCGGCGGCTTGCGGCGCGAGCCGCAGCGGCGTGTTGACGACGACTGCGCCCGCGGCGCCCGACGCCGTCGGGCCGAGCTGGATCGACGTCGTCGATCCCGACAGGCCTGCCGTGCCGATTGCGATGGTCTTGATGGCCCCGGAGATCGTCGCGCCGGCGCCGAAACTGTATGTCGCGCTGGCTGTCGACGCGCCGAATGCGCCGGCGACGCCGATGTAGGTGAAAGCGCCGGAGAAGGTCGTCGCGCCGGTGAAGGTTTGCGCCAGGGCGGCCGTGGTCGCCAGCGCGCCGGTGGCGTTGGGCAACGTATAGGTGCGGGTCGTCGCGGCGCTCAGGCCGGAAAGCTGGAATTGCGCGATCTTGCTGGCGTCTGCCTCGTCGCGAATCTGGAACGAGGCGTCGGCGACCTGCAGGCCCGAGACGATGCCGCTGGCGGCGTCCGCCTGCAGCACGGTCCTGAACGTCTGGCCATCGGCGGAAACGGCGATCTTGAAATTGTCGTCGCCGACAAGGCCGAGTTCGGCGCGCGCGGAATAATTGGTCTGGAAGATGTGCGAGCCGACATTCGCGGCCGCGCTCTTGTTGAACGCCACGCGCAGATGGCCGCTGCCGCCCTCGCCGCCCGACTGCGCCGTGAACAGCGCGGCGTTGAGCTTTGCGGAAAGCGGATTGGCGGCGTTCGCGCTCGTTCCCAGACCAAGCAATTCAAGCTGGTTCAATTGCGTCGGCGGCGGATTGGCCGCGACCCAGGCGGTCCCGTCGTGCAGCAAGATCTCTTGCTCATCGACAACATAGAGCAGCCAGCCGGCGCGCGGCGTCAGAAAGCGCCACGCGCCATCCTGCCAGACGGCGATTTCATTGACGTGGCCGGCGAACGCGCCCGTCGCGCCAACGGGGATGAGAAAGCGCTCGCCGTCGACCGGCGCGGCCGGCGGCGCAAGGTTCGCGCGGGTCGCGACGGCAAGCTGCGCGCAGGCGTCGAGAATGCGCAACGCTTCGTTGTGCGTCACATGTTTCTGCGCTTGCGCGGCGTCGATATAGGGGAGGCCGAGCTGCGGCGTATCGGTCATGGTGCAGATCCTTCGGGCGGTCAGGCGACCGGAACGAGTGAAGCGGCTTCGAAGCCTTCGCCGACGCTTGCGCTGATTTGCGCGACGCTGATGCTCAACGCGCTTTGCGGCGCGCCGAAATCGGCGACCTCATCCGCCGCCGCGTAGAGTTTGAATGGCTGTGCGAGCGTCCATGTGCGAAGGGGGCCCGCCGGGCCATGGATTGACAGGCGATAGGCCTCGCTCGCCTCGCCGACAGGAATTTCGAGCGTCTCCCAGGCGTCCGCATCGATGCGGCCGCAACGCGTGAAGGAGATGGCGACGCCGCCGGCTTCGCGCCGCGCCCTGACCTGAACCGGCGCATAGGGTTTCAAAGCCTTTGGCGACGCCGCCGTTTCGATCTCGACGACGGCATCATCGGCGTGGTCGCTGTTGGCCGGGCCGATGCGATAGGTCGCGCCGACGCCGAGATCGGCGAGCTTGTCGGTCAACGGGAACAAGGCGTCGGTGAGGCGCACGGCCAGCGCGCCGGCTTCGACGGTCCGTTGCGCGAGATGCGCCTCGCCGCCAAGCCCGCGCAGCAGGCGCGACAGTCGCCATGTGTCGGGGCCGACGAGTTCGGCGTGCGCGTAGGCGATGATCTCCCAGGCGCCGTCCGCGCCCTGAATGGCGAGCGAGGTCTTGCCGGCGAAGGCTTCCGCGTCGCTGACGGACGCGAAGGCGCCGGCAGGCAGTTCGACCAAAACGCTCGCGGCGTGATCGAAACGTCCGACAGGCCCTGGCGGCAAAGGCGAACGCAGGACGCCGATCTTGGCGCGGCGCGCCACGACGCCGACCAGATCGAATGCGCCCGCGCCGATTTTTTTCCATACCGCGAGACGGCCCGGCCATGGATCGGCGAAGACGGCAAGATATTGCAGCACGGTCGGCGCGCCGCGCGCGATGGCGAGGTCGAGCGCCACGACCTGCGGCGGTCCGAACTGGTCCGGCGGCGGCGCATTGATCGGCGGCGCGGCCTGCGCCGCGACGTCGAAAATCGCCGGCTCGAGCGCCCGCGCCTCGACGGCGCGCTCGACGCCGTCGTCAATGCGCGTGATCTGGAAGCGCCGCCGCCCGCCGTCGACCGGCAGGGTCACATGATCGCCGATTTCGAGCTGGCGCAGACCGGGGCGAAGACGAAAACTCGCCTTCTCGCGCGCCGCCCAGACATCCTGCAGCCAGATATCGGCGAGGCGGCGCATTTCGGCGCGGCGCATGACGATTCCGAGCGCGGCTTGCGACGCGCGCCGCGTCGCGCCCTCGATGCGGCGAGACAATACGCTTGTCTGGCGATAATCGCGCTCGGCGTCGGCGAAGGACGCTGACAATTCGTGCGGCAATTCGCCGTCCTGCCCGCGCGTCAAGTGAAACAGGCGCTCGTCCTTGTCGGGCGCGAGATCATCCGGCGTCAGCGCCAGCGCCTGCCGCGTTCCGCGCCTGACGAAGCGCAATGCGCCGGACGAGACGACGACATCAAAGCCGAACAGCGCGCTCAACGTCTCGATGGCGGCGCGCGGCGACATGATGCGGTCGAGCGCATAGCCGTCGACCACGCCATGAATGTCGCCGCCGGCGCGCGTCAGCACGGAGCCGGCCGCGTCCTCGGCCAGCGCCGCAACCAAAGCGTCGAGATGCGCCGATTCAAGGCGGCCGTTGAGCCAATGGCCCGTCTCGTAATTGACGGCGTCGGCCCAGACGCCCGATTGCGCCGGAAAGGCCGGGAAGGGCCGCGCGTCCCAGCACCAGACATGGATGCGGGCGGGATCGACCATGCGTGCGCCATAAAGAGGCGAGATCGGGTTGACGCCCTCGACATGGCCGGGCGCGGCCGGATCGAAATGGCTGATAAGGGCCTCGATGGCGCGGGCCTGCATGAGATCGTCGCGCCCGCCGCGCGAGAAATGCGGCAGGCCCGACTCGCTCGATTTCGGATCGGGAAAGACATTCGGCGCATTGGCGCCGCGATCCACCGCGGGACACCCGATCTCGATGAGCCAGATCGGCTTCGAGCGCGGAACCCAGGGCGTCGGCGCCTGCGCCTCAACGCCGGCGAAGCGCGGCAGATGCGGGTTCGACCACCATCCGAGCAGATCCTTGGAGCGATAGACCCATGGCTTGCCATAGGCGCCATCGGCAATGGGCGCGCGCGCCTGCGCAGCGCGGGCTGCCGCGTCGGGGTAATGCCAGTCGTAGCCCTCGCCGCTGGCGACGCGGGCGCGCAGATAATCCCGGTCGTAAATCGAACCGGCGATCCGGGCGTCGAGATGCGCGTCGCCGTCGCGCCAGTCGGACAACGGCCAATAGGCGTCGATGCCGATGAAATCGACATGCGGCGACGCCCACAATGGATCAAGCGGAAAGCGCAGCTCGCCGGGCGCGGGAACATGCGAGCCATATTCCGTCCAGTCGGCCGCGTAGGAAATTTTCGTCGCCGCGCCGAGAATGGCGCGCGCGTCGGTGGCCAGTTGCGTCAACGCTTCGACGGCCGGATAGGCGTTCGCCGCCGCGCGCACGCGCGTCAGCGCCGCCAGTTCCGAGCCAAGCAGAAAGGCGTCGACGCCGCCCGCCTCGGCGCACAACGCCGCATAATGCAGAATGAAGCGGCGATAGGACCATTCGCTGTCCGGCGGCGCAGCGGAGCCGAAGAAGGCCGCGACCTGCGTCGCCGCCGCAGCGGTCGCGTCGGGCGAGCCGGGACGGCCGGGCGCAGGATTGCAGGCGATGCGGCCGCGCCAGGGATAGGCGGGCTGCCCCTCCTCCCCCGTCCATGGATCGGGCAGCGCATTGTCCGCCGCCACGTCCATCATCACGAAGGGATAAAACGCAACATGCAGGCCGCGCGCCTTGAGGTCGGCGATGGCCGCCTTGACGACGTCGTCGCTCGGCGCACCGCCAAAGGCAGGCTTGCCATCAACCTGCGAGACTTCGCGGCCTTGTGTGCGCGACAATCCGGCGACGCGCCAAGGCATGCCGAGAACGACCTTGTCGTTCGCTTCGACGCGCGGCGCAATCGTGCAATGGCCGGCGCGCAGATCGTCGCCGAACCACGAGACGACGAGCGCGACGCTTTCGAGATTGGGACACAGCGCCTGCAGCGCGTCGAGCGAAGCGACCCAATCGCTCGATGCATGCAGCACATGGCGCGTCTCGGTCTGCGTCTTTCCGGGCGCGGGCGTCTTGAGGCGCGACGCGACGGAATAGGCGAATTCGGACGCGCCGGGAATGAGATCGACGCCGCGGATCATGTCGGCGATTCCGCCGATCGGGCGCACGACTTCGAAGCTCAATTGCGGAATGCGATTGCCGAATTTTTCCAAAGGCAGCCGCTCGAAGACGACATAGGCGAGGCCGCGATAGGCGGGCGCGTTGTCCGCGCCTTCCTTGGCGACGATAAGCGGATCGGGATGCTGATCTTCATCGCCGAGATGAACGCGCATGGTGATTTTGGACAGATCGACTTCCTTGCCGTCGGCCCAGACGCGGCGCACCATCGCCACGGGACCTTCGCAGAGACCGACGGCGAAATTGGCGAAATAGGAATGTTCGGTGACGGTGGGTCCGCCGCCCTTGCCGCCGCTTGGCGACGTCTCGTGCGACGTTTCGAGGAAACGCGTCGCCCAGATCAATTCGCCGCCGACGCGCGCGCGCCCGAAGACGCGCGGTATCGGCGCGCCTTCTGTCGCAGCAAGGCCATGCATGGCTTTCAGCCGCGGGCCTTCGCGGTGCATGTCGCCGCCAAGCAGCCGCGCGTCGACATAGGAGCCGGCGACGGCGCCGATGGCGCGGCCGAGCATTGCGCCGAAGGGGCCGCCGATCATCTGGCCGACGAAAGCGCCGGCGACCTGCAGGACGAGCGTTGCCATGTTGAGGACTTTCGATTGCGGAGGATCAGGCCGCGCCGGGAAAAGCGAAGGCGTAGGCCCGGCGGCGACGCCACCAGGGGTTCAGCGCTGCTTCCGCGACGCAGGCGCCGTCATGGGCGTGGATCATCGCGCCGTCGAACGACGCGATGGCGAGATGCTTGGCCGGCACATTGGCGCGCCAGCGAAACAGCAGCACGTCGCCGGGGCGGAAAGCGTTGACCGCGACCGGCGCGAAATGCCGCGCGCCGGCGAGCGCCAGCGCCTCGACGCCGGTGGCCTCGGCCCAATCGGGCGCGTAAGGTCCGGCCTGTTCCGGCTCCGGGCCGACGAGCGCGCGCCAGACGCCGCGCACGAGGCCAAGACAATCGCAGCCGACGCCGATCAGCGAAGCCTGATGCTGATACGGCGTGCCAATCCATCGCCGCGCCTCGGCGACGATCGCGGCGCGCTCAAGCGACGCCGCGCTCATCGAAACAGGCTCCCGCCGTCGAGTTTTGCATCGCCCGAATTGGCGTAGGCGAACAGCGCGTCGTCGCCCGGAATATGCGGGAAGCCGCGAAAATTGCGGAAATTGCCGAATTTGTCGCGGCAGGCGGCGGCGCTCTTGTCGCAGCCCGGAGTCAAAGCCACGGCATCGCCGATGGCGGCGGGGTAAACCGGCGCCAGCCACGGCGTCAGAATGGCAAGGCCGCCTTCGGCGCGATGCGCCCGCACGGCGAGCGAGCGGCCGGCGTTGGCGCCGCTCGTGAAGGCGCAGACGCCGCCTGTGAACCAGTCATCGGCATGTGCGCCGATGTCGACGACGATCGCGCCATCGTCCGGCAGATCGATGATCTGGCCGGACAAGCGCAATGTTGCCGCATCGAGACGACATCGCGCGTCGCCGAGATCGGCCGAACAGGCCGACTGATATAGACGGCCGCGCTCCTGATCGAGCTCATGCGCCAGCGAGCGCAATTCCGCCGTGAAGGCGTTTTCGGACCGGCGCACCTCGCCGATGCAATCGACCGACAGCAGCAGCCGATGCGTCGCATCCGACCAATCGACGAGCCAGGTCTCCACCGTCGCGCCATCATAGAGGCCGGCGGCGAGATCGCTTTCGTTGAGCCCGTCGGCGACGAACGCCCCATCGATTTCGGCGCCGCCCGCCGCCAGGCCGATCGCGGCCTCGCCGCGCGAGGCCTGCAAGCCGTGAGCCGCCGCATAGGTCTGGCCGCCGACGACAAGGTCGCAATCATGATCGGTGAAGCCGCGCGACAAGCCGTCGCGGCGCGTCAGTCGCCAGCACTGGCAAAAGGTGGCGGCCTCCGCGTCCAGACGGGCGCGAAGTTGCGGAGAAATCGAGCGCATGAGCGTCCTCAGGGAATGATTTCGACGATCGGAATCGTCGGGATTTCGCCGGCCTCGAAGGCGGCAAGATCGATCTCGAGATAATCGGCGTCGAAACGCGCCGGCACATCGAAGACGAACCCGGCCGTCACCGTCGCGCCCACAGCCGGCGCGCGGCCGGGCCGGAAGGTTACGAGGCCGGTGGCGGCATCGACGTCGAAATCGCTTCCGGGCGCTTTTTCCGCTCCGGCGACGGCGACGCGGACGGAATCCGGCGTCGGCTTGGCGATCGGACGCACATAGGGCGAAAATGTCGCACCATAGGTTTTGGCAAGCTGAAATGTCAGCCTGACGCCATCGCCGACGCCCAAGGGCTGGTCCGTCGGAGCGGGCGCAAGGCCCGGCGCGCAGGAGCGGCAATCGAAGCGGTCGCGCCAACGAAAGCCATGCAGCCGGCCGCGCCTTTCCTCGAAAAAGGCCATAACCTCGGCGATTGCGGCCAAAGACTTGACGCCATAGCCGGCATCGTAGCGACGGCGCGAATGCGCCCAGCGGGCGTTGCGGCTTTCGCGGCCGGAGCCGGTGCGCACGATTTCCGTCCGCCGCTCCGGTCCGCCACGGCTGTGCAAAGCGATGTCGAGAGGAAAACGGACGTCATGAAAGGCCATCATGTGGATTGATCCCGCGCGAGCGGTCGCTTAGAGGTGACCGCCGGAAAAACAGGCAGGCCCCCCGCAGGGGCCGATCAGGAGAAAAAAATGAGCCACGTTCCGCACGATCTGCACGAAGAATTCCCCGAGCATATCGACGCGCTTCACGTCATGAAGGAAAAGAACGCGCATTTCGCGCGCCTGGCGGCGGAGTACAACGACGTCAACCGCTCGATTTACCGTGTCGAATCGCAGATCGAAGCCATGGATGATTTCGCGCTCGAAGAATTGAAGAAGCAGCGCCTGCATCTCAAGGACGAGATCGCGGCCATCCTGCACGGCTGAATTAAAGCCCACGCTGGCCGCGCGCCACGGCGCGCGCCAATGCGGCTGTGACCTGAGCCTCGGAACGCCGGAAGCTTTCGGCGTCCGGGGTCGAAATCGAAACATGGACGGCGACCGGCCGCGCAGCCGCGCCTGTCGTCGCCAGACCGAGCCGGCCATCCGGCCCGCGCGACAGCGGCAGTATCGCCTCCGCCCCGCGCTCGCCCATCAAGCCAAGCGATTTCCCCGCGCCGAAAAACGTCGGGCTGGCGACGATGCCGCCTTCGGCGAACGGCGCGACCGGCGGCGCTCCGCCTCCTCCGACCAGACCGCTCAAGCCCGACGACAGCATGGACGAAAGCCCCTGCGTCAGGGGTTGCAGCCCGGCGTTCAGGAACACGCGCGTCAGCGAGGCGGCGATCAGCGTCAGCGTCTCGTTGAAGCTCCTGCCGCTGACGATGGCGGAGGCGAAGGCGCTCGACAGGGCCTTCGACACCTTGTCGGCAGATGCGCCGACGCCGTCGAGCGTCATTCGCACTTCGGCCAGATCCTGCGCGGCGAATGCGGCGCCGGGCAAGCCGTCCGTTGGCGTTGTCGTCATGCGGGCCTCCTGTCGGGAAATGCGGCGATCAGCGCCTCAAGGTCATCGCGGCCCGGCGCGCCGGACGCCTTGCCGAATGCGCCTTCGGCCGCCGAAGCCAATTCGCGCGGGGTCATCGCCCAGAAATCGCGTGGACTTTGCCGCAGGACGCCGAGCCCGAAAGCCATCGCCTGCGCCCAGGGGAAGGGAGCGGGGGCGCGGCGGTCTTTCTTGCCCCGGTCGGGGCGCGGGCTCAGGCGTCCTGCGGCGTCGGAGGGTTTGCCGTCTTGTCCTTGCTCGGCGCGTTTTCGCCGAATGTCGCGGCCAACAGTTCGGCCGCGATCCGGGCATAGGCGGGCAGACCCCCCGAAACTTGCAAGGCTGCGACTTCCGCGTCGCTGAGCGCATGCCCCGCGCCGCGCAAGCCGCAGCCGATGATGATGAGAAGATCGCGCGCCGAAATGCGCCCCTCGTCGAAGCACCGACCGAGATCATTGAGATCGCGCGCGCCGAAGGCCGCCTCCATTTCCGCGAGCGCGCCGAGCGTCAGGCACAGCGTATATTCGCGGCCGCCAAGGCGAGCGGCGATTTCGCCGCGATGCAGATTGGCCATGGCCGCCTCACAACGCCGAGAAGCCGAGCGCGCCAGCCGATTCGAGCGCGATGTCGAAGGTGACTTCCGCCGAATGTTCGCCGCGATAATCGAGGCTGACGATCTGGAACGGCCCGGAAATGACGCCGAAATCGGGCACGACGATCTGCCAGGCGCGGATCGCGCCATCAAAGAAGATCTGGCGGATCAGCGCATCCGATTGCGCATCCTTGAACAGGCCGGCGCCGGCGATGGAGGCGCGGCGCACGCCCGCCCCTTCCAGCAATTCACGCCAGCGGCCAACGGACTCGGCGTGCGTGACGTCGACCGTGTCGGCGTTGAGCGCCAGGCGGCGCGTGCGCAGGCCGGCGACGCTGACCAGCGCGCCGGCCTCGTCGGTCGCCTTGAGCAACAGATCCTTGCCCTTCTGTGCGGACATGAATGCGAACTCCTATTCGAGAATTTCGAGCGCGGCGCGAAAGCGCAGCGAGGCGCGGGCGAACCGCCCGCCATTGTCGCGACGCGTTTCCAGCGACAGGAAACGCAGATCGACGAGGCGATGGCCATCGACCACGAGCGGCGCCTCGTCGAGGAGGCGGACGACGCGATGGGCGATATCCAGCGCCTCGCTGACGGACCGCTGTTGCGACCACGCGTGCAGGACGAGAAATTGCTCGACGCCGGCGGACAGCGAGGACGACCAGTCGCGCGCCTGCGCGTCGCCGAAAGCGACGTAAGGCAGCGCGACGTTTCCGGGCGGCTCGTCGAAGACGCCGGAGACGCGCTGCATCAGTGCGCTGTCGGCGGCGAGCCGCGCGCGGACGGACTTGCGCAGGGCGATGACCGAAGCAAGGCTCATGTGACGATCTCCTCGCAATCGCAGACGAGAAACGCGGCGCGCGCATCGAGCGCCTGCGCCGCATGGATGAGAAAGACGCGCGGCCCGAGCCGCAGGCGGCAACCGGGCGCGACGTCGCCGCGCATGCGCAGACGAACGCGATGCGTCAGGCTCCATTCGTTGCGGCCCGCCGCGAAACGATCCGCGGCGCGCACGGGAGCAAGCGCGCCCCAGATCGTCGTCACGGCCGCAAAATCGCGTTGGAAGCCGCCTGCCCCGTCGTCGACGTCGACAGGCGCTTCGAGGGTCAGGCGATGGCGCAGCGCGCCGATGGCGGGCGCGCTCATGCCAGCCTCAGGCGGACGCAGGGCGCGATCAATACTCGCGCCGCCGCCGGAATGGCGAGCGTCTCGCCGTCGCCCCGGCATTCAAACCACGCCGCGACAAGCATCAGCATCGCCTGCCGCAGCGGTTCAGGCGCGTCCGCCGCGCCGCCGTAGCCGTAGACGGCGTCGATCTCGACGCCGGCGAAAGCGCGACCCGGCGTCGGACATGGCCCGATGACCGCAACGGCCGGATCGTCGGCCGCGCCGCGCACGCGCCATTGCGACGGCGAAAGCGTCGCCGCCGCATCGTTGACGTCATAGACGCGAATGGCCGAGACGGATTGAAGCGGCGCGAACGGCAGGCGCACTAGGCCATCCAATGGCCAGGCGTCGAGCGTGACGCGCCAGCCTTGCGACACGAACAGCCGGCGCGTCATGGCCTCGAGCGACTTGCGCGCGGCGACGATGAGCGCGGCGACGAGCGCATCGTCCGCGTCGCCGTCAAGCCGCAGCCAGGCTTTCGCCTCGGCAAGCGTCACGGGCTCCGCGGACGGCGCGGCAAGCAGGATCGGCATGAATGGAACTCCCTGTGGCGCGGCGTTTCGGCTCATGCGATAGAGGCGCATGAGCAGATTTTTTTCCGCGAAGCGCGCGAGCGCGCTGGTCTTGGCGTTGACGTCGGCTGTGCCGGCGCAGGCGATCGTCGGCGCGGCGACGCCGGCCCCCGCGCTGGCCCCGCATGCGGTGATGGTGCTGAAGCGCGCGGCCGGCAGCGCCGGGTTCTGCAGCGGCGTCGTGCTGGCGCAAAACGTCATCCTGACCGCGGCGCATTGCGTCGCGGGCGTTGCCGACACGCGGGCGCATTATCGCGCCGGCGACGGTGCGCCGGTGCTGGTCGATATCGCGGCGATCGCCGCGCATCCCGAATTTCGCGCCAACGCCGTCAAGACGCGCGAGCGCTCGATCGACCTCGCGCTCGTGCGTCTGGCAAAGCCCCTGCCGCCGTCCTTCGCGCCGGCAAGCCTTGCGCGCCAAACGCTTGGCGAAGGCGAGGCCGTGACGCTCGCAGGCTTTGGCGTGACGCGCAGCGACGACCCATCCACGAGCGGAGCGCTGCGCGCAGCGGCGCTGGCGGTGCGCGCGCCGTTGTCGCGCATCCTGCTGTGGGCGAAGGGCGCGGACGGGCGCACGGGCGCCTGCACGGGCGATTCCGGCGGACCGATCTTCGACGCGGCGGGCGATCTCGTGGCGGTGACGGCCTGGGCCTCGGGCGGCGTCAGCGGCGGTTGCGGCGCGCTGACGCAGGGCGCGTGGATCGCGCCCCAGCGCGGCTGGATCGACAAGACCCTCGCCGCGTGGGGCGCGCGCTAGACGTTCACGAGTTACGACACGGCGAACTTCATCAGCTTGATGGCGTCGTAATCCTGCACGCCGCCGCCGACGCGCTTGGTCGTGTAGAACAGCACGTAGGGCTTGGCGGAATAAGGATCGCGCAAGACGCTGACGCCGGCGCGGTCGACGACGACATAGCCGCGCGCGAAATCGCCGAAGGCGATGGCGGCGGCGTCGGCGGCGATGTCGGGCATGTCCTCGGATTCGACCACGGGGAAGTTCATCAGCATCGCCGGCCCGCCGGGCGTTGCAGGAGGCGTCCAGAGATATTCGCCGGTCGTCGCCTTCATCTTGCGGATCAGGCTCTGCGTCTTGCGGTTCATGACGAAGCGCGCATTCTGGCGATAGCCGGACTTCAGCGCATAGATCAAATCGACGAGCGCGTCGGAGGGATTGGCGGCGGCGAAGGCGCCGGCCGCTCCCGACGGCACATAGCCGAGCGAGCCCCAGGCCCAGGCCGAATTGGCGACGCGCGTCGCGGCGAGGAAGCCCTTGGGCTTGTTGACGCCGTCGCCGTTGACGAAGGCGGCGCTTTCCTGCTCGGCGAAGACGGCCTGCACCTCTTCGGCGATCCATTGCTCGATGTCGACGATGGCGTCGTCGAGCAGCGTCTGCGTCGCCGCCGGCATGGCGTAAAGCTCCATGGCCGGAAAGGTCATGTCGGCGATCTTCTGCGTCGCGCCCTGCGTGCGCGGATCGCTTTCGGCCGCCCAGCCGGAGGCCGGGCCGCTCGTCGTGAAAGCCTTGCGCAGGCTGGGGCCTGAGATTTCGCGCACCGAGGCGATGGCGCGGATCGGCGAGGCCGCGGCGAGGCGGCGCAGGATTTCGCGCTCGGCCGGCTGCGGCACGAGATAGCCGCCATCGACGCCGGAGCCGGCCGACAGCGCCTTGGCCTCCATCTGCTTCAGCGACGATGTTTCGCCCGAGCGCATGTAGCGCAGGAAGGCGTGCTTGTGTTCGCGCGCCGCGCTTTCGTCGCGCATCGGTTCGTTCGCGGCAAGACGCGGCCGGGCGCGGTCGAGGGCGAAGCCGTCGAGGCGACGCCGTGCATCATCGAGCGCGCGGTCGATGCGTTCGAGTTTTTCCTCGGTGACGACATCGCTCGACAGGCGCGTCTCGATCTGCGCCAGGCGCTCGTCATTGGCGTCCTTGAAGGCGGAAAAGGCGCGATGGAACTCGTCGAAGGCGGACGAGACTTCGGCCGGCGTCGACTTGGTTTCAAGCGGCGTCATGTTGGGTTCGACAGGCATGGATGCTCCTTAGCGAAGAAGAGAGGCGGCTTGGGAAATGCGGGCGGCGAGGTCGCCGCCGGGCGCGGCGCGGCGCTTGACGGAGGACACGCGCGCCTGCGGCAGCATGGGAAAGGTGACGAGGGAGATCTCCCAGAGATCGACCTTGTAGAGCCGGCGCACGCCGCTCTTGCGGTCGGTGACGGCGCGCTGCGTGCGAAAGCCGATCGACAGGCCGTCGATGGCGCCTTCGCGCATCAGCGCGTGAATTTCACGGCCGCGCGTGACGCCGAGATTGAGGCGGCCGGCGACCTTGAGGCCGCGCGAATCCTCGGCCACCTCATCCCAGACGCCGATGGGCTCGCGCGCGTCGTGGCTCCACAGCAGCTTGATGTCGGCGGCGGCGCGGCGCGCCAGAGAGTCACGAAATGCTCCGGGCATCATCTCGTCGCGGCCCATGTCGACGAGGCCGAACAGGCTGGCGTAGCCTTCGAAAGCGCCGCCCGCCGTCGGTCGGGACACGGCCGTTGCCGCGCGCTTGATTTCGAGCGCGCGCGAGAGAGCGGCGCGCGTTTCGAAGACGCGCGGCGGATCGGGATCGAGGCGGCCCATCATCTGCCTCCCTTGTCGCGGCGGCGCGGAGAGAGAGGGCGATGGCAAAGCGTTTCGAGCACGCGCAGGAAATCGCGGATGATCTCGCGCGGTTCGCCGGCGCTCGTCTTGCGGCGCCGCGCGCGCCGGTGTTGGCCGGACAATCGAGCCAGTGTCATTTTTCTCCTCCAAAGCGGCGATTGAAGCGCGCCAGCGCGCGCACGAATTCGTCAAAGCGGCGGTTGGCGAGGCCAAGCTCGCGCATTGTCGTCGCCAGCAGGCCGGATGCGGCGGCGGCCCACAGAAACAGGGCGAGATGGGCGAGGTCGCCACGCTCGATGATCGAGCTGGTGACGTCGGTCATGGCGTTTGCGCGCCGCGCGGCGCATAGCCGGCCGCCTCGCGTTTTTCGTCGCGGGTGAGGAAGTCGGCGGCGCCGATGCGACGCCATTCGCTTTCGCGGTCCTGCGCGAGGGCGTCGAGGCGGTCAGCGTTGTAATCGAAGGCGAAGGGGCCGAGGCCGGCCGACAGCCAATGGGCGAAGGAGGCTTGCGTTCGAGCGACGAGCGGGATCACCGTCTGCCGCCAGAAGACGCGGTTGGCCTCCTGATAATTGGAAAACGTGTTGTCGCCGGGCAGTCCGAGCACGAGCGGCGGCACGCCGAGCGCCAGCGCGATTTCGCGCGCGGCGATGGTCTTGGCCTGAATGAAATCCATGTCGCGGGGCGTCAGCGACAGGGGCTTCCAGTCCAGGCCGCCTTCGAGCAGCAGCGGACGTCCGGCGTTGCGCGCGCCCTGGAAGTTCTCCTCCAGTTCGGCTTTCAGCCGGTCGAATTGCTCCTGCGCCAGATGGCCTGCGCCGCCGAAGACCAGCGCGCCGGAGGGGCGCGCGGCATTGTCGAGCAGAGCCTTGTTCCAGCCGCTGGCGGCGTTGTGAATGTCGATGGCCGCCTGCGCGGCGGCGAGCGGCGCGAAGCCGTAATGATCGTCGAGCGGATTGTTCAAACGCAGATGCAGGATCGGCGAAAGGCCGTCACGCGCGGCGTCGAAACGGATCTTCTCGCCGCCGACGCTGTATTCGTAGGCGACCGGCCAGCCGTTGGCCGAGGCGACGACGGACATGCGGTCGGCGCGCAACAGGTGTAGCTCGCGCGGCGTCCCGTCGAGTTCGACCAGTTCGACATAGGCGTCGCCGAACAGCAGCAGGCTCGTATAGATGGATTCGAGCAGATCCGAGCCGGACGTCTGCGGCGCTGGCCGCTGCAACAACGACAAGGCCGGATGGGCGGCGTTCTCGACGCCGGCTTCGCGCGCGATCCACGGCACAGAAGCGGCGGATTCCGCAATCATGCGCACGGCGCGGTAGACGATGGCGTTGCGCTCATAGCCGGCGCGCGTCAGCGCGACATTGTTGCGCGGCGTCCAGCGCGGCGCGCCGAGCGATTGCATGGCGATCAGCGCCTCGGCGCGCGAGGCCTTGGCTTCAGGCGCGCGCGGCGGCGCTCCCGCGCCGAAGAAGCGCGTGAGAAAGGAGGACATCAAAACCTCTTGGTTGAAGGGCTTGCAGCTAGAGCGCGCGCAGGCGCGGCGCGGATTTCGGCGTCAGGGCCAGTTCGGCGATCGCCCAGACCAGCGCGTCGAGGCGATCGGGGCTGCGGCCGTCAGCCAAGCCATCCGGACCGAAGGAACACATTTCGTCTTCCAGTTCAGGAAAGCGGCCGGCGTGACGCACCCTGCCCTGCTCGTAAAGCTGGGCGACGGGCGCGGCGCGCAGATATTTGCCGCGCGAGGCGCGCACCATGACGACGGGCGCGCTGGAATCGGCCTCGGCGATGACGGCGGCGACCATTTCGCCGCCCTGGTTGACCTCGGCGACGAGCGCGTCGGCCTGGAGCCGGTGGTAGAGGCCGAGCGCGGCGCGCGCCCATTCGTTCGGCTTTGCGCCGGCCAGCGAGGCGTCTGCCAGCACATGCACGATGCGGCCGGCATCAAGGCCGGCCGCGACGATGCCGCAGGCGTCGGCGCGACGTCCCGACGAGGCCGGCGGATCAATGGCGACGACGATGCGCGACAATTGCGTCGGCGCATCGCCGCGCAGATTCTCGAGCATGTCGCGCGTCCACAGCGCGCCGGGCGTCTCGTCGACGATTTCGCCGTCGAGTTCCTGGCGGCCGAGCCGCGTGCCGGCAAATTCCTCCTCGATCGCGGCGAGAAAGTCCGGCGCGAGATGCTCGGCATTGTCCTGCGTGCGGGCGCGGGTGATCGCGGCGCGCGGATGGGCGAGCAATCGGCGCAGCAGCTTGATCGGGCGCGGCGTCGTCGTCACCAATTGCCGCGGCCGGTCGCCGAGGCGAAGGCCGAATTGCAGCATGTTCCATGTCTCTTCGGGACGACGCCATTTCGCCAGCTCGTCGCACCACGCGGCTTCGAATTGCGGGCCGCGCAGGCTTTCCGGGTCTTCGGCCGAAAAGGCCTGCGCTATCGCGCCATTGTCCCATTCGAGGCGCTTGCGCGAGGGCTGCCAGCGCGGCCGGTCGCGAGAGGTGTGGGCGGCGAGGATGCCGGAGACGCCCTCGATCATGACATGGCGGACATCGTCGGCGGTTTCGCCGACAAGGGCGATGCGGCCGACAGGGCGCGCGGCGAAATCGCGCAGGCCGAGCGCCAGTCCGCGCACCCAATGCGCGCCGGCGTGGGTCTTGCCCGCGCCGCGGCCGCCTAGAAACAGCCAGATGGTCCAGGCAAGCCCCGCCTGCGACAGCCGCGGCGGATATTGGAACGGTTTGGCGCGCAGGCCCCAATCCTGCGCCAGAAGGCGAAACTGCGACGGGCGCAGGCCGTCGAGCAGGCGGGGAAGATGGCCGGCGGCCTGCGCCCGGCTGAATGTCTGTCGATAAGTGGGAGGCCCTTCGGCCAGGTCTGAGGCAGTCACGCATCTCCCTCGGCTTGGGGCGCGACAGGCTCGCCGCCTCGTCCGCCCGCATTTGTGGAGCATGGGGCGAACCTATCCGACGAGCGTCGCGCTGTCAAGGATATTTTTCCTATTTTAGGAATATGAACTTTTGCGCAGGTTCTTTTGCGCCGGATCAATGCTGACTTGACCAAAAACAAGTCATCCAAATGTCAATGATCGGAGCCCCGCACATGCAGCTCAGCGCGTTGGAGCTCGCATCCTTGAAACAACTGCCGCTCTTCGCGTGCTTGTCGCCGGAGGCGTTCGAGCGTGTGGCCGATCATTTGCGGCTGGAAACCTATCGCACCGGGCAGAGCCTTTTTCGTCAGGGCGAACCGGCGCGCTCGGCTTTCGTCGTCGTCGAGGGCTGGGTCAAGCTATCGCGCGTGTCGCAGTCGGGCGCGGAAACGGTCATTCACATATTCACCCGCGGCCAGAGCCTGGCCGAGGCCGCCGCCATGACCGGCGCGGCGCACGAGGCGAGCGCCGAGGCGGTCAGCCCCTCGCTCGTGGCGCGGCTGCCGGGCCATTGCCTGACGCAGCTCATCGCCGAACAGCCCGACATGGCCAACGCCCTGCTGCTGTCTGTGGCCGCGCAGGTCAGCGCGCTGATGGACGAGATCGAATCGCTCAAGGGCGTCAGCGTCGACCACAAGGTGGCGCAATTCCTGCTGTCGCACTGCCCGGCCAACGCCGAGAGCTGGCGGTTCCGCCTGCCCTACGGCAAAAGGCTGATCGCGGCGCGTCTCGGCATCAAGCAGGAAACCTTGTCGCGCAGCCTGGCGCGGCTGCGCGCGCTTGGCGTCGAATCGGGCGACACGTCGCGGGAAATCGCCATATCCAATGTGCCGAAGCTTCGCACCGAGACGGCGCGCATGACGCGCGAGCCGGTGCGGGCCTAATCCCGCGGCTTGCGCCGCGCCTTGGCGGGAATGCGGTTGGGCCAGGCGACGATGCGCTTGGGATAGTCGTCGACGTCGATCTCGTTTTCGAGCGCGGACACACGCCCGCGCACCGACACGCCGGCCAGATGCACCGTTTCGGGATCGCCCGAGACAAGCGGGTGCCACCACATCAGCGGCTTGCCCTCGGCGCGCAGGCGATAGGCGCAGGTCGGCGGCAGCCAGGGAATCTCGCGCGCGCCCTCGATGGTCAGGGTGACGCAATCAGGCACGCGGCTGGCGCGGCGGCGATAGTCGCGGCAGCGGCATGTATCGGCCTTCAGCAGCGAACAGCCGATGTCGGTGAAATAGATCTCGTCGGTGTCTTCGTCCTGCAGCTTGATCAGGCAGCAGCGGCCGCAGCCGTCGCACAGGGCCTCCCACTCCTTGCGGGTCAGCTCCTCGAGCGGCTTGTGCCAGAACGGGCGGTCGGACTCAGCCATGAAGCTCCCTCAACCCTTCTCGCAAGTTATTGGCGAACCTGTCTAAATTCCGCCGCATGAACCAGACGCCATAACCCCTGTCCTGTTCTGGAGCAATGCGCGGCGGCACAAGTCTTGCGCGGTGGATGGCCCGGACGGCGCATGTCGTCAAGTGGTTGACAAAATGTTAAGGAAAAGGACGGGTTTGTTGAAAGCTTCGTCTCGACAGAAAATTTCAAGAATCGGAGCGGCCAAGCGTGGCTGACGGGTTCCAGAATTCTCCCCTGTTCCGTCGCCTGGCGCGCGCGGCGCTGGCGTTCGACGCCTGGGTCAATTCGGCCGTCTATGACGCCGGACGCGCCGTGCAGCAGGGCTATGACCGGTTTTCCGCCGCGATGCAGCGTCTGCACGTCTCGGGCTGGCGGCGGCTGGCGGTGGAGGTGGCCTGCGAGGGCCTGACGCTGGGGCTCGGCGGCGCCATCCTGGCGCTGGCGCTGGCCGGGCCGGCCTTTCGCGAAACCTCCGACGACTGGCTGAAGAAGCAGGAACTCGCCGTCACCTTCCTCGACCGCTACGGGCAGGAGGTGGGTCGGCGCGGCATCCGCCACAACGATTCCGTGCCGCTGGAGCAATTGCCGGAACATCTGGTGCAGGCGGCGCTGGCGACGGAAGACCGTCGCTTCTTCGACCATTTCGGCATCGACATCATCGGCACGTTCCGCGCGCTCACCGTCAACGCCCGCTCCTCCGGCGTCGTGCAGGGCGGCTCGTCGATCACCCAGCAGCTGGCCAAGAACCTGTTTCTGTCCAACGAGCGCACCATCGAGCGCAAGATCAAGGAAGCGTTTCTCGCGCTCTGGCTGGAGTTCAACCTGAGCAAGCGCGACATTCTCAAGCTGTACCTCGACCGCGCCTATATGGGCGGCGGCGCGTTCGGCGTGCAGGCGGCCTCTGAATTCTATTTCGGCAAGAACGTGCGCGACGTGACGCTGGCGGAAGCCGCCATGCTCGCCGGCCTGTTCAAGGCGCCGACGAAATACGCCCCGCACATCAATCTGCCGGCGGCGCGCGCCCGCGCCAACGACGTGCTCAGCAACATGGTCGACGCCGGCTATCTGACGCCGGCGCAGATCTACGCCGCGCAGCGCAACCCGGCGACGCCGGTCGACCGGCGGCGCGACAGCACGCCCGACTGGTATCTCGACTGGGCCTACGAGGAAGTGAAACGGCTCTCGGCGGCCGGCCGGCTCGGCGACGACCGCGTGCTGACCGTTCGCACCGCCCTCGACGCCAATCTGCAAAAGCACGCCGAAGGCGTCGTCGAAGACCAATTGCGCCAGTTCGGTCCGAGCTACCGCGCCAAACAGGCCGCCGCCGTGGTGATGGAGCCGACCGGGGCCGTGCGCGCCATCGTCGGCGGGCGCGATTACGGCGCCAGCCAGTTCAACCGCGCCACCGACGCGCTGCGCCAGCCCGGCTCGTCGTTCAAGCCGTTCGTTTACGTCACGGCGCTGGCCACGGGCCGGTTCAAGCCGTCGACCATCGTCGTCGATTCGAGCGTCTGCATCGGCAATTGGTGCCCGCGCAATTACGGCGGTTCGTTCGCCGGCTCGGTGCCGCTCGTGGTCGCCCTGGCGAAATCGCTCAACACCATCGCGGTCAAGCTGTCGATTTCGATCGGCGAAGCCTATTGGCCGAAGGGCCGCGGCTATCATCAGGCCAAGATCGCCGAACTCGGCCGCGCCAAGATCATCGAGAACGCCCGCCGCATGGGCCTGACCTCGCCGCTCAACGACACCGTTTCGCTGCCCATCGGCGCGGCGGAGGTGAAGGTCATCGACATGGCCGCCGCCTACAGCGTCTTCGCCAACGGCGGCTATCGCGCCCCGCCCTATGGCGCGGTCGAGGTGATGAACAGCCGCGGCGACGTGATCTTCCGCCATGACCGCGACGCCAGGCCGCTGCAGCAGATCTTCAACCCGAGCATCATCGCCGACATGAACATGATGATGAACAAGGTGACCGAGGAAGGCACGGCGCGCCGCGCCCTGATCGACGGCCACAAGGTCGCCGGCAAGACCGGCACGACCAACGGCTACAAGGACGCCTGGTTCGTCGGCTTCAGCGCCAATCTGGCCGGCGCGGTCTGGTTCGGCAACGACGACGACAGCGAGATGAACAATATGACGGGCGGGTCGCTGCCAGCGCAGACCTGGCACAACATCATGGCCTATGCGCATCAGGGGCTGGAGCCCAAGCCGCTGCCCGGCGTGCCGACGCCGCCGCCCGCCGTCGCGGCCGCGCCGGCCGGCGGCAACGTCGCCGAAATGGGCGCGCCGCAGCGGCCGGCGACGCTGTCGCGCAAATCGCTCGACTCGCTCGGCTCGATCGAGGGCCTGTTCCGCTCGGCCAAGCGCGCCGACATCGGCGGATTTGCGCCGGTCGGCGGCGCGACAGGGTTCCGCGCGATTGGCGGACGCATCGAGGTGCGATAGACCATTTCTGACGCCTCGCGCGGGGAGCCTTGCCCGGCGCGCAGGCCAAAAGCGAGCTTCGACGGCGTGGCGAATTTCTTCAAACTGCTGCTGACCGCACTCATCGGCGTCGCGCTCGGCCTGATCAGCGTGCATGCGACCGTGGTGCGCGACGCCGGTTTCGGCTCGGCGCCATCGGGCGCCTGGCAGGCATGGCTCAAGCGCGGCGCGCAGGACGCCGACCCCTACGCCCGCGCCTCGATTTCCCGCTTCGGCGAAATTCCGCTTGGACCGGCCGAAGGCCTGACCTTCGTCGCCCGCCACGACGACAGCGGCGCGGCGCTGACCGGACGCTGCGACTACAGGCTTGCGGGCCAACCGATGCCGGCGCGGTTCTGGAGCCTGTCGCTGTTGTCCGAGCATGGCGAAGAGGCCGTCGCCGGCGAGCGCGGCGGCTTCACCTCGCTCGACGTCGTGCGCAGCGAGAACGGCGCGTTCGAGATCATCGCTGCGCCACACGCCCGTCCGGGCAATTGGCTGCCCGCGCCCGAGAGCGAACGCTTCGTGCTGATGATGCAGCTCTACGACACGACCATCGGCACCAGCGCGTCGGCCATCGCCGGCGCCGGATTGCCGAAGATCGTGCGGGGGACGTGCCGATGAGCCGCGCGCGCCGCCTCGTCGCGCTTGCGCCCTATCTGCTGGGGGCGCTGTTCGTCGCCGGCATCGTCCATATCGTTGCCGTGCTGATCATGCCGCGCTATGCGCCGCGCGACGCTTTCGCGCGTTTGCAGGAATGGGGCGGGGTCAACGAACTGGCGCTGCCGCCCGCCAATGCGGGCGAACGACCGCCCTTCCTCGATCCGGCGCTGCAAATCGCCGTATGCCGTTTCGACGTGTCGCAGGGGCCGGTGCGCGTGAGCGCCAATGTCGATGGCGAACACTTGCTGTCCATGGCCTTCCAGAGCCGGACGGGGCAGATCTTTCACTCGCTGACGGATCGCGCCGCGCTGCGCCAGCGCATCGATGTGGTGTTGCTGCAGAAGGACGACCTCGAGGCGCTGCAGGCCGAAGACAGCGACGAGGAAACGCCGAACGAGTTGCGGCTGACGCCGCCAACGCCGACAGGACTCGTGATCGTGCGGGCGCTCGCCGCCACGACGGGCGCGCGCGCGGCAGCGCAGGACCAATTGCGCAAGGTGCGCTGCGCGGCGGAAATATCGCCGCGCCTGTGACGCTCAGGCCCGCTTGCGCGCCTTGCGGCGCGGGTCCGGGCGCGCCTTCTCGGCGCCGCCGCGTCCATCGGGGCAAATCTCGGGTTCGATATACGCGGTATAGCGCACGCCGGTAAAAAACAGGATTTCGGCGTCGCCGCCGCCCGCGCCGGCTTCGCGCACGCAAGCGCTGCGCCGTTTGTGTTCAAATAAAATAATTTCAGCCATAACGATCCTCCGGCAAAAAATTCCGGCCGCTCCGACAAGCGATGCGTAAAGCCATTCGAGACGTTGATGGTTAATTTTGCGTCAACACATCGTCTCTAAACTGGCGCAAATCGCCACCTGCGGAAAGATTTCATGCCTCATGACCTCAATGACCGGCTTGTCGGGCTGCTGGCTCTCAACGACAAGACGGACCTCAACATGAAGCCGGTGATGATGCGGGTCATCACCGACCTCTACACAAGCAAGATAGGGCATTCGCCGGACGAGGCGAGCCAGTTTGCCGAGATCGCCGGGCGGTTGATCGAGCATGTCGACGAGGACACGCTCGCCATCGTCGCCGGCAAGCTGGCGCGCTACGCCGAGCCGCCGGCGGCCGTGCTGACCTTGCTGCTGCGCCATGGCGACGGCGCGGCGCGCGCGGTGCTGGAATTCTGGCCGGGAATCGAGCGTCAGCATCTTGCCGCCGCGGCGGCGCATGGGCCGGCGCGCGAGGCGGAGGCTGTCGCGCGGCGCGCCGATCTCGACGCGGATCTGGTCGCGCTGCTGGCCAGGCGCAGCGAGCCGAATATCGGCCGGGCGCTGGTCGAAAATCCGCAGGTGAAGCTCGACGAGGCGCAGCGGCGCGCCGAGATCCAGCGCGGCCGCAGCGACGAGGGACTGGCCCGCGCGCTGCTGGCGCAGGAGCTGGATGCGCACGAGGCCGCGCCGCTGTTCATCTACGCCGACGCCGACATGCGCGCCGCCATCCTCAACGCGACGCGTTCGGCCGACCAGGGCCGCATCGGACAATTCGACGATCAGCCGCTGAGCCCGGCGCTGATGGATCTCGAACGCGCCGCGCTCGGGCGCGACTGGAGCCGCTTCGCCTATTGGCTCGGCCGCTGCCTGTCGCTGTCCATCGCCGACGTGCGGCGAACCATGGCCGATCCGACCGGGCAGACGCTCGCGGTGGCGCTGGCCGCCGCCGGCGCGCCGTCGAGCATGGCGACGCGCATCTTCCTGTGCCGCGAACCGGCCATTTCGCATTCCTTCGCCATCGTCTCCGGCCTGTCGGCGCTGGTCGATTCGCTGACGCAGGAGGAAGCAGGCGCCCTCGTCGACGCGATGTTCGGCGCGTCGCGGGCCACGCCGCGCACGGGCGGCGGGCATGTGCCGCTGCATGATCCGATCGCGGCGAGCACGCCGAGCCGGCCGCAGCACGGGCAGGTTCATGTCCGGCCCCTTCGCGGCGGCGAAGGCGGCGCGACGCGGATCGCGCAGAACGAGGACTGAGGCGTCCGTCAGGCGAGATCGAGGAAGCTGCGCCCGGCGCGGTCCTCGACTTCGACGATCCACAGATCGGGATCGAACCGGATTTCGCGCGCCAGACGCGCTTCGATCTCCGCCGGCTCCAGCCATTCTTCCTTGTGGGCGCGGGCGAAGGTGCGGTCGACGCCCTCGCGCGCCTCGCTCTGCGGCGCGGGGCCAAACAACGCCGCGCGCCCGTCAAGGCAATCGAGCTTGATGAAGATGGCGCCGGCCTCGGCCGCGCCGCGCCGCCGCAGCACGGCGAAGGCGCCTTCGACTTCGCAGCGGCGGATGTAGGCGGAAACCCAGATGTCGGCGCGCAGGCGCATGTCAGTCGATCGCGACGCCGGATTCGGCCGACAGCATCTTGATGATTTTTGGCGTCAGGTCGCCGCGCACGGGCAAGCCGCGGTCGCGCTCGAAACGCTCGATCGCCTGACGCGTCGTGCCGCCCATGACGCCGTCGGCTCTGAGCACGAAGCCGAGCTTGACCAGCGCGCGCTGCGCGCCCTGCACGGTCCTGCTCGCCTCGCCGCCCTGCGGCGCGGCGCCGGCGCGCAGCAGCGTGGCGATGGCGTCGCCGCGCGGCGGCGC
>ERZ1645192.1066-NODE-1066-length-23079-cov-6.091209_pt1 | contig 23079 bp, 21 predicted proteins | sample MGYA00575354_ERZ1645192 | MGnify/ENA primary metagenome ERZ1645192 (study PRJEB40844, sample SAMN11349763) | freshwater sediment metagenome | isolation source: river sediment | host: Sediment | place: India: Faizupur Khadar , New Delhi | collected 2017-02-21 ... | reverse complement strand
TGCCATGACTCGATCCTAGCAGATTTGTTATCCGCTGTTCTAGTCATGACCCTAAATTAATATTTTACAATCACAATCACTCAACAATTCTAACTTTGAAGTTATTAAATTGTGAGAAATACAATCGAAAAAACCTTTTATATCGCATTCAGCAACCCAAAGTGGATTATTTTTTGATATTTTATGTGTAACAGACATTATATCACGCACAGAGTCGTGATGAGTTTTAGCAACACCATTTGATGATGACCTAAAAGAATAACAACAATTTGACAATTTACAGTCAATCAAATCACTCAGATACTTAGCGATGAGTGAGTTAAAAACAGAATCCTCTAATGAATATGTTGCAATAATACGAAATTTTTTGCATTTATATGATGTATTTTTTGGAATAGGTAAAATTCTTTCTGGAGCAATTTTTTTTGATTTAATGTTATCAAACTTATCTTTACAATTTTCGATAAATTTTTTCAGGTTATCCTTCCATGTATAGTTTACAGAAGGATCACCATATTGTCGCATAACATAAAATGACAAATATTTTGAGTACATTGAATCATAGTCAATGCATGCTATTCTCATTTTTTTCGAAGGACGAGGCCAATACTTTCGTGGGGGGAGAATATTGAGCAATTCCATATTTGATGGAGATGCGTTAATTGATGAAATCGAATTAATAAAGTTGTCTTGACGATTTTTTTGTCTCAACTTGACTCTTTTTCTACAGAGTAATGTTATTATATTTTTTTCATTGATAAAATTATCTTCCATGAAAAGAGGCTCCTCAAGCTAGGGAATAAACGATCCAGCCGAATAGGGGATAACTTCCTGATAGATGAGTAACAGTCGCAACAACTACCCCTGTGTCAAACATCAATTATACATCAGGACTGAATCAGGCCACCCCTGAAGAGCACCTGACCTAGCCCATGAGGAGCCTAGTAGTTGCTTACTGCCTAGAACCTACCATGTCAATTGTATGACAGTGCATGACAGTACTGGCTGGGAAAAGATCAAATTTTTCCGCGCAAAAAGAGGCGATAAGAAGAGGCAGGTCTGGCCATCGGAGGACACCTTGGTTTTTGTATCAGGTTTTGTACCAGGTTTTGTACCACCTGGGCGCTTTTTGGTGCGTCCCCCCAGACAGATTAACCGACTGAAAAAAAATAAAAAAAGGGTTACAGCATGTTACTGTAACCCTCGTTTTATTTTGGTGTCGAAGGGGGGACTCGAACCCCCACGGGATACCCCACTACCCCCTCAAGATAGCGTGTCTACCAATTCCACCACTTCGACAACTCTCGAATTTTCCGTATCTTCTCGGCGCAAACCGCACCCCCGACCGGAGATGCAGTGTTTAGCCATGCCCACCATGTTTGTCCAGTGTTTCTTACTGTGATTTTTCCTGGCCTGCGGGCTGCTGGGCGTTCTGCTCCTGCGCCGGGGCGGTTGCCGGCCCTGCCGGGGCCTGGTTCACAGGCATGTCCAGGACGATGGATTCCCTGGGGGCGGTGTGCTTCTGAGTGCTGATGTAGGTGAAGACCATGGAGGTAAGGAAAAACACGGTCGCCGCACCTGCCGTCAGTTTGCTGAGCAGGCTTCCGGCGCCGGAGGATCCGAACAGGGACCCGCCGCCACCGCCGAAAATGACCCCCATGCCTTCCTTGCCGGATTGGAGCAGGACAAGGACCACAAGGGTGACACAGGCAATGACGTGTATGGTAATGATTAAAGAATTCAAGGAAGTACCTCCTGGGAATTAGGCCAGCACGATCTGGCTGAAGCTGTCTGCTTTGAGACTTGCGCCGCCTACCAACACACCGTCCACGTTGTCAAGGCGGATGATGGTGGCGGCGTTGTCGGGCTTGACCGATCCTCCGTACAGGATCCGCACCTGGTCTGCCTGGGCTGGGAGCATGGCCTTGAGTTTGTCCCGCACGCAGGCATGGGCGGACAGGATTTCCGCAGGGCCGGCCACCTCGCCCGTGCCGATGGCCCACACCGGCTCATAGGCCACGGCCAGGTTCTCGGCCGTGGCGGCGCCCAGGACGCCGGACAGCCCCGCCTCCAGCTGACGCTCCAGGACGTCTTCCACCTGGCCGGCCCTGCGCTGGGCAATGGTCTCTCCGATGCACAGGATCATCTTCAGGCCGGCCGCGAGGCCAAAGGCCACCTTCTGGCCCACGAATTCATCGCTTTCGCCCATGATGTGCCGCCGCTCGGAATGTCCGGCCAGGGCAAAGGTGCAGCCCAGGGCCAGGAGCTGGTCTGGCGCGATCTCGCCGGTGAAGGCGCCCTGGGCCGCAGGGTAGAAGTTCTGGGCTCCGGTGGAGCAGCCTGGGGCGTCAGCCAGGACGCGGGACACGCCCTCGAGCATGGTGAACGGGGGGCAGAGGAGCACCTCCCTGTCGCTGGGCAGCCGGCCGGCCAGCAGGCGCACCAGCTCCTGGGCCGTGGCCACGCCCTGGTCCACGGTCTTGTACATCTTCCAATTGGCGGCCATGAGCTTCTTCATGACTTCTTCTCCAGGGCGGTGAAGGCCGGCATTTCCTTGCCCTCCAGAAATTCCAGGAAGGACCCGCCGCCAGTGGAAATGAAGGAGAATTTGTCCGTCAGGCCGGTTTGTTCCACAATGACGTTGGTGTCGCCCCCGCCCAGAATGGTCATGGCGTCAAGGGCGGCCACAACGCGGCAGAGGTTGATGGAGCCCTGGGCAAAGGCCGGGTTTTCGAAGGCGCCCATGGGGCCGTTCCAGATCACGGTCTTGGCGTTCTTGATCACTTCAGCAAAGAGGGTGTGCGAGGCCGGGCCGGTGTCGAGGATCATCTCGCCGGCCGGTATGTCCTGGTAGGTGCGCACGCCCGAGGCGATTCCGCCCTTGGGATCCGTGCCGAGGATGAAGTCCACGGGCAGATAGAACTTGACGCCTTTTTCCCGGGCCTCGACCATGATGGCCATGGCGTCCTCGAGGAGCTCATCCTCCACCAGGGATTTGCCCACTTCGAAGCCCTGGGCCTTGCGGAACGTGTTGGCCATGGCCCCGCCCACGATCATGGAATCGACCTTGTCCATGAGGGCCTTCAGGATGCCGAGTTTGGAGGAGACCTTGGCCCCCCCGATGATGGCGGCAAAAGGCCGTTGCGGGTCTTTGAGGGCCTCGCCGAGGTATTGCCATTCCTTTTTGAGCAGCAACCCGCCGCAGCAGTCGTCGATGAATTCGGTCACGCCCACCACAGAGGCATGGGCCCGGTGCGAGGCGCCAAAGGCATCGTTGACATAGACCTGGCCCAGTCCCGCCAGTTCGCGGCTGAAATCCGGGTCGTTCTTGGTTTCTCCGGGGTGGAAGCGCAGGTTTTCCAGGAGCAGGACCTGGCCTGGGGCAAGGCTTTGGGCCATGGCCTGGACCTGGGGGCCGATGCAGTCCGGGGCCATGACGACCTGCCGGCCCAGCAGCTCGGACAGTCGTGCGGCCACCGGTTTGAGGGAGAATGCCGGGTCGGGTGCCCCTTTGGGACGGCCCAGGTGGGAGCAGATGACCAGGGAGGCCCCGCGGTCCAGGGCCAGGTTCAAGGTCGGAAGGCTCTGCTTGATGCGGTTGTCGTCCACTATGACATCGCCCTTCAGGGGCACGTTATAGTCCACGCGGATGAGGACCCTTTTGCCGCTCACGGTCATTTCGTCGAGAAATCGCATGGTATCTCCTTGCGCTGGCGTGTGATGGTTATGTTGACATGCGCAAAACAGATAATTTTTACTAGAATACGAAAGGAATGACAATGCCGCCCACTGCGCCGCGCCGGTCCTTGCGGTCCTTGATTTACATCTGCAAAGCGTTCAGTGTGTGCCCACTGCTCGCGAGACCGGGCGGTCGCCATACTTTTTAGGACAAGGGGGCTCAATGATTACGGGACTGCTGGCCCAATGCCAGGCGGATCTGGAATACGTGCGGGCCATCCGCAGGGAGCTGCACCGGTTCCCGGAAACCGGGACAGACCTGCCCCGGACCAGGGCACTGATCCTGCGGGAACTGCGGAACCTGCCGTTGCTGGTCCGCGAGGACGTGGGCGGCGGCATCGTGGCCGATCTGAGGGGGGGGCGGGCGGCCCGCATCGCCCTGCGGGCCGACATGGACGCCCTGCCCATGCAGGAGGAAACCGGGCTCGATTTTGCCTCCGAGATCCCCGGCCATGGCCACATGTGCGGTCACGACGCCCATGTGGCCATGCTTCTCGGTGCGGCCCGCCTGCTGGCCGCCCGGAAAAGCCGGCTGCGGGGGGATGTGCGTTTCCTGTTCCAGCCCAACGAGGAAAACCACCCCGGTGGAGCGCAGGCCATGATAGAGGCTGGCTGCCTCGACAGGGTGGATGAAATTTTCGGCCTGCATCTTTGGCCGGGAAAGCCGGTGGGTTGGATCGGGACCCGCACCGGGGCGCTCATGGCCCGGCCGGACGTCTTCACCATCATCCTGACCGGCAAGGGTGGGCACGCCTCGGCTCCGCACCTCTGCGTGGATCCCGTCCTTGCGGCGAGCCGCCTGGTCTGTGAGCTGCAGTCCATCGTTTCGCGTCGCGTTTCGCCCCTGGAACCGGCGGTGCTCAGTGTGACCAGGTTCCACGCCGGCACGGCCTACAATATCATTCCGGAGACGGTTTTCCTGCAGGGCACGGTCCGCACCCTTGCGGACGACGTGGGCGCGCTGGTGCGCGGAGAAATGGCGCGTCTGACCGATGCGGTGAGCAGTTCAACAGGGACAGCGGCCAGCCTGGAGTATGTGCAGGGGTTCCCGGTTTTGGTGAACCATGCCGGAAGCGTGCAGAGCCTGGTGCAGGCCGTGCGCGGGGCGGGCATGGAGATAGACAGCCACATTCTCCCAACCATGGCCGGGGAGGACTTTTCCTACTATCTGCAGTTCAGACCCGGCTGTTTCTTCTTCCTGGGCTGTGGCCTGCAGGGGCCGGACGGTTCGGGCGGTCTGCACAACGCCTGCTTCAACCCTGACGAGGGGTGTTTCCCCTACGGCGTTGCCGCCCTGACCGCCCTGGCCCTGTGCGGAGGCGCCGATCCGGACCGGGCCTGCTGATCAGGACCTTCCTGTGTTCCGGCCCTGGCGGGCATGTCCACGGCCTCTCTTGTGAAATTTTGAACGCAATTCCTTCCCCCTCACGCCGGAAACTGGGGTTTGCCTGGTGAAAAACGTGACGAAAAGATCAAACCACCGCTCCCTCATTCATGGTTTGCCTTTTTGTTCTGAAAAATGCTATCAGCCGCCATTCCTCCGGGCGCAACAGGCCGGATCCGCCCGGGGATACATGACCTGAATTTAAAAAAATGTTTATTTTCAACCGGGTACGAAAGGGAGGGTTTATGTCAAAACGTTTGCACCTTGCCGTTGCAACAATTCTTCTTCTGCTGGCCAGCGCAGTGATGCCCGTGTGGGCCCAGGACAACGCTTCCGCACCCGCCGCCGCTGCGGTGGAAAAGGCTTCCGAGGCGGTGTCCACTGCCGTGGAAAAGACCACCGAGGCGGTCAAGCCTGCGGTGGAAAAGGCTTCCGAGGCGGTGTCCACTGCCGTGGAAAAGACCACCGAGGCGGTCAAGCCTGCGGCGGGAAAGGCTTCCGAGGCAGCCTCCACTGCCGTGGAAAAGACCACCGAGGCGGTCAAGCCTGCGGCGGAAAAGGCGTCCGAAGCAGCCTCCGCAGCGGCCCAGAAGGCTTCTGACGCCGTTGCCCCTGCCGCCCAGGCCCCCAAGGCAGCGGCTACCGGCAGCAAACTGCAGCAGGCCATTGCCAAGGCCCCGGTGGGCACGGAAAAGGGCCAGATCGATCCCTCCAAGCCCGCGGGCTTTCTCGGCATTGCTGGAGCACCGCAGGTCAACATCATCCTGGCCCTGATCTGGGCCATCTGGGTAGGCTGGATTTTCTCCACTGTCGGCGCTTTCGGCGGCGTCATGGCTGGTGTCGGCCACATGACGGTTTTCGGCCTGGGTGCGTATGCCAAGACCTTCAAGACCACCGCCCCTGAGCTGAACAAGAACGTGACGGACTCCATCCGCGCCTCCAACCAGTTCCTGGTCGGTCTGTCCGCATTGATCACCTCCATCAACTACGGCAAGATGGGCCGCCTGGTATTACCCCTGGCCCTGGCCCTGGGTCTGGGCTCCCTGCTGGGCGCCTGGGGTTCGGCCACTCTGACGGCCGGCAAGGTGTCCTTCTCCCAGTACCAGGGCTGGTTCGGACTTTTCGTCCTGGGATTGGGCTGCTTCCTGTTCTGGGACACCTCGGCGGCGGGCCAGGCCAAGAAAAGCAAGGCCAAGGAAGCTGCCAAGGCATTCGAGGCTGCGGTCAAGGCCCAGAAGACCGGCGGAGCTCCGGCCCCGACAGGCGTGAAGATCCTTGGCATGAGCCTCGGCAAGGTTGACTTCACCTTCTGCGGAGTCCAGTTCAGCTTCAACCCCCTGCTGCCCATCATCGGCGGCGTGGTCATCTCCGCTGTGGCCGCCTTCCTGGGCGTCGGCGGCGGCTTCCTGCTGGTCCCCTTCCTGACCGCCATTTCGCAGCTGCCCATGTACCTGGCTGCCGGCACCTCCGCCCTGGCCGTTCTGATCAGCATGATCACCAGCATCCTGACCCTGATGACCAAGGGCACGACCATAGACTGGGCCCTGATCGGCACGGAGATGGTCGGTGTGGCCATCGGCTCCATCGTCGGCCCATACACGTCCAAGTACTTCTCGGATACCTGGCTGAAGCGCCTCTTCATCGTACTGGCCTTCTACGTGGGCATCGATTACGTCCTGCGGGGCTTCTTCGATATCCGCATGTTCGGCTAGCCGCACTGGCTGGCAGAGGGTTCTGGACAAGGCCCCGGTTCGCGCCGGGGCCTTTTTTTTGCCCTCTCCGGAATTGCTCAAGACCGGCAGACTGGGATAGGGGGACGGGAGAGGCCATGGACGACCGGTGGGCACGCACTACCGGGCACAGTCCCCGAACCCAAAGTGCCTCGAAAACGGTCTGAGCCGGCCTGTTCCGTGGGCCGCGTAACGCCCCGCGGCAGATCTTCTGCAAGGATTTATAACGGTATGGATATCCTCCGCAATTTCATCCTGGCCCTGGATCCCTTCATCATCTGGGCCTTCCGCCTGGTGGACGACCCGTGGGTCGGCTTTTTCCTCGGGATCTCTGTCCTCAATCTGATCTGCGTGATCATGGGTGATGTCACCTCGCAGCTGGCCCGCAGGCTGAACCGCAATCTCTACGGCCGGTATCGCGACGAGATGGTCCGCCACCACAACCTTTCGGTGCGGGCCCTGCGCCACGCCGACAAGGAGGCGTACAAGGCGGTCAACAAGCAGGCCCACGAGGCCTTCGGGAAGTATTTTTTCAGCCAGGCCGGGGCGTTCACCCTGTCCATCTGGCCCGTGCCCTTCGCCATGGCCTGGATGGAGCTGCGTTTCGGGGGAATCCCCCTGGCCCTTCCGTTCTCGCTCCCCGGCGTGGGCCAGAGTGTGGCGTATCCGTTCTTTTTCATTCCCGTATATATCGCCGCGCGTATTCTCTACGGCAAGGCCATGCGCTGCTTCCCGTTCTACCAGCGCATCCTGGCCTGGACCAGACATGGCGACGGCACGGAAATGGTCCCCTTCGTGGACCTGCTCAAACCTTCGCCGGACCAGGATGCGTCAGAGTCGACACAGGATGCTCCGCCCCCGGACACCACCGAAGACAAGGGCCAGCCATGACGGTATCGCGTCGGCGTCGGGCCACGACAGCCGGGGAAAACCCGAAAATATCGCCCCCGCGCAGGTTTGGGCCGGCTTCGGAGGGGGGCATGCCATGATGCGCGAATTCGAGCTTTTTTCCCACTGGACCTTCGAGTCGTTCGCGCCTGGATCCATCCCGCGCCGGAAATACAACGCCTTCAGTGCCATGCAGCGCCAGACGGGCCAGAGCCTCGAACTGCTCGCCCAGGTGGAGGAACTGGCCGGTGGCCGCTCGGTGGTGGACTGGTGCCGGGTCACAGACCTGGTGGCCAGGCTGATCGGGGTCATTGCCAACCTCGTGGAGCAACTCCGGATCATGAACCCGGTGGAGTTCATGGACGTGCACGAATGGTCCGCCAAGCTCGGGTTTTATGCCCGCCTGGCCACGGACCAGACGGATGTTCCGGCCGCCCCCCCGTATCTGGTGCCCTTCTCCCTGCTGAAGGGGCCTGCGGCATTGAAGTGGGTGCCGGACCATCTGGTGGCTCCCGGGGGACGCTCTCCGGCCCTGGCCGTCATGCCTGCGCTCTACGCGTATTTCGTGGAGGCCAATGACCTGCGTCCGCAGCTCGATGCCGTGCTGCGCGAGCTGGATCTGGGGTTATGCCCCGATGCCAAAGGCCCAGTCCGGCAGGCCGGGGAATTGATCCAGGCCGGCCGGCTGCCGCAGCTCCTGGAGGACGAGCTGGAGATCGCGGCCGTGGAACTGGCCCCCAAGGGAGGGCTCCTGGACCTGTGGGCATTCACGGGTTCCGGGAGCACCTGGCGCCTCATCGGCCAGCAGCAAGCGGTCCGGCCCCTGGGGGTTGTCGACGCCTGGAAGAAAGCGGCCGCCTGCAAATTCTCCATCCCGGCTCTGTGCGGTCGACTGTCCCTGGGCATGGCCGACGGCGAAGAGCTGTTCGCCGTGGTGGCCACCCCCGCAGGGCAGGTGGAGCCGCTGCCGGCCTCGCCGTTGCCGTGCATCCCCGATGCCACGGCCCTTGTACGGCGCCTGGAGCAGGTCCTGCCCCGGGTGACCCAGCTGCACGTCTTCCAGGCCCAGGGGCTGATCCTGAGTCAGAAGCACTGCCGTTCCCTGCACGACCTTGTGTGTCTGTGCCTGGAACGGGGCCTGTCCCAGATTTTCGCCTTTGCCGGCCTTCCGGCCCGGGGTCTGGCCGGGATCAAGCAGATGCGTCTGGAGATCCCCGTGGTCATCAACACCTTCAACCTCGGGGGCGGGCTCTTCCCCTCGGCAGCGGAGCGCAGTGTCATCACCGTGGAGGATGTGCGTTCCATTCCGGCCTGGTCCCTGCTGCTGGGGCTGACCTGCCCGGACATCCTCTGGGCAGGGGCCAGGCGGGACGAAGAAGGGGACATGCCCCATTCCAGCAGTTATGCCGTGCTGTCCCAGTTTTTCATGCACTGCACCCTGCGCCTGGGCCAGAACCTCTATGTGGCCGAGTGCCGGTGCGAGGATGGGGTCGAAAAATACGTCCACTTCCGCTTCAAGGGCGGGAATGGGGACAAGGCCGCGCGGGCGCGCCGGCTCGAGATCATGCGCCTCGTGCTGGAGGGAGAGGGCTTCGCAGTGTCTTCGTGCGGGGATTACCTGGAGGCGTTGCGGGTGGGGGAGAAGGATGTTTTGCTGCAGCGCAACCTGGTCAGCCTGGGCGTCCTGGTGGCCTGGATCCAGACCACGGGCGTGGAGGTTCTGGGAACGTTCAGGGCGGAGCAGGGGCTGGCCCGGTTCAGGAACCTGTTGACCAGCTCCCTGTCCAGCCCAGCCTAGTCCTTCCGGAAATGGCAGCCGCGGCTGTTCTTGTTGCGCAGGGCCGCCGTGGTCACAATATAGGCGGTCTGACATCCATGAAAGAGGTCCACGGATTCCTTGCAGATGCGGATTGACTTGTAGAAGGAGTGCAGCCGTTTGTTCAGGTTGCGCAGGTCCTCGAAGGCCCGTTCCAGACGAGACGTGGTGCGCACGATACCCATGTAGTTCCACATGGTGCTGCGGATGGTGGCCCAGTCCTGGTTGATGAGGGCGGGGTCCTCCATTTCGGTCTTGCCGGAGGTGACCCAGTCGGGGATGGAGTCCTGCAGACGCTGGTCCAGGCGTTGCCCTTCGTCGTAGCATTGGTGGATGTCCTTGGCCGTGCCCATGCCCCAGAGCAGTCCTTCCAGCAGGGAGGACGAGGCCAGCCGGTTGGCCCCATGCAGTCCGGTGCAGGCAATCTCCCCGGCCGCGTAGAGCCTGTCCATGGTCGTCCTTCCGCGGTTGTCGACCAGGACTCCGCCGCAAAAATAGTGGGCGGCCGGAACGACCGGAATGGGCTCCCTGGTTATGTCCACCCCGTTCTCTTTGCACTTCTTGTAGATGGTCGGGAATCTCTTGCGCAGGTTCTTGTCCACGTAGTTGGCCGCGTCCAGAAAGACGCAGTCCTCGCCGGTCTTCAGCATTTCATCGACAATGGCCCGGGCCACGATATCCCGGGGCGCGAGTTCCATGCGCTCATCGTAGCGGGCCATGAAGCGTTCGCCCTTGATGTTGAACAGGCGGGCGCCCTCGCCGCGTACGGCCTCGGAAATGAGGAATTTGCGGTCCGAGCGGTGGAAAAGGGCAGTGGGATGGAACTGGATGTACTCCAGATTCATCAAGGTCACGCCGGCGCGGTAGGCCATGGCCATTCCTGACCCAATGGAGGACGAGGAGTTGGTGGTGTGCAGGAATATCTGCCCCAGCCCGCCGGTGCAAAGCACCGTGTAATCGGCCAAAATCGTGTTGGGTTCATCCGTTTCCGCGTTGAACACGTAGGCCCCGACGCACTGGTTCACGAGCTGGTACCGGAATTCGATCTGGGTGGAATGATGGCGTGTGGCCAGGAGATCGATGGCCGTGCAGCTGCGCAGGATGCGGATATTGGGATGGGACTCCACGGCCTTGGTCAGGCAGTCCTGGATGGCCCGGCCCGTGTAGTCTGCGCAGGTCAGAATCCGGTGCAGGCCGTGGCCGCCCTCCTTGGTCCGGTACAGTTCCCCATGCTCTGTATGGTCGAAGGGCACATGCACGCGCTCGAAGAGGATTTCCTCCACGGCCTTTGGACCCTCTTCGCAGAGGTGGCGCACGGCCGATTCGTAGTTGTAGTTCCATCCCGCGGTGAAGATGTCCCGGGCGAGCTGCTCCGGACTGTCGTCCGTGCCTTTGTAGATGATCCCCCCCTGGGCCAAGGCGGTGTTCCCGTTGTCCAGGGTCATGCCCGAGGAGAGCAGGGTCACCTCGTGCCCCTTGTCTGCCAGGCCGAGAGCCGCGGTGCAGCCGGCAATGCCGGAGCCGATGATCAGGATTTCGGTTTTGATGCGTGTGGCGGTCATGTGATTCTCCTAGCGGCAGACATGCAGCATGCGTTCCAGGGCCAAGCGGGCGGGGGCTGTGACTGTTTCATCGACGCGCACGGGCCGGGCCGTGTGCAGGCGTTGCAGCGTGGCGAACAACCCCGCTTCGGTGATCTTGGCCATGTTTGAGCACAGGGCCTTGACCAGGGGGAGGATGACCTTGTCCGGGTGCTGTCCGGCCAGCCGGTTGACCAGATTCCATTCCGTCCCGACATAAATGGCGCTACCGCTGGGGGCCTGGTTCACGCGGCGGATCAGGTAGGAGGTGGAACCCGCCCCGTCGGCAAGTTCCACGACCTCCGGACTGCACTCGGGATGGACCAGGATGCTGGCCTCGGGGTCGGAGCGGCGCACGGACGTGATCTGTTCCGGGTGGAATTTGGCGTGGACCGCGCACAGGCCTGGCCAGAGATAGAGCTGCACCGAGGGATCGGCCGGTTCGACAAAACGGCCCTGGCCACGGATGTCCAGCATGCGCATGGTGTGCGGACCGAGACCCAGGTTTCGGGCTGTATTGCGGCCCAGGTTGGCGTCGGGCAGGAAGAGCACGCCGTCACCCTGGTCCAGGGCCCAACGGAGCATGGTTGGGGCGTTGGCCGAGGTGCACACGCTGCCGCCGTGGCGGCCGCACACAGCCTTCACGGCCGCGGAAGAGTTGACGTAGGTCAGGGGAATGATCTTTGCCCCTGTGCGGGTCAGGGCCGTCATGACCGCCTCGACCAGGAGGGTGGGGACCATGTTGGCCATGACGCAGCTGGCGCCGGGGTCGGGGATGTGGACCTTCTGTTCGGGGCGGGCCAGGATGGCCGCCGTCTCGGCCATGAAATGCACCCCGCAGAAGACGATATGCTCGGCCCCAAGCCCATCGATCTGACGGGCCAGTTCAAGGGAATCGCCCAGGATGTCGGCGTGCCGGACCACGGCGTCGGGCTGGTAATGGTGGGCCAGGATGGCGAGCCGCGAGCCCAGATCCTTTCGGATGGTCATGATGGAGTCACGCATGCTCCCTCCCTTGTGCCGGGGCCAGGCGCATGGAGAAATCCGCGACAATGGCGGAATGGGTGATGGCGCCTGAAGAAATGAAGGTCGGCCTGAGTTCGGCCAGGCCGCGGATTGTGGCCAGGGTCACGTTGCCGCTGATCTCGGACTCGATGTGCCCGGGGATGAGCCGCAGGGCCTCGGCCGCAAGCTGGGGGGGCATGTTGTCGAGCATGATGCGCTGGGGATTGAGACCCACGGCTTCACGGACATGATCCAACGTCCGGCATTCGATTTCCAGGGGCGGGCAGACGGCATAGGCTTGGCCAAGGCGTTGTACGGCCGCGGTGATGGAGCCGGCCTGATCGATATGGTTGTCCTTGAGCATGAGCATTTCTTCCAAGTTGGCGCGGTGGTTGTGCCCACCGCCCATGCGCACGGCGTATTTCTCCAGGTAGCGGTGCCCCGGGGTAGTCTTGCGGGTGTCCAGCACACGCACCGACGTTCCCTGCACGGCCTGGACGAAGCGTCTGGTGGCGTTGGACACGCCTGACAGGCGACAGATGAAATTCATGACCACCCGCTCGGCCTTGAGCAGGACCGGGGCCGGGCCGCTGATGCGGGCCACCTCCTGACCGCGCACGACATCCTGCCCGTCGGCGGCCAGCAGGGTTATGCGGTGTTCGGAGCAGTGCATGCGTTCCAGGATGATGGCGATCAGGGGCAGTCCGACGACCAGGGAGTCCTCCTTGGCCACGATGGACGCGTGCAGAATGGATGTCCTCTCGAAGAGGGCCTCAGAGGTCAGGTCCCGGCCATCCTCGTCCAGGGCCAGGTCCACAAGCCGGTGCACCAGGGCCAGCCGGTCAGGACGGAAAAAATCTGCAAACATGAACGATTCCTTGTATGGTGTTTGTTCTCCCTGGGAGTGTGACTAGGAGATGCCTCCCACCCCGTCAAGGAGGCGTTTTCCCGGGTCACGGATGTGCGGGCCCGAGGCGACGTCCCCCAGATGCATTGGGCATGACTGCGTCCTGGCACGGCTTTTGTTAGCGCCACGGCATGCGCACCGTAGTCATCAATCTGACTCGATTCGGCGATTTGCTGCAGACCCAGCCCGCATTGAGCGGCCTCCGGGCCCGTGGATCCCGGGTGGATCTGGTCTGTCTGGACGCATTCCAGGGCGCGGCATCCCTGCTCAGTGACGTGGACCGGATTTTTCCCCTGCCAGGGGCCCGTTTTCTGGCCGGACTGGATGCCCACTGGCCCTCAGCCGTGGCGGATTTCGCATCCTGGACTGTCCAGGCACAGGATCCCATGCCAGCGCGGGTCCTCAACCTGACCCCGACCTTGCCCGCCCGTCTTCTGGGGCGGGTCCTGGGCCAGAACGGGGACGGCGGTTTTGGACTGGATGCCTTCGGTTTCGGGCAGCATTCCTCCCCCTGGGCCGTCTTTCTGCAGGCCGCTTCGGCCTACCGGGGCTGCAGCCCGTTCAATCTGGTCGATGTGTTCCAGCGCGTGGCCGGTCTCGACCCCGGTCCTTTTGCCTTGAAAGCCCCGGATCGGGAAGCGCAAATCTGCGCCGGGTCTTTGCTTGAAGGCTTGCACGGCCCAGGGCTGGTCGCGCTTCAATTGGGAGCCAGTCAGGGCGCCCGGCGCTGGCCAGTGGCGGCCTTTGCCCGGGCCGGCGGGGTTGTGTGGGAAAAAACAGGGTGCACGCCGGTTCTGGTGGGCAGTGCCGGGGAGGCCCACCTGGGCCTGGAATTCGCCAGGCTGGCCCAGTATCCGTTCAGGGATCTGATCGGCCGAACAGACGTTCCCACCCTGGCAGCGGTTCTCCTCCGCGCCCGGCTCCTGCTGACCAACGACACAGGCACCATGCACCTTGCTGCAGGACTTGGCGTACCCGTGGCGGCTGTCTTTCTGGCTACTGCCCAGCCCTTCGACACGGGGCCCTACCTGGAGGGGAGCATCAGCCTGGAGCCGGATATGGCCTGTCACCCCTGCTCCTTCGGGCAGGTCTGCCCCAACGGCATGGCCTGCCAGAGACGCATGGACCCCGAAGCGGTGGGCCTGTTTGTGGAAGGCTTCCTGCGTTCTGGAGACTGGACCGTTCCCCCCGGACTCGGTGCGAGGGTGTGGCAGGGTCGCCGAGACGGCTACGGGTTCATGGGCCTCGTCTCCCTTTCCGGACACGAAACCGAGGATCGCAGTCGATGGGTGAGCGTGCAGAGGGATGTCTACCGCCAATTCCTTGACCAGAAGCCTGTGGGGGAAATGGTGGGGCAGTCATGGCCGTGCGGCCAGTTCAAACGCCGGCTGAAGCAGGACCTGCAGCGCGGTCTGCTCCTGCTGGCCCTGGTGCAGGAGCAGGGCCGCCTGTTGACCATGAACCCGGGCGCACCGGTACGAAAAAAATTCCTGGCCAACTGTCAGAACGTGCAGGATTTTTTTGCGGGCAGTCCGGCCCTTGGGGCGCTGGGGCCCATGTGGAATCATCAAGCCCAGGATCACGGCGGAGACATGGCCATGTTCCTGGGCTTGTGTGGACGGTACAGCGAGCTGCTGCGTGTTTTTCAGCAGTGTCTTGGCTTGGCATGATTGTTGATAATCCCGAGTGCTACGGCAAATTCATCCCCATGCGGAGGGCGAAAATATGATCATTGTCGACGGTCAACCCAGTCCCCTGGAAGTCGTACATTTCCAAAACCTAGAGCAGATCATTGAGGAAGTCCTGGATGGCGAGCGCATGCGCAGCCGGATCGTGACCGACGTCTTCGTCAACGACGAGGCGTTTTCGGAGGTGTATCCCCATCAGGCCCAGGATGTGGAAGCGCACGACATAAACCGAGTGGAAATCGTGTCCGTGCCCGCCGTGGAAATGGCCCGGAACATTGTCGCCGAATTGCATAAGGTCGTCTCTCTGATGGCCGCGGCGGGTCAGCAGGTGGCCGATTTCTTCCGCCAGGCCGACGACGCCCAGGCCCTGGAACTCTACTCAGACCTGCTGGACGTGCACCGGGATTTTCTGGCCATGGTCGGCGTGCTCAGGAATGAATTCGGCGTCAGCGCGCCGGCGGAGTTCGCATCGTCCCTGGAGGGTCTGTCCGTGTTGTTCACCGAACTGATTGAGATTCAGGAGAACCAGGACTGGATCCTGCTCGCGGACCTGCTGGAATTCGAATACCTGCCAATGGTGGACAGAACCAAGGCCCTCATCGTCCAGTTGCACAACAGCGTCGAGGAATCGGCCAGGAAGGACAGCCATGACTGAAGGGAGTGGTGGATTCGAGGGGATCATGGGCCTGGGACAGGAGGAGATGGGCCTTGTTGCCGCCCGCGACACGGAGAGGCTTTCCGGCGTGCTCTTGGCCAGGGAATCGGCCATCCAACGCTTCCTGGCCAGCGACGCAGCCCGCAGGGATGAGGAATTTCTGGACAAACTGGCAAGGATTTCGGCCATGAACGGCCAACTGCAGCGGGAGGTCAGGGCCCTGCACCAGTCCTTGAAGGAAGAGCTGCTCAAGCTCAGGTCCGAGAACCGACGCATGGGCGGCTACCGGAACGGGGCCCTCATCACCCCTCTGTCCAGCCGGCGGATCATGAGCCGCAGGGGTTGAGCCGGGAGGGTCCCATCAGGGGGACTATTCCATCCAGATGATGCCGAGCTGACGGCCAGTGACCTTGTCCCGGCGGTAGGAGAAAAACTGGGAGGATGAGGCCGTGCACAGATCCAGGGAGTAGATGTTCCTGGCCGGGATGCCTGCCCCCATGAGCTGGTTGCGGGTCAGGGTCCACAAGTCCACGCTGCGGGTCAGGGGATTGAAGTAGGATCGGAACATGGGGTTCCACTCGGTGTTGAAATTGACGAATTCGCTTTTGCCCGGTCCGAGGCTCGGTCCCCGCACCACCAGGACCTCGGTCGGATCCACTCCGTAATGGGCGCAGAATTTGCGCACTCCGGCGGCCGGAAAATTCCCGGCGTTTCCTCTCCATCCGCAGTGCAGGGCCGCCACATGGCGGCCGGCCATGTCCGCTAGCAGAAGAGCCTGGCAGTCCGCGGTCTTGACGACCAGGGCGTGGCTTGTTCTGCATGTGCACAACCCGTCGCCTTCCAGGGTGGCTCCGGAAAAGAAGTCCTCCTCCAGGTCCATGAACACGGACTGTTCGTGCACCTGCCTCAGCTCCTGCCAGACCCGGATGCCGAGTTCCCGACGCAGTCCGGCCCGGTTAGCCCGCACCGCCTCCAGCGCATCGCCCACTTCGAGGGACATGTTGGCCTGGGAAAAATCACCTGTGCTGTGTCCTCCATGGCGGGTGGTGAAAACGCAGCGCACGTTGCTGAGTCCGGGGAAGTGAAAATCAAGATAATCCACAGACATTTATGACTCCGGCTGAGGTGTGATGGCTGCCTTCGGGGTGGCGATCAGGTGGACCGGGATGTCCCACGGATCAACAGGCAGGAGGTCCAGAACCTGAAAATCATAGGCAGGCCCGATGAGCAGGGTCAGGGCGGACAGGGTGGGCAAAAAGCGGTCGTAGTAGCCCCCCCCAAAGCCCAGGCGATAGCCGCGCCGGTCAAAGGCCAAGGCCGGGATCAGGACAACCTCCGGATCTGGCTGCGGGATCAGCCGGGCCAGGTCCGGGCGCGGTTCGGTCAGGCCAAAACTCCCTTGGGCCAGGTCGTGTCGCGAAGTCACGGCGTACGCGTCCATGATCCCGGGTTCATGGGGACGACAGCGGGGCAGAAGGACCTGGTTGCCCATTTTCCAGAAATGGTCCAGGAGAGGCCAGGTATCGACCTCCCCGCTGGTGGGCAGATACAGCAGCACGGACCTGGCCTGCCGGAACCGGTCAAGGTTCAGCAAGCGCTCGCGGACCATGGAGCTGTCCGTTGCTGCCTGACCTGGATCAAGGTGCTGGCGGAGTTGGCGGAAGGCAGTCCGCAGGGCGCTCTTGGATCGCTCTTGCATGACCGTGGATGCTCCTTTACCATGAAATCGCCTGCGACACGTAATCGAATTGAGGGCTGGAGGCAAATGCGAAACAGGTTCTGGATAGCTTTCGGGGATATTCACGAGAGGATCGAGGCCGTGACCGCCATTGAGGATCTCGATCAGGCCAGCGGGGTGCTCCTTTCCGGGGATCTGACCAATGTCGGGGGCAGGGAACGGGCTGAACGCATCCTGGCTGTCGTCGAGGGGTTCAACCCCCGTATTTTTGCCCAGATTGGCAACATGGATACCCGGGCCGTGGATCTGGCCCTGACCGAAAAAGGATGCAACGTGCATGGCCGGGTCGTGGACCTGGGCCAGGGCGTGGGCCTGGCCGCGGTGGGGCTCTCCACCCCCACCCCCTTCAAGACCCCTTCCGAGGCCAGCGAGGAGCAGATCAGCCAGTGGGTCCGCGATGTGCTGGAATCGGCCGCAACCTTCAAGCAGGTCATTCTGATGGTGCATACCCCGCCGCGGGGTAAGGTGGTCGACAGGGTGCCTTCGGGCGCGCACGTGGGCAGCCCCGGGGTGCGGGCCCTGATAGAGAAATATCAGCCCGCCATCGTGGTAACCGGACACATCCATGAAGGACGGGGCCAGGAGCGCATCGGTCGCTCTCATGTCCTCAACCCCGGGAGTTTTGCCCAGGGGGATATGTGCGCATCGAGGAGGCGTCTGAGGGGCTGGTGGCCAGTCTGCGGGGAACGTCATGAGAATTCGCCTGTATTCCTGGAATGTGAACGGGTTCCGCGCCGTGCTGGGCAAGGGGTTCCGGGACTGGTTCGAGGGGACCAGGCCCGATGTGCTGGGCCTGCAGGAGGTCAAGGCCTCGGAGGAACAGCTCGGGGATGAGCGCTTCTTCGACGGCTACCGGTGTTACTGGAACGCGGCCAAGGCCAAAAAGGGATATTCCGGCACGGCCTGCTATGCGCTTCAGGAACCCCTTTCCGTGCATTTCGGCCTGACCGATGCCCGCTTTCAGGGTGAAGGGCGGGTCATCCGCCTGGAATTCGAACATTTTCATTATTTCAACGTGTACTTCCCCAACGGTCAGATGAGCCAGGACCGGCTGGACTTCAAGATGGGCTTCTACGAGGCGTTCCTCGACCATGCCCAAGCGTTGCGCAAGGAAAAACCGATCGTGGTCTGCGGGGATTTCAACACGGCCCACCGCGAAATCGACCTCAAGAACCCCAAGGCCAACGAGAACACCTCCGGGTTCCTGCCCGTGGAGCGGGCCTGGATCGACCGCTTCATCGCCGCCGGCTATGTGGACACCTTCAGGCACATGCACGGTGACGTGGAGAATGCCTATTCGTGGTGGACATACCGGTTTGGAGCCAGATCCCGCAATGCGGGGTGGCGGATCGATTATTTTTTTGTCTCCGAGGAGCTGCGCGGCGCAGTCAGGGATGCCTGGATCGAGGCGGACGTGCTTGGATCGGACCATTGTCCCGTGGGCCTGGAACTGGAATTGCCATGAGAAAAAGGGACGCGACAGCGGACAGGGACGGAGCGGACGTGAGCAAAAGGGACCGGATTTTGGCGGCAGCACAGGAGCTTTTTGCCGATTACGGCTATGCGGGCACAACCATGCGCATCATCGCGGAAAGGGCAGGCGTGGCGTTCGGGCTGGTCTCCCACTACTTCGGGAACAAGGAGAACCTGTTCCTGGTCGCCGGGTACGAGATGATAGATGCCATGCTGGCCGCCATCCGCAGGGATGCCGAAAGTGCACGCAACGGACTGGAGGCCGTGGACATCTTTGTCGGCTCCTATTTCGCCTTTACCCAGGCAAACCGGACAACCTTTCCCACCTTGATCCGCTGTTCGCCCTTCAGCGATGACAATCCCCATCTGGATCGCCAGAAGATCGGGGCCAAATTCGAAGAGCTGATCGCGGAGATCGAAAAAGGCCTGGAGAGGGGTATGAGGGACGGGACCATAGCCCTTCTCCCGGTTCGGGACACTGCCTTCATGATCTATGCCGCCATCGTAGGGGCGGTGCGGACCGTTTTCCTGACTCCGTTCGGAGACCCCGGACTGTTCGCCGAAGCGAGGCGTTTCATACTGCGGGCCATTGCGGCCCGCTGAAGGGATTGGGCAGGCTGCGCTGTCTGGTTCCCCAGGGCTGCAAGCCTCGGGCTGATCCCGGGACCCCAGCCCCGCTCGGGGCAGCCATCCGCTGGAGCTGCCTGAGGCCCGCCAAGGATCACCTATGCCCTCAAAACGAAAAACCAATCTGAGAATGCCTTTTCGCCTGTCTGCGCTGGGGATGCCCGAGGCCCTGCAGGACGCCGTCCTGGCCTGTGTGCGCGAGCTGGAACAGGACGGCGTGCGGGGAAAGGCCCTGCGGCGGCTTTTCAGGGGATTGGCCGAAAATCCGGCCTCTTTTCTGGAGCATCCTGTTCTCGGGACCTTGGCGGCCATGCTGCGGGGAGCTGTTTCGCAGGACACTCCTGTGCCCTTGCCGCGGGCTCAGTTCAAGCCTCACGCACCGTGGAGGGTCTGGGGCGAGGACCTCGATCCCAAGGCCGTGGAGCAGATGAACGACGGGTGCTCCCTGCCCGTGGCCGTCAGCGGGGCGCTCATGCCCGATGCTCACGTGGGTTACGGTCTGCCCATCGGTGGGGTTCTGGCCGTGGATGAGGCGGTCATCCCCTATGGCGTGGGCATGGATATCGCCTGCCGAGTGAAAATGAGCGTGTTCGCGGTCACGCCGGATCTGGTGGACACGCACCAGAGGGACCTGATCCGGGCCATCGAGCAGGAGACGAGTTTCGGTGTGGGGGCCAGGTTCCGGATCCCCAAGGACCATCCGGTCATGCATGAGGATTGGAAATTCTCGTCCGTCATAGCCCGGATGAAAGAGACGGCCCGGGAGCAGCTTGGCACGAGCGGGGCGGGGAACCATTTCGTGGAATGGGGAGTGCTGGACGTGCCTCTGGGCCTGCCGGGCTTGGCCGCCGGGACGTATCTGGCTTTTCTGTCCCACAGCGGCAGCCGGGGCACGGGAGGGGAGGTGGCCAAATACTATTCGGCCCTGGCCCGCCGCCTGCATCCGGAACTGCCGCGGAGTCTCGGGCATCTGGCCTGGCTGGCCCTGGACACGGACGCGGGGCGGGAATATTGGGCCGCCATGGAACTCATGGGCCGCTACAGCGCGGCAAACCACGCCTTGATCCACGCAGCCGTGGGCGGACATCTGGGGTTGAGTCCTGTTTGGGGCGTGGAGAACCACCATAATTTCGCCTGGAGGGAGATCCACGGAGGAAGGCAGGTCATCGTCCACCGCAAGGGCGCGACCCCGGCCGGGGCCGGGGTTTTCGGCGTGATTCCGGGGACCATGGTCCACCCCGCCTATGTGGTCGAGGGTCTGGGGAATCCCCTCGCGCTGTGCTCCGCGGCCCACGGCGCTGGTCGGGCCATGAGCCGGCAGGAGGCGTCCAGCAGGTACCGCCGATCCGATCTCGATGAGGTCCTGGACAGACACGGGGTGCGCCTGCTTTCAGCCGGGCTGGACGAGGTGCCCATGGCCTACAAGGATATCCGTACGGTCATGGCCGCCCAAAGTGATCTGGTCCGCATTGTGGCCACGTTCATCCCGCGCATTGTGAAAATGGCGAACTGAAAGGAGAAATCATGGCGCTTGTCGTCCAGAAATACGGCGGGAGCAGTGTGGCCACGCCGGAGCAAATCCGGGCCCTGGCCCGGCGCATCGTGGCCCGGCATGACCAGGGGAATCAGATCGTAACCGTGGTTTCAGCCATGGGCAAGACCACGGACTCCCTGGTGGCCCAGGCGCGGACATTGGCTGAACATCCCGACCCCAGGGAAATGGACATGCTCGTCTCCACGGGGGAACGCATTTCCATCGCCATGATGAGCATCGCCATCAACGGCATCCGTCCAGGTCTGGCCGTGTCCTTCACCGGTTCCCAGATCGGTCTCATCACCGATTGCAATCACGGAGACGCCCGGGTGCTGGAGGTCAGGGGGGACCGTCTGCGGCAGACCCTGGACCAGGGGAAAATCCCGGTTGTGGCGGGATTCCAAGGCGTTTCCACGACCCGTGAAATCACCACCCTCGGCCGGGGCGGTTCGGACACCACGGCAGTGGCTGTGGCCGCGGCCCTGGGCGCGGATGTGTGCGAGATTTATTCCGACGTGGACGGGGTGTATACATCGGACCCGCAGCTGGCCCCGGCAGCCCGTCGCCTGGACACCGTGGACTACGATACCATGCTGGAAATGTCCGCGGCCGGCGCCAAAGTCCTGAAGGACGACGCCGTGGAATACGCCCGTCGACTGGGCGTGCGCATAGCTGCAGGGTCCAGCGGTTCCGGACAGATCGGGACCATTGTCTGCAATGAATGCCTGAACCGCGACACCCTACAGGCCATGGTCTACTACGAAAGGCTGCGGTGGGTCGCCTATGACGCGGGTGTGCCCCTGCCGGCGGATTGCCGACTGTGCCAGTCCATTGATGGACGCACTGTTGTGGTGGTTGACGCCAAGTATGCCGGAGGAATGGAAGGAGTGCCCTGCTGCAGTCTGTCCCTCATCGGGTCGCGGGTGGCGGCCCAGAAAGAGCGGGTGGATACGGTCCTTGACATGCTGGAGCGGGCCGGAAACCGCGTTCTGGCCATCAGCAGCACGGTCCTCAAGTATGAGATCTTTCTGGAAGACCCCCTCCCGCAGCCCCTGGTCGCAGCCATTCACGACGTTCTTTTCGGCGCCGATGCAACGTGAGGCTCGCCGGGACGGCTGGGAACATCCGGATGCGAAGTGGAGGGCACTTCCGCCCTGCCTTTGCATCCATGGCCGTCAGCGCTGAAGGTCCCCGTATCCCGACCTTCGTGACTGTGGAGCCGCCATGGTCTCAGTGGCTGATCCACAACGTGGCGAAATCCAGGTTTTTGAGCATGTTCATGCTGACCGAGCCCAACAGGTGCAGGGACCTGGTTTCTCCCCGGCCTGTGCGGCCCATGGCCACCACTCCGTATCCGCCTTCCTGGGCCAGCTTGACGATTGCCTCTGCGGAGTTTCTGCCCTGCACGGTTTTTTCTTTGATCCGGTTGGCCGGAATACCGTTCTCGTTCAGCATGTTCCTGGCGCTGGCGATGGCCTCCGCAGGCGTGACCGAAGACATGCCGGTGACGATGTGGAGGATGGTGATCTCATGCAGGGGGTCGTCCTTCAGCATGAAGCCCACGTGGTCGGCACAGCGCAGGCTGGCCGGAGAGCCGTCGGTGCACAGGAGGACATGGGGCGCAGGTTTGGCCTGGTTGCGGCAGATCCACAAGGGGATGTCCATGGGCGTGTTAAAAATCTGATTGCTGACGCTGTCGTGGATAAGCTCTTCCAGGCGGGAAAGGCCGCGTCGGCCCAGGGCGATGGCGTCATACATCCCGGTCAGGCCCTCCTGGATGATGTCGTGGGCTGTGCCGAGCTGCTTGAAGGTGATTTTTTTGTGGATGTTGTTATGCGGAAATTTTTTCAGGATCAGCAACTCTTCGGCCTTGTCCAGGGCGGATTGGGCCTGCTCCTTGGTCTGGGCTTCCCTGCGGTTCAAATTTCCGTAATTCTGGATGATCTCTGATTCCGAAAGCCCGGCCTTGGGATTGGATGCCACATAGAGCAGGGTCAGGTGCAGGGACTGGGTGTTGCCGAAGAAGCCGGCGGCGAAGCGTACGGCCTGCAGAGCGCTGTAGTCGTCGCTGATGGTCATCAGGATGTGCTTGTCCATGTCTGCTCCTCACGGGATTCAATTTTTTGGTGTTCGTGGGTAAATGTAGATCAAAGGGACTGTCCTGGCAACGTTTCACGTATCAGGCTTCATCCCGTGGTTCACGGTGTCGTCGAACCGGCATGCAGTCGGGTTTCAGATCCGGCTTCGACGCTGAAGGACGCTAGGTTCACCCTGGCCCGGTTTCCCGTTCGCATGGCGGTGAGGAGGACGTACGGC
>ERZ1645192.1065-NODE-1065-length-23081-cov-6.218492_pt1 | contig 23081 bp, 19 predicted proteins | sample MGYA00575354_ERZ1645192 | MGnify/ENA primary metagenome ERZ1645192 (study PRJEB40844, sample SAMN11349763) | freshwater sediment metagenome | isolation source: river sediment | host: Sediment | place: India: Faizupur Khadar , New Delhi | collected 2017-02-21 ... | reverse complement strand
TAATCCCATGTAGGATCGCCTGAAAATGGAGCAACGATCGTGATGAAAAATGTTGCGATCAGGAAGGTAATCACTTTCCATGGCTCGAACAAGAACTGCCAATAATTCTTATGCAGAAGTTCATATTCTTTCTGATCCTTTTTAACTATTGAGATAGCTATCAGCAGCAGAACCATCCATAAAGTGAAATATGTCTGCATGAAAATATCTGAGTATAGGAAGTTCAATTATTCACCTAATAACCTTGCATTCTGAAAATATAACTTTCAAATTGCAAGGTTGCAACATGTATTGTAAATAAAAAAGGGAGCGTGTTTGCTCCCTTTAATGATATATGCGTCTTAAAGTTTATTCTGCTGCTGGTGCATCCTCGACCGGTTTTTCTGCCGGAGTTTCCGGATTAGCTATAACAGCATCGATATCTTTTTTAGATGCGGATTCTTTTGTTCTCATAGTAACTTTTCTGAGTTCAGAGTTGAAAGAGTCAACAGTAAGGTCAATTTCCTGCCCTTCCTGAATATCGTTGAATTTCTGAACGAGATGTTTAGGCGCGAAACCTTCGATAGGCGGATCATCAAGTTCGACAATAAGTCCTTTGTCAATTTTCTTAATAACCTTACATTTCGTTTTGTAGCCTTCGATCAGGATCTTTTCAAATTCCATCCAAGGATCTTCAAGCGTCTGTTTGTGTCCTAAAGCAATTCTTCTCTCTTCTTTGTTGATGTCGAGAACCAAAACTTCAATGTCTTCGCCTTTCTTAACTACATCTTTAGGATGTTTAAGTTTTTTAGTCCAAGAAAGATCAGAGATGTGAACGAGCCCGTCAATACCGTCTTCAAGTTCAACGAACGCGCCGAACTGAGTCAGGCTTCTTACGATGCCTTTGTGTTTAGAACCTACGGGATATTTCTTCTCGATGATAGCCCAAGGATCAGGTTCAAGCTGTTTAAGACCGAGAGAAATTTTCTTTTCGTCTTTTTTAATGTTCAGAACAACCGCTTCAACGATGTCGCCCAGGTGAAGATAAGCGCTCGGGTGTTTAACATGCTGAACCCAGCTCATTTCAGATATGTGGATAAGACCTTCGATGCCTTTTTCTATTTCAATAAATGCGCCGTAGTCTGTTATGCTGACAACTTTACCCTGAACTTTGCTTCCTTCGGGGAATCTTGTCTCAATTCCGTCCCATGGATGCGGAGATAGCTGTTTTAATCCGGCCGATACTCTTTTTTTATCGTAATCAATGTCGAGGATCTGAATTTTGATCATTTCGTCAAGCTTACATATTTCGCTCGGATGGTTTACCCTGCCCCAAGAAAGGTCAGTGATATAGATAAGCCCGTCAAGCCCGTTGATATCAACGAACACGCCGAAGTCGGTAATGTTCTTAACGATAGCGTCCTTAACATCTCCGACCTGAAGATCTTTAAGGGTTTCGTCTTTTCTGAGATTAAGATCTTTCTCGAGAATAATCTTTCTAGAAAGAACGATATTTTTTCTGAGCTCGTTCAGCTTAACGATCTTGAAATCCATCGTGTTACCGATGAGCGCGTCAAAGTCTCTGACGGGATAAACATCGATCTGAGATCCCGGCAGGAATGCCTCAATACCGAACAGGTCAACTACGATACCGCCTTTAACTCTGCGTAAGCACTTACCCTGTACAATGGTCTGCTCTTCGTAAACCTTCTGAACCTGTTCCCAAACCATCATGAAATCAGCTTTTCTTTTTGAAAGGTCAAGGTTGCCGCCTGCACTCTCTACTGATTCCAGAAATACGCTTATCACATCTCCTCTGTTCAAAGATTTGATGTCGTCGAATTCGTCAAGCGGGATCAAACCCTCGCTTTTAAATCCGATGTCAACTGCGACGCCTGTAGGTCCGATATTTACTATCCTGCCTTCTACTATCTCGCCTTCCTTTATTTCGGTAAGCGAAGAATCGTACATCGCCAGCATTTCCTCTTTTTGAGCGTCTGAATACTCTTCCTCTTTCAGATCGTTAATGTTATCGATCCAAACTTCATCTTGTTCCAATATGGAACTTTTGTTTTTTTCGGTCATTGTTAAATTACCTCCTGGATTTGAACGGACTACCGGTACTACCGGAATAAGCGCCGTTTCGGAAATGCCAAATATATATATATCTTATCGTAAAGTCAAGAATAGTTTTCTAAAAATATTCATTTATCCGTATAAACACTTGCAAAACGCTAAATAATTTTGTATTTTCGATTTTAGTGGAAATTAAACGCGGGAGAATTGATAAACAGAAAGGGGTCGTACATACAGAATATGACTGCAGGCACAATACTGATAGTGTTCTCGTTGTTTTTTGTATATGCTTACGATATATACGATTTCGGTTTTACTCCCGATCCGATGTCTGATGAAGTTGAAGTTGTTATTTCAGACTCCTTAGATATTGCTGCAGCAAGTGATAGTTCTGTTTTCGTAAATGGTACTATACTTCCGAATGAGGGAATATCCAATTCTCTTTTAGCGCTGGACGGCATCAAAATGGACCATGTATTAGAGATCACAACCTCCCTAAAACCCTATGTTGACTTCAGGTTTCTGGCCGCCGGGGAAGAAATAACGGTTGAAATGGATCAGAATAAAGAGCTTGTTAAAAGTTTCTGCTACAAACCCAATCCGGTGATCACGCATAAATTGACAAGAAATATTGACGGTGCCCTCGAATACGAACTCGTTTCGCTTCCCACTGAAAAAAGACAAAGATTATTAAGAGGTCAAATATCCACCACTCTTAATCAGGCATTATTTGATAATCATATTGAACCTTCGGTCGCTGCTGAAATAAACGGAATGCTGGAATGCATTGTGAATTTCCGGTCGGATGCCAGAAAAGGCGACAGATACTCAGTTTTCCTTGAGGAAAGTTATTTTGAAGGTAAAAAACTAAAAGGCGGAAAAGTACTTCTCGCTTCTTTCGAGGGTAAAAGGACCGGGTACAAAGTTGCTTATCTTTACACAGACCCGGAGAGAAATTCGGCGTTCAATGCCCATTATACCAAAAAGGGTGAAGCTCTGATAAACGCAGGATTGAGGCTGCCGGTTGACAGAGTGCATGTAACAAGCCCTTACGGATACAGAATTCATCCTGTAACAAGATCGAGAACATTTCATTACGGTGTTGATTACAGAGGCAGGATCGGAGAGCCTGTATATACCGTAGCTGACGGTACCGTTATATATTCAGGTTACGACGGCTTGAACGGAAACAAAGTCGTTATAAAACATAAAGACAAAACACAAACTTTCTACCTTCACCTGAATAAAAGACTTGTGAAGAACGGGCAAAAAGTTAAAGCCAGACAACGAATTGCTACAATTGGAAACACAGGCAGAAGCACGGGACCGCATCTTCATTTCAGTATAAGAGACCCTAAAGGCAAGTGGGCGAATCCAATGAATAAGCGTATGATAGCGACTCAGAAGCTTGAAGGCGAAAGATATGCAAGGTTCATAAACCAGATGGACGAAATTGACGATATGATAAGAGAATATATAGCCAAAGAAAGAAAACTTACAGAATACACCCTGTTCCATCTGGGCAGCGATAAATTTAATACTCGAGAAATAGAGATCAGACCTAACTGATCAGATATAGTCAAGAACAGCCGCCGCAACTTTTACTGATGCGCCCTGTTCACCCAAAAGTTTACTTACAGCCTTGAGCTCATTTTTTCTTAGATTATAAATATCATCGTTATTTAGAAGTGTATTCACTTGAGAGACAAGATTTTCTGAAGTAAATTCTGATTGTATAAGTTCGGGGTTTATCTGTTTGCCTGCGATTATATTGGGTAGCGAAATGTATTTTGTTTTAACTATCATTTTCGCTATAAGGAAAGATATCGGATTTACCTTGTAGAAAACGATCGAAGGTGTCTCAACTATAGCTGTTTGAAGGGTAGAAGTCCCGCTTTTACATAAAACTATACCTGAATAGCTCATTATCTCCCACTGATATTCTGATGAAATAATTCTGACTAATCCCGGAAGATCGTATTTTTTTAGAGTACTTTCCTTTATATTCGAACTTCTGCATATTATCAGTTCGATATCATGCCTGCTTTTTATCACTTCAATAAAATCTTTTATCACGGGCATGTGCTTTGAAATCTCCTGCTTTCTGCTTCCTGGAAAAATAGAGATCAGAGTCTTCTCTTCAGACAACCCGAATTTCTGAATGAATTCATCATAAAGAAGATTGATCCTGTATTTATCAAGAAGAGGGTGTCCGACAAAACGGCAGTCGATCTTATGATCTTTATATAACTCTTTCTCAAAAGGAAGGATACAGCATAAACAATCGTAAAAACGGACGATGTCTTTAATTCTTTTAGGTCTTGACGCCCAGATCTGCGGACTTACATATTTAATTATCTTTGTTTCGGGAAGAACAGATTTTATCTTTTTCGCAAGCTTGATATGAAATTCAGAAAAATCGATCATCAGAATTGCGGCGGGTTTGTCACTGATAATGCTTTCTGAAATTATTCTGAACGCTTTTTTTATAACAAAATAGTGTCTTATCAGTTCATAAAATCCCATAAAACCCAGTTTCTCAGTCCTGAAAACCGGAAACATGCCCTCGCCGGTCATCTTCTTTCCGCCTATCCCTTTAATTTTGATATCGGGACGGCTTGAACTTAGTGCTTTCATAACTTCTGCACCGAGCATATCACCGGATTCTTCTCCGGCTGTTATGTATATAAGGTTTTTATTTATCATACTTCTATGAACTCCATCGCATTGTTCTGACAAGCCAGATGAAGATTAAAATTCATCAGATGTTCCTCCCTGATCCTGATCATACTGTCAAATGCAAGTGCGGGATCATTGTTCTCTTTGCTTAAATGCGCAAGCACTAGGTTCTTCATTTTTGTACACCTCAGCTCGCTGATCAGATTTCCTGCTGATATGTTGGATAAATGCCCTTTATTTCCTGCTATTCTCTGTTTTAAATACCACGGATAGGGACCTTCATGAAGCATTTTTATATCGTGGTTCGATTCAAGAACCAAAAGATCGCTGTCTTTTATCCTGAACTTTACGGTCTCAGTCACTACTCCGATATCCGTGACATGACTAATCTTTTTTCCTCCCGAGATTATATTGTATGCATAGTTGGCTGTTCCATCGTGAGAGATCGGAAACGGGATTATAGTGAATGATCCCACTTTAAATTCGTTTTCTATAAATATTATTTCGCATTTTTCGAGTTTTTCCGCCAAAGATTCAAAATTAGCTCTGTGTATATATATAGGGATTTTCAGCTTTCTTGCAGTTACACCGGCTCCGTCAATATGGTCATGATGGTCATGCGTTATGATTATGCCCATGATAGTATGTGCGTCGGCGGATACGGATTCAAGCCTTTCGAAGAGTTTTTTGCCTGTTATACCGGCATCTATAAGAATACTTCCTTCAGATGAATTAATAATCGTAGAATTTCCGCCGCTGCCGCTGGATAGTACCGATAATTTCATTAGTAATTTATTTCCTGAGTCTGTATTCGCCGCCCAGATAATCAAAAATATACTGAACGCCGATATCGTAATATATCCAGACTTCATAAGGTTTCTGATTTTTAGCGAACGGGTAGCTCTGTATCTCGTCAGGATCTCCCATCACGCACAGAACTTTTCCCATGTCTGTCTTCCACCCAGGCTTCTGAGGTACCGAAAAATGCATATCCGCGTAAGCAGTCCTGCGGAAATACTCATCCATGAGAGAATTTGATTTTAACCCGAGAGACTGCTCGAGATCATTCCAGTATTTTTTGAACCATATTTTTTTCTCATCCTCCTTCAGACTGAACACATGATCTATTGAATCAAAGTCGTTTATATAAAGCATTTGTTCAATGGCCGTGTTTATATCCGTAACATTGAGAGAAAGGTCTTTCCACCTGAGATAAAATACTGTACTTCTTTGGATCTTTTTCCCGTTTATTTCAATTTCCATTTCGATCCTGTAATTTCCCGCACCGAGTTTATCAAGCGGAATTTTGAGTACCTGCAGCTGCAGTCTGTTCTTTGTAGCATTTTTATATCTGTCGTCGAAAACAATATCACCAGAACTGTTAATAATCCTGTATCTAAGGCTAAACTCCGATGCGGGATTGTTCGCCGAGAATATCTCGAACAGCGCACCGGTATAACTGCTTTGTTTATCAACAACATTATTTATCAGCGATGTATAGCTGTTCTCAAAATCATTGTCATCTGTCCAGTAAACCATTCTCAGATCGGAAATAATCAGATCTGTCTTTTCAACATATTCCAAGCCCTTTCTTACTGTATGTTTTTTATTGGTATTCAGATCTTTCAGAACTATAGCCACGGTATATATTCCGCTTTTTACATCAAATCTGAGACTGTGACTTTTGCCAGTGCGGCCAGACTGCGTCTCTTTATACTCTTTTGTTGAAACATTCTTGATTACAGATTCCTGAAAGAGGGGAATATCGCCGGTTTCTGCTCCTTCAAAAATGGCAGCTGATAAAGAGTAGGATGCATAATATACAGAATCTTTTTTCAGGAATTGAAGCCTGTCGTTGTATATCTCTACATGAATATTCAATTCATAATTGCCTTCGTCTTCTGTCAGCGTTCTAAAAATGTTATAATTGAAAACCGGAAGTCCTTTTACTCCGGCTTCATCAAATACATTCTGGTTACCTTCAGATCCGGATACCGTTAAATAAAACCCGGTAATTATCAAAATGAATATCGCGGCCGTAAGTTTATTCAAGAATAATTTCCTTATATTTTTTTACAAGATTTTGGGCTGCGGTTTTTGTTTTTGCTTCTGCAAATATCCTAACTATAGGCTCAGTGTTGGATTTACGCAGCTGAACCCAGTCGTTCTCTCCGCAAATCTTTATTCCGTCGGTAAGATCAAGGTTTTCCGCGGGGATTTTTTCAGTTATCTTCTTGACTTTTTCTTCAAAGTTTACACCTTCAACAGAGATTTTATCCTTCACTATATGATAAGACGGAAGATCGTCAAATATCTCTGAAACGAATTTATTTTTTTCTGTAATATACTGCAGTATCAGGGCCGCCCCCACCAAAGCATCTCTTCCCGGATGTACTTCGGGCATTATTACACCTCCGTTTCCCTCTCCGCCTATCAGAAGATTCTTCTCTATCATCACAGAGGAAACATTAATCTCACCGACTTTTGTTCTGTATGTTTTACAGCCGTATTTTTTTGCAGTGTCTTCTGTGGCTTTGGAAGTTGAGACATTGACAGCAATATCAGATCTCTTTTTGGATAAAATAAGGTCAACGACCATAGCTAATGTATATTCTTCTCCTAGAGGTACGCCGTTCTCGTTTATCAGCGCCAGCCTGTCTGAATCGGGATCTACTACCATACCTATATCAATGTTGCCTTTTTTTATTAAAGCGCAAATCTCTCCAAGGTTTTCTGGAAGAGGTTCTGCACCGTGCGGAAACATACCGTTAGGATCGCAGTTTAGTTTTGTTACAGTACAGCCGAGATCTCGCAAAAGCTCGGGGAGTATTACTCCGCCTGCTCCGTTTACGCAGTCAATAGCGACTTTTAACTTCTTTTTCCTTATGTCGGTCTTATTTATGTACGGAATATCAAGGATTTTCTTAATATGATACTTACGGGCTTCATCTTTTTCATACCTAGTCGATCCAAGGTTATCGAATTTTTCATAAATAAACCTGTTCTCTGTCAAAATATAATGCAGTTCTTCGCCCTGTAACTCGTTTAGAAAAAGAGTTCTTTCGTCCATGAACTTTAGCGCGTTCCACTCAGACGGATTGTGGCTTGCTGTGATGGCTATTCCACCTGCCGCTTTGTATAGCTCTACCGCCATGGCTACGGTGGGTGTAGTAGCGATATCAATGTCAACTACATCTCTTCCGCACAAATTTAATACTGAACTGACCAGATTCGATATGGCTTTCCCGGAAGGCCTTGAATCTCTCCCCACTACAATTGCGCCTTTACCGAGAAGCCGCGAAAACGAACTGACATACCTGACGATTACTTCCGGAACGAGGGAATCCCCCACGATCCCCCTGATTCCGGCTACACTGACCATAAGTTTGGACATAATCACTCCCGGGGTCTCTTAATTATTCAGACAGCAAGATATAAAAAGCTACTCATTTTGTCAATCTTCAATATTTTTTTAAAATCAGTTTTGATTTGCTAAATGACATCATTTTTAATATATTCTACAGATTTTGAAATAAGGTAACTGTTAAGGAACGAAAAACATGGAACTTACATAACGGAGGAAGAATGGCATTTAGGATCATCGTACTCGCCAAGCAGGTCCCGGATACAAGGAATGTTGGAGAAGACGCAATGAAATCTGACGGCACTGTGAACAGAGCGGCTCTGCCCGCAATTTACAATCCGGAGGATCTTAACGCGCTTGAACAAGCCCTGCAGATCAAGGACAGAATACTCGATACTGAAATTATAATAATTACTATGGGACCGCCACGAGCTGCGGACATTATTCGAGAAAGTATGTACAGGGACGCTGACAGAGGTTATCTGATAACAGATAAGCGCTTTGCCGGCGCTGATACCCTTGCGACTTCGTATGTTATATCAAAAGCGATAGAAAAGATCGGTAATTATGATCTGATAATATCAGGAAGACAGGCTATTGACGGCGACACTGCCCAGGTCGGACCTCAGACGGCTGAGAAGCTTAATCTGCCGCAGATCACTTATGCAGAAGAAATAATTACCTGCGAAAAAGGTAAGATCAAGGTAAAAAGAAGGCTTGAGAGAGGCATTGAGATAGTCGAAAGCACTCTACCTGCTTTAGTAACGGTTCACGGGTCCGCAGATCCATGCAGACCGAAAAATTCCAAGCTTTTTATGAAATATAAGCATGCAAAAACCCAGACGGAACTTCAGACAATTGATGACGATTATATAAATCAGACTATAAAAAACAAATCTTATCTTCATATCGATGAATTAAGTCTGGACGACCTTGACTGCGATCCTGAAAAGATCGGACTTCTCGGATCCCCTACGAAAGTAAAAAAGATCGACAATGTCGTTCTTCAGGGAAAAGACTCAAAGGTTATTGCAGATAAAGATGCAGATATAAAACATCTTATGAACGATCTTATTAAAAATCATACTCTGGGGTAGAAAAGTGAATAATATATGCGTTTACTGCGAAATTGAAGAAGGCAAAGTATCTGATGTCAGCCTTGAGCTTATATCCAAAGCCGTAAAGCTAGCCGGCGAACTTAAATGCGAAGTAGAAGCTGTTGCGATCGGTTCCGGACTAAACAATATCGAGCAGCAGATATCTCCATACGGCGCGAACATCATACATTCTGTTGATGATAAAAGACTGTACCCTTATACTACACTGCCTCATTCAGCTGTGTTTGAAAATATTATCAGAGAAAATAAACCGCAGATCGTTCTTGTCGGAGCGACATCTGTCGGAAGAGACCTTGCGCCGAGAATAGCATCATCGTTAAAATGCGGACTTACTGCTGACTGCACTGACCTTGTTATAGGAGATTATACCGATCCTAAATCCGGTCACGAATATAAAAATCTTCTATATCAGATCAGGCCTGCCTTCGGCGGCAACATAATAGCCACTATCGTCAATCCAGAAACAAAACCGCAGATGGCTACGGTCAGGGAAGGTGTGATGAAAAAAGAACACGCGGCAAAGAACTTTAAAAGCACTGTGAATATTATTGATCCATCGGAGATCCTTGATAAAGTAGATTTCGCGGTAAAGATAATCGAGAGACATATCGAGCAGAGAAAAGTGAACCTGACCGGATCGCAGATAATAGTGGCGGGTGGATTCGGTGTCGGATCTAAAGAAGGATTTGAGCTTCTCAACGAACTGGCTAAAGTAGTCGGCGGTGAGGTCGGCGCTTCGAGAGCTGCCGTTGACGCGGGATATTCAGAACATGCAAGGCAGATCGGACAGACGGGAGTAACTGTCAGGCCGAAGCTGTATATAGCCTGCGGTATCTCAGGTGCGATACAGCACAGGGCGGGGATGGACGGTTCAGCCCAGATAATCTCGATAAACACAGATCCTGAAGCACCCATAAATTCGATCGCTGACGTAGCGATAATCGGAGATCTGCATTCAGTCATTCCAAAAATGATCAAGTATTATAAGGAGCAGTCGAAATGACGAATTTTTACAGAGATAATGACGACCTGAAATTTCATCTCAACCACCCTTTCATGAAAAGAGTGGCGGAGCTGAAGGAAAGGAACTATAAAATATGCGAAAAAGAGAATTTTGGAAAAGATAATATTGAACCTAATGAATACAAACCCGGAAGTTTTGAGGATGCTCTTGATAATTACGATTCTGTTCTTGAAATTACCGGAGATATCGCTGGCGATTTGATTGCGCCGAATGCGGAAAGCGTTGACGCTGAAGGCCCTGAGCTTATAAACAACAGAGTTCATTATGCGAAAGGCACTGTTGAAAATCTAAAAGCCCTCAGGCAGGCTCGCCTTACAGGTGTAACACAACCCAGAAAATACGGCGGTCTTAATTTCCCGACAACTGTTTACAGCATGATGATCGAGATGGTTTCAAGGGCAGATGCAAGCCTTATGAATCTTTTCGGTCTTCAGGACATCGGTGAAACGGTCAAGGAATTTGCCAGTGAAGAAATGAAAGCAAAATATATTCCCAAGTTCGCTTCGGGAGAAGCCACAGGAGCAATGATCCTTACCGAACCCGACGCAGGATCAGATCTTCAGGCCGTACAGCTAAAAGCGCACTGGGATGAAAAATCTAATCTGTGGAGACTGAACGGTGTAAAAAGGTTCATTACAAACGGAAATGCTGAACTTTCACTTGTTCTCGCCAGAACTGAAGAAGGCACAAAGGACGGAAGAGGTCTTTCTATGCTGATGTACGAAAGAGACGATACCGTTCAGATCAGAAGGATCGAGAATAAGATGGGAATTCACGGATCTCCGACATGCGAGATGGTATTTAAAAATTCTCCGGCCCACCTTATCGGAAAAAGAAAATTCGGCCTTATAAAATATGTTATGTCGCTTATGAACGGAGCGAGGCTCGGAGTAAGCGGTCAGGCCATAGGAATTTCTGAAGCGGCATACAGAGAAGCTCTGAAGTATGCTCAGGAAAGGGCTCAGTTCGGCAAAAAGATCAATCAGTTCGCACCGGTTTATGAGATACTGACCGATATGAAGGTAAAGATCGCCGCACTCAGAACGCTGTATTATGAAACTTCAAGATTCGTTGATGTATATAAAGCGCTGGAAGAAATCGAACTCGAAAGGGAGCTGACAACTGAAGAGAAAAATGAACTTAAGCAATTCAAGAGAAGAGCTGACTTTTATACACCTCTTGTCAAAGGGCTTTCTTCTGAAGCCTGCAATAGAATCACTTACGATGCTATTCAGATACACGGCGGAACAGGATTTACAAAAGATTTCCCGGTTGAAAGGTTGTATAGAGACGCGAGGATCACTTCGATCTATGAGGGGACGACGCAGCTTCAGGTGGTAGCGGCTATCAAAGGAGTTACCAGCGGCCTTTTCACGGAAATGATAGACGAATACGCATCAAGAAAAGTTTCGTACGACCTCGAATTCATGCGTAAAGACCTTCAGTCTATGAAAAAAGAATATCTTACTTCAATCGAAATAGTTGAAAAACAGAACGATCAGGAGTATCTGGACTTCCACGCAAGAAGACTTGTCGAAATGGCAGGAAATCTTGTTATGGGACATCTTCTTGTCCTTGACGCTACAAGAGATGCAAGATTTAAGCTGACCGCCGAGGTATTTATAAAAAAGGCAAAAGCTGAGAATACAGATAAAGCTCTGGTTATTAAAGAGATCGAAGCTGAATTCATCAATAATTACAAGGAGCTGACGAAACTTCCCTGATGAAAAGTTTTAATATAGCAGCTTACATATCCGGATCTGGAAGCAATCTTAAATGCGTGATCGAAAACAGCCTAAAAGGAGTAATCTCATCTAAAGTATGGCTTGTAATTGCAGATAATGATGCTCCCGGGCTTGAATATCCCTCATCACTTGGCATCTCAACCGCAGTTGTTTCGAGGAAATCGCTTTCGAGAAACGAATTCCTTGATCTTCAGTTCACGCTTTTAAAAAAACATAATATCGATCTAATTATCCTCGCCGGTTATCTAAAAAAATTACCGGAGGAGATCATTCAATTGTATAAAGGGCGGATTTTAAACATCCATCCGGCTCTTTTGCCTAAATTCGGTGGAAAAGGAATGCACGGGATCAATGTTCACCGCGCTGTAATTGAAGCGGGAGAAGAATTTTCCGGTCCCACAGTTCACTTCGTTGATGAAGTGTACGACAACGGCGAACTGCTTCTACAGAGAAAAATTAAAGTAACCGAGAACGAAACTCCCGAATCCCTTCAGAAAAGAGTTTTGGATATCGAACATAAAATATATACCGAAGCGATAAAAATACTTGAGGAAAGAGAACAGTAATGGAAACAAGAGAAATTAAGAGAGCTATAATATCTCTGTCAGATAAGACCGGATCTGTTGAATTTGCAAAATATCTCGATGGAAAAGGTGTCGAAATATTTTCAACAGGCGGTACATTTAAGCTTTTAAAAGAGAACGGAATTAAAGTCAAAGAGATCACCGAACTGACAAATTTTCCTGAGATGATGGACGGCAGAATAAAGACCTTAAATCCTAAAGTTCACGGTGGAATACTTGCGGTCAGAGACAATAAAGATCACATGAAACAGGCTTTGGAGAACGGCGTAGGAATGATAGATCTGCTGGTAGTGAATCTGTACCCTTTCGAACAGACTGTCTCCAAACCCGGCGTGTCGCTTGAAGACGCTATCGAGAATATCGATATCGGCGGACCCGCCATGCTTAGAAGCGGCGCAAAGAATTATAAGTATGTAACAGTTATCACAGAACCTTCCGATTATCAAAGGTTCATTTCCGAATTTGATGAATTCGGCGGAACTTCTCTGAAATTCAGGGAAGAACTGGCCTTGAAGGTTTTTGCGAAAACTTCTAGATATGATGCAATGATCTCAGAGCATCTTGAAAAAACGCTGAGGAATAATTTTAAGAAAACTATTATACTTCAGAACGGAAGAACTTTAAGATACGGTGAGAATTCGCATCAGAAAGCTATACTTTTTGCAGACTGCAGGGCAGAAGGAACCCTCGCAAAAGCCGAGATGATAAACGGCAAAGAAATGTCCTACAATAATTATATGGACGCTCAGGCGGCGCTTGATACCGTTCTGGAGTTCGACGAGCCCGCAGCGGTAGTTATCAAGCATATGAACCCCTGCGGAATAGCTGTTGGAAAAAATCTTAGAGAAGCTGTAGAAACGGCTTGGTTCTCAGACCCGATATCAGCTATGGGATCCGTTATAGCGTTCAATAAAGAATTCGATATGGGAACACTCAGATTTTTTAGAGGAGATGATGTTAAACATCTTTCCTTTACGGTTGAAAATGATAAACTCGTATCTTCTGAGATAAAGAGAAAATTCATAGAGGTAATAATCGCCCCGTCATATTCAAAAGAAGCTGTTGGATATATTACCACAAAGAAGAATTTTGAAAATGTCAGAGTGCTTCAGATAGATCTCGAAGCATCAAAGAAAGCTAAGGATTTCAATCTTAAAAGGATTGACGGCGGTTTTTTATACCAGACCGTTGACGATCAGCTTTATTCAAAATTTGAAACTGTTACAAAGGCTAAGTTTTCTGAGGAAATGCTTAAGCTGGCTGAATTTTCATATAAAGCGTGTAAACACACAAAATCCAATGCAATAGTCCTTTGCAGAAAAACGGACAAAGGATTCAGCGTTCTCGGAATGGGTGCAGGACAGCCTAACAGAGTTGATTCTTTAAGAAAGCTTGCTGTCACCAAAGCAAAAGAAAATCTTGAGTACGAATACCGCTCGCTCGGGTTGAAAATATCATTTGAAGATTATTTCAAAAAAGTGATCGGAGAGCAGACAGTTCTTGCCAGCGACGCATTCTTTCCGTTCGATGATACGGTCAGGACGGCTGCCGGTTACGGCATAAAATATATTATTCAGCCGGGCGGTTCACAGAACGATGAAGATTCGATAACAGCTTGCAATGAACTCGGAATAGCAATGCTCTTCGCAGGCAACAGACACTTCAGACATTAATTAATTAAAGGGATAAATCATGGATTTCCTGTCAATATTTAATTTTTTCTCTCACGATGTAGCTATAGACCTCGGAACGGCGAACACGCTTATCTATGTAAAGGGGCGGGGTATAGTAGTCGATGAACCTTCGGTCGTAACCTGGGACGAAAGACTCAAAAAAGTGGTCGCAATAGGTTATGAAGCGAGAAGCATGGAGGGTAAAACTCCGGGAACGATCAGAACCATCAGGCCTATGAGAGACGGTGTAATAGATGATGATGAAGTAGCGGAAGAGATGATAAGGCAGTTTATAAAAAAAATAAAAACAGGCACTTTCAGCGGACGACCGCGTATGATAGTCTGTGTCCCGTCAGGCGTAACGAAATCCGAGAAAAGAATAATCCGAAGCGCAGCTGAGAATGCCGGGGCAAGAGAGGTGTTTCTGATATCTGAACCGATGGCCGCAGCGCTTGGAGTAGGCTTGCCTGTCGATCAACCTGAAGGATCTATGGTCGTCGATATCGGCGGCGGAACAACAGAAATTGCGGTGATCTCCTTAAGCGGTATAGTTTCTGAGAACTCGATCAGAATAGCCGGAAACAAGATGAATGATGCAATTATTGATTATATGAGAAGCGAACATAAGCTGTTGATAGGCGAAAGAACCGCCGAAAAGATCAAGATTGATATAGGATCTGCCTCCAAGCTTGAAAAAGAACTGAAATCAATAGCAAAAGGAAGGGACTTAATAGCCGGTTTGCCCAAGGAGATCGAAATAACCTCGGATGAGATCAGAAATGTTCTTTCTCCTATCGTAACATCAATATGCCAGGCAGTAAAAAGCGCTCTTGAAAAAACACCGGGCGAGCTTTCATCTGATATAAGGGACAGAGGTATAGTACTGACGGGAGGAGGAGCTATGCTGAAAGGTCTTGACCAGAAACTTCAGGAAGAGACTGACCTGCCTGTTATTATGGCTGATGATCCGCTGACCTGCGTCGTCAGGGGAACGGGAAAAGTTCTTGAAGACATGAATAAATATTATAAAATTCTGCTTAACGACTAGCATATTTTCATAAAGGAACGCCGATTAATGAAAACTACACCGAAATATAAGCTGTACCGGGAGTGGATCTATCTTTTTTCAGTTATAATTGTTTCGGTTTTTTTTATCATGTTCAATGATTCATCGTTCAATGACACTCTTTCTGCTTACGGACTTGATGCTTACAGCCTGATAAATTATGATTATTTTTCTTTTCGGGAAAAACATGAACTTGAAAACGAAATAATCGGGTTAAAGACAAAACTTATTACATCAGAATCTGAAAGAATTAAGTTCGCTGAGGCATATGACGAAAATATCAGGCTTAGAGAGCTCCTCGCTATAGATCTTCCGGATTCTTTTGAATTCGTTTATGCAAAAATAGCAGGCTCAGACCCGAACAGCTATGTCAGAACAATATTAATTAATGCAGGCACAAATAAAAATATTGAAGAGAACGATGTCGTAATTTCTGATAAAGGAGTTGTAGGCATAGTAATAAATTCCGGAGAAAATGTTTCAAAAGTAAAACTTATCTCTGACCCGTCGAACAAAATTGCCGTGAGAACCGAGAACAGCCGTGCCAACGGTATAATGATACCTGCCGGTCATGACCATGCTCAGATAGAGGAAATAACAAAGACTACTCCGATAACTGTCAATGAAAAGATCTATACAGCTGATTTCAGCACGATATACCCGCCCGGGCTCCTCGTAGGCGAGGTTGTGTCTGTCTCAGATTCATCTGCGACGATCAACAAAAAGATCAGGATCCGGTTTATTCAGAAATTCGATCAGATCGAAGATGTTTTCGTCATAAAAAGGAAATCCGCAAAATGATCAGAGACCAGCTTAAATACGGATTTATTCTTCTTCTGGTAACGCTATTCAGTCTGAAATTTTCTGCACTTTATGCCGTTTATGGCGTAAAACCAGATCTGCTTCTTATTTTCCTGATAAGAAGATCTTTAAACGATCCCCAACCGCAGGTTGCCGTTCTGTGGGGATTTTTTACCGGTATTATATTCGATTTGATAATCGGAGATGTGATCGGGATAACTTCTCTCAGCTATTCCATAGTTTGTTTTTTTACGGCTTTTTACAAAAGAACAACATCATATTTACCGAGTTATAAAAGAACTTTAGTTTATGTCTTTGGAGTATTTTTCTCTGCGGTTCTGATAAATTCAGTTACCATGTCCGGTCTTCCGTTTTATAGAAATCTGGTTGCATTTATGATCCCCTGCTCAGCTTACACTCTTATGATCGCTCTTATAATTCAAACATTTAAACCGACGAAGTAGTAATGAATTCTTCTAGAGTTAGATTTTTTTTCTGGTTTGCATCCGCTGCATTTATAATTATAATAATACGCGTTCTGTATCTACAATATTTCGATGAAGAGCTTAGTAGAAGATCTGAGCTTAACAGGGTAAGAACTAATATAGTAGAACCTTCAAGAGGCAGGATATTCGACAGAAAAGGCATTCTGCTTATTGACAACCAGTATGCTTATAATTTTTATGTAATCCCTGAGCAGTTCTTAAAGAACCGAAAGTCAATGGATTTTGTTTTTGAAAACCTAAATATAGAAAAAGATACTCTGCTTGCCGAGTTAAATTCCCCCGAAGTTCATAAGGACAGATTCTTCAGACTGATGCGCGACATTGATTTTTCGATTTATTCATCCGTTATGGAAAAAGGTAAAGAACTGCGTGGTATTTACATTAAAAAGGAGTGGACAAGAAAGTTCGAAATTAATTCTGCCCCTCATTTGCTCGGTTATCTGGGAGAGGCTAAAAATCCTGAAGAACTGTCCGAAGATATATCTTACGGCGATCTGGTTGGAAAGAAAGGTATTGAATATATTTACGATAGAATTCTCAGAGGTGAAAAAGGATTCACTCAGGAGATCAAAGATGTAAAAGGCAATAAAGTTTCTGATTATAAAAAAGAAGAATGGAAAAACGCGGTAAAGGGAAAAGACCTTTATCTTTCAATCGATCTTGATCTGCAGCGGCACATTGAAGATCTTTTTGAGAAGAAATCAGGTTCGGTAATAGTTCAGAACTGCAGGAACGGAGAAATACTGGCTATGATAAGTAAGCCTGATTATCCGGTAGATCTTTTTAATAAAAAGCTGTCGAAAGAAGAATGGAAAAAATGGTCCGAGGATCCGTCAGAACCGTTGTATAATAAAGCAATTATGGGGCTATACCCGCCTGGATCCGTAATAAAAATGGCTACAATAATGGCCGCGACAGATCAGAATATTAAGACTCCCGGCGATAAGGTAAATTGTCCCGGCGGTATGCAGATCGGCAACAGATTCATCCGATGCTGGAACAGGGACGGAGGCCATGGGTTGGTCGATATGCTTTCAGCGATATATATGTCATGCGACACTTATTTTTACGACATTGCCATCAGAATTAATCTCGACAAATGGAAATCTTCTCTTGAGCGGCTCGGATTCGGCGAAAAAACCGGTATTGATCTTAGATATGAAAGAGGCGGTCTTGTGCCTGATATCCAGTACTACAAAAAAAGGATAACAGGCGACCTTGACGGCAGAAGCGCGAACCTGATGATAGGGCAGGGAGAGCTTCTGGTAACTCCTCTTCAGATCGCTAATTACACTTCGACAATAGCTAACGGTGGTATCAGACATACTCCTCATCTGCTTCATAAATATGGTGAAGAAGGCAGTTTTACCTATTATGATTCTACTTGCGCCGATACTCTTCAGCTTAATCAGAGAATACTATCTGTTATAAAAAAAGGTATGTATCATGTGGTGAATACTCCGGGCGGAACTGCTTTCCGTTCAAAAAGTTATCTTATAGAATTTGCGGGAAAAACTGGAACCGCACAAAACCCGCACGGCGACGATCACGCATGGTTTACCTCGTTCGGCCCGTTTGATAATCCCGAGATAACTGTAACGGTCTTTGAGGAATTCGGTCAGCACGGAAGCGGAGCCGGTTTGATCGCGAAAGATATTTTTGAATACTGGTATAATTCAAAAAATAAAAAAGCCCCTGCAGAAGAGGGGCTGAAAAATCCTTAGTATCTGTCTTTCAGATCGAGGTCTTTGATCAGATTTCTGTATCTATCGATATCAGTATCTTTCAGATGCTTAAGCAGTTTGCTTCTCTGGCCTAGCATAAGCCTCATTCCTCTTCTGGAGTGGTTGTCGTTCTTGTTGGCGATCAGGTGCTCGGTTAGGTTCTTAACTCTTGTTGAGATTAAAACTATCTGTACTTCAGCCTTGCCTGAATCCGTAGGATTATTGCCGTATTTAGCTATAATCGCCTGTTTTTCTTCTTTCGTTATCATCCTTTTCTCCTTTTTTAATCGTCCCCCAGCAGGAATATCGCATTCGAACCGCGCGGACATTATTCAGACCGGCAAATATAACGAATTAATGATTATTTGTCAAATTTAATAAATTCCTGAAATAATCAATAATTGACAAAACCGACCCGTAGGATTATATTTGAGCGTCTGTACAAGGGAGGTAAAATGTTCAGAGTATTTTCACTTTTTGTTTTTATAATCATCACGACCGGATGTACTACTTCAGCTATAAAAGAAGAAGCAGCTCCTGTTGATGAAGTGTCTGTTTCAATATCAGATTATACCGAACTTGATTCATTATACATACTTGTGGACAGTCTCACTCAGAACCAGGAATTCATGCTGGACAAAATTGATTCTCTGGAAAATGAGCTTAGCTACTACAGCTCTATTCCGCTCGTTGATAAAGATTTTCAGATACCAAGAAAATATAAGTTCGCAGGATATGACATTGACTTGAACAATGACAGGGTGTTCGAAAAGTTCGAGAGAATATTTAAAGCCGAATTGAGAGCCGCTCAAAGATATATTCCTCTTACCGGAGAATACTTTCCTTTTTTTGAAAAGGTGCTTGTATCGTACGGAATACCCGAAGATCTGAAATACCTTGCAGTTGCGGAAAGTTATCTGAACCCGAATGCCACATCATTCGCAAAAGCGGCGGGGATATGGCAGTTCATGCCTAAAACTGGAAAGGAATACGGTCTTAAGCAGACCGATTATATAGATGAAAGACGAGATGTCTATAAATCGACAGATGCGGCAGCAAAACTGTTGCGGGATAATCATAATGAGCTCTTAAAGGAAGGTCTTGACGACTGGCTCCTTGCGATGTGCGCTTACAATGCAGGTATGGGAAACGTAAGGAAAGATGTTAGAGAACAGGGCGCAAAAAGCTTTTTCAATATGATAATGAGAGTTGAAGAGACCGACTACTATGTTTACAGGGCGATAGCTATAAAAATGATAGTTCAGTACCAGAAGGAAATATTCGGGAAAACTTTCGAACTTAATAAGCCGTTCGAGGAGATGTATAAGCCTGTGACTTTAACCTCTAAGGGCTATCACGAAATAAAAGAATGGTCAAAGGCGCAGGGTACCACAGTAGCTGAAGTTTTCGAGATCAATCCGTGGATAAAGATAAGCAAACATAAAAGGACAAAATATTCCCCGTTGAACAAAGTTATTATCCCTCCGGGAACTTTTAATATCCTTATACCCATAAACAGCGTTCCGGATGAGACTCTTCTGGCAAAAGTCAATTCATCAATGCTGAAAAAATCATCTTCACCGACGGATGTTTATATTGTAAAAAAGGGCGACAGCCTTGGAAAGATCGCAAAAAAACATAGGATGACCATATCGGATTTAAGAAAATACAATAAGCTCAAAAGCGATAACATTATTCCAGGACAAAAACTCTTCATCTCAAAAACAGCCGCGTTGAATGCTTCAGAGAACGGCAGTTCAAACAATGGAAAAGCCGAACCCGACACGACTAAAGCGCAGCAACAGTCACCCGCTGTTCCCGACAGCATAATCACAAGCGGATCTGATTTCCATATAGTTCAGCCGGGCGAATACCTGACGAAAATAGCCGAGCAGTATAAATTATCGGTCGAAATGCTTAAATCCGCAAATAATTTAAAAAACAGCGAAATATATCCGGGACAGAAGCTTCTTGTCAAAATTACAAATTTTACATACAAGGTAAAAAGAGGCGACAATCTCAATAAGATCGCCGAGAAATTCGGAACAACTATACAGAAAATTAAAACGGACAATAATCTTAACTCTGACGAACTTGCAGTAGGTCAGAAGCTTGTTATAAATAATTAATCATTGAATCCCTTCACGAACGCAACCTGCTCATCGGTTTCTAAAGTACCTGGCCTTATCTTTCTGACGAGATTTATAGCTTCATCCGCCTTGAGTCCGTAATGAACAAGCGAGCAGGCTGCTATAGTCCCTGACCGCCCGAGTCCGCCCATGCAGTGAATGAGTATGCTTTTTCCTCCGATAACATCATTCATTATCATTTTCGATAATCTTTTCGCCTGCTCCGGAGTGGGAACTCTGAAATCTCCAATAGGCGAATGGATCAATTCTATCCCGAATGCGTTCAGACTTTCCTCTCTCTGCGCTATCGTCTCTCCTCCGAGATATTGTAGTTCTTCCTCTTCCTGAAGGCAGTATATCTTTGATATCCCCTGATCTTTTATTGACCTGAAATCCACGAACCTGTCAGCACCGTATCCCGGAGCTCTTCCGAGCCCAATCCTGCCTTTTATGTCTAAATATTCCTTATCAATCCAGTTGATCTCGTAAACCATTTTATCCTCCCAGCTCTCTGAAGTCGCCGTTACGCCTTGTGAATCCTGTTTTATCCAGGTATTCCATGATCGGAACGACATATTTTCTTGAACTGCCGAAAAGCTCTGATATCTGCCCCAGCTTTAAGGGTCCTGATGTTGAAACCGCTTTTTTGATCATCTCTTTTCCTTTTTCGAGAACATCCTTCTGAATATAAAAGTCTTCATCCAACTTGACCAGTTCGCCCTTGGAGGCGAGCATTCCCGCATACTGCCTGACATCCTTGAACGGCAGCCTGAGTTCTTCTGCAAGCTCCTTGACAGTTTTGGGCATGAATGCGTCTTCCTTATAGCATTCTATCACGGAATTGATAGCATCCTGCATCTTGGAATCTATCTTTGATGTGAACTGCTTAAGGCTGATCAGATTATTTACAGCCTGGATCATGTTCTGGGACATTTCATTGATAAGAGTATCGAAAAGTTCCTGATCCAGAACCATTGATATCTTCGTCTTTAATTCCTCTTTCGAAATTCCGTCCTTGTGTGTAAAATCATTATGGAATTTTTCCAGGATCGCTTTTGCTTTTGTCTTTAAGCTGTCGAAGTTCGCTTTGTGATAAAATTCTTTTTTGAAATCTTTGCCTATCCGCTTGATCTTCTTATCAGCAAGAAGTTTTTCAACAGCTTTTTCGGTTTCAGGCTCTGATCTGCCTACTTTCTTTGATATTTCACTCAGAGTAACAGGCTGATGGAAGGACATGAAGATCGTTTCTTCCACGAGCTTGTCGGGGTCACCTTTCTCAAGTACGGAAAGCACTTCCATGAATTCTTTGTCGAACCGTTTGGCTTTTTTATCATTGATCGTAAGTATCATCCCGCCGCCTATTGTGAACTGAGGCGAATACGATCTGACGACAAACCTTTCCTCCGGCGATATGTTCATCTGCTCTTCAAGCCTGAGTTCGGCAAAACAGCTCTGTCCGGGTTCAAGTTCGTCCCTGTCGAGAAGAATTATCCTGCCCAGAACTTCGTTCGTTCCCGCATGAACCCTAACCCTTGTCCTGCTTTCCATTTTTTTTGCAGATTTAAGCAGGTAGAATTTACTTACAAATATATATGAAGGTTCTAAGTAGCCTGATGAGACAAGCACATTGCCTCTTTCGATCTCGTCAACGGCGATCCCGTGAAGATTGATCGCGGCCCTGTCGCCGAGCACAAGCTCTTCTTTATTCACGCCGTGAGACTGCAATCCTTTCACCCTGACCTCTTTATTCTGCGGCTGAATTGAAAGTTTGTCCCCCTCTCTGACATGCCCCGAAAGTATCGTGCCTGTGATTATAGTCCCGAAGCCTTTCATTGTGAAGACCCTGTCGACAGGCAGCTTGAATATACCCTTGTCGAGGCGCGGAGGTTTCAATTCTTTTTTCTGAAGGATCAGACTTTTTAGTTCCTCGATCCCTCTGCCTGAAAGTGAATCAACCACATAAATGTCCTTCCCTTCAAGGAAGGTTCCCTTCATTTCCTCTTTTATCTCTTCCTGAACAAGCTCGAGCCAGTCGGGTTCGACCATATCGGCTTTTGTAAGGACTATCACTCCGTCCTGAACCTGAAGCAGATTGAGTATATCGAGATGTTCTCTCGTCTGGGGCATTATACCGTCATCCGCAGCTATAACGAACAACGCGAAATCTATCGTCGAAACACCCGCCATCATGTTCTTTATGAATCTTTCATGTCCCGGCACATCGATTATAGTTATATCGTTCCCGAGAAAGGCAAATCCGATATCTATCGTGATATTTCGTTCCTTTTCTTCTTTGAGTACATCTGTATCCATGCCCGTAAGCGCTTTGACCAGCGATGTTTTCCCGTGATCTATGTGCCCTGCGGTTCCTATAATGAAGTGTGGCATATTACCATTTCCTTGACCTTGTGTCTTTATCGAATTTGAGATCGGAGAAAATGCTCGATTTAGTGTTGATCAGCAGCTTGAATCCTTTGTTGAACAGATCCCATTCGAATTCACCCTGCCAGCAGTGCATCTCCCTTCTGACCCTTATCACTGTCGAAGTGATCTCTTTCGGCATCAGAAAATTCAAAGTGGCGGAATATTCCACAGACCAGTTCTCCGTCGGGG
>ERZ1645192.1064-NODE-1064-length-23114-cov-6.943233_pt1 | contig 23114 bp, 40 predicted proteins | sample MGYA00575354_ERZ1645192 | MGnify/ENA primary metagenome ERZ1645192 (study PRJEB40844, sample SAMN11349763) | freshwater sediment metagenome | isolation source: river sediment | host: Sediment | place: India: Faizupur Khadar , New Delhi | collected 2017-02-21 ... | reverse complement strand
CGACGTCCGCCATGTCCTTTATCCGGACAAGAGGGCCGCCTTGGGCGGCGAAGGATACCGAAGAAATCATGAGAAGCAGGGAACCGATTAATACTGCAAACCGGGCGTATCGCATCAGAATATCGTCTGGAGGATCTGCGTCAGAAGACCGGGTTTCTGTATTCTGGTCAACGCTCCCCGACCCTTTATGCCGATTTCCGCGTTCGCGATCCTGTCGCTGAGAATATTGTTGTTTGCGTCGACATCTTCCGGCCGAATCACGCCGACGATCTTCAGTTCAAGGTTTTCCTCGTGGGTCGTGACGTCCCTTGTCCCTTCGATGATCAGGTTTCCGTTGGGGAGCATGTCGGTCACGAGACAGGTGATCGACGTCTGGGCCACGTGCGTGCGTTCGGTCGATCCGTCGCCCTTCATGTCGCTCTTCGAGTTGAAGCCGAAGGCTTTCAGAAAGCTGAATATCCCCGTTCCGTCGCTGACGGAGTTGTCGTTGGTCTTCGTGACGTTCGTCTTCCCCTTGTCCTTCGTCTTCGTATTTTCCCGGACGAGCACCGTCACGATATCGCCGACTTTTCCGGGCTTTTTGTCGCCGACCAGGTTCGTTCCGTCGACCCAGAGCGAAGCCGCCGCAGCGGTTCCGGGCTGGATTCCGGAATGTATCGCCAGTATCAGCAGCAGACAGACGATTCGTTTCACGGTATTCGCACCTCCACTTCTTCCTTTGAACGGATAACCGCCTCGATGATTTTTTTGCTCTGCTCGTTCCGGACCCGGATCGTCTCACCCGCGGCGCCGTCTTCCATGGCTTCGCCCTGCATCCGGAGAACGAGCGCGCCTTTCCGGACGACGATGAAAACCCTGTCGCCCCGGTGAACGATGGGCGGAGTCAGGAGAAAGCCCGGCGAAATCCGTTCGCCTGCGGGAAGCCGCCTGTTCGTCATCCTGCCGACGGCCTGTCGGATATCCGAAACCGCATCCATCGGCGATGAGATCCGCACCTGACGGACTTCTATATCTTCCGGCGCGAGGACCGTTCCGTTCTCGACGATTCTTCGGGTCACGACGACGTTCTGATGCCATTCCATCGAAATGGGGACTTCTCGTGTCCCCTCGGGCGTCCGGATGCGCAGGAGCGCCGTGGCTGCGCCCGGACGAATCTTCAGCGGGGCAAGCAATTCACCCCGGGGAGCAGCAACCGAACTCCGCACACGGACGCTTCCCTGCCATCCGGAAAGTTTGAGGACAAGCGCCTCGAGGTCCGGAACGACCTCGCCTTTTCGGACCGCCATCTTCGGAGGCATCAGAAGCCGCAACGTCACGCCCCCGACTCCCTGGTTGACAAGGGCCGCAACAACGTCGGATCTCCAGAGAAATCCTTCCCGGAATTTGACGTTCACCTCTCCGGCCCGCGCCGCCAAGTCGTCCGGACCGGAAATTCGCGCGATGTCTCCAAGGCGGATGCTCTTTCCGGGAACTTCAGGCAGCCGTTCGATCTCCACCGTCAATTCTTCGGCCGCGAAGGCGACGGAAACGGCAAGGAGAAGAACGAACAGAACCCACGGGAGGCTTCGCGCCTTCATGAACGATTACCGCTTGATGCCGTTCGCGATGCGGAGAAGATCGTCGGCGGTCTGTACTCCCTTCGAGTTCGCTTCATAGGCCCGTTGTGCGATGATGAGGTTCACCATTTCTTCGACTACTTCCACGTTGGATATTTCGAGGGTTCTCTGGGCGATGTGCCCGAGTCCTTCTTCTCCGGGGTTTCCGATAATCGGGTCTCCGCTGGCTGCCGTCGCCTCGTAGAGGTTCTTTCCCATTTTACGAAGTCCGGCGGGATTGACGAACCGGACAAGTTCGATCTGCCCGATTTCTTCGGTCTCGGTTTCGCCCTGCGCGCGGATCGACACGATGCCTTCGGGGCTTACAATGACCTCTTCAGCATCCTCGGGGATTGTGATCGGCGGTTCGAGAAAGAGGCCGTCGACGTTGACGAGCTGTCCGTCGTCACCGTTGCGGATCCATCCGCCGGCTCGCGTGTAGGCCACGTCGCCGTTCGGCTTCAGGACTTGAAAGAATCCGTCGCCCTCAATGGCGAGATCCAGCGGATTGTCCGTAATCTGGAAGTTGCCCTGCCCCATCATCCGCGTGGTTCCGACGACGCGCGTCCCAAGTCCGACCTGGACGCCCGTCGGGAGCGATGATCCCGGCTCCACCGGAGCGCCCGGCTCCCGATCGATCTGGTACATGAGATCGGCGAAATCCGCGCGTTCGCGCTTGAATCCTACCGTGTTCACGTTGGCCAGGTTGTTTGTCGTCACATCCAGATTCGTCTGTTGCGCGATCATTCCGGAAGCGCTCGTCCATAATGCCCGCAGCATGATGTCGTCCCCTGCCTTTCCCTTATGACTTCATGAAGGAGCTGATGAGCCGCCCCGTTTCGTCATCGTGCGTCATCAACGCTTTCGACGCAGCCTCGTACGCGCGTGACGCCTCGATCATCCGCGACATTTCCGAGACGACGTCGACGTTCGACTGTTCGAGCGTTCGCGAAACAAGCGACGGCATTTCCACCGGAACCGGATTCCCCGATTGCTCGTTCGCCGCAAGCAGCGAACCGCCGATTTGTTTCAGCCAGGTCGGGGTCTCGAACGTCACGACTTGAAGCGTGTCGGCGACTTCGCCGTCGACCAGAACCTGCCCCTCCGAGTTGATCGAGACGCTGGCGGCCTCGCCGATCTCGATGGGGCCGCCTTCACCCTGTACGATCAGGCCGTCGTGCGTGAGAAGCTGCCCTTCCTGATTTATCTGAAACTGTCCCGACCGGGTGTAGAAGGTGTTTCCGGCGCCGTCCTGAACGACGAAAAACCCGTCGCCGACAATCGCCGCATCGAGGGGGGCATCCGTAACGTGCATGGCCCCCTGCTTCAATGTCATCGTATCCTCCGAGAAGACATTCGCAAGCGCCAGATTCCCTATGGGGATTTTTCCGCGGTATCGGATCTGGTTCGGGCCGGTTGTGGCGCCCGGCGTGACCGGGATGTTTTCGATGCGATCCATCAGCAGGTCGGGAAAGGTTTTGTTGACGGGAATCCTCCCCCGAAATCCGGCCGTACTGACGTTGGCGAGGTTGTTCGCCACGACGTCGTGCATGCTTTCCTGTACGAGCATCGCCGATGCGGCGCAATACAGACCTCTGTTCACCGACACAGCCTCCTCGCCCCTGCGTTACGGGGGATTCAGGATTTCCATTTCCGGCCTTTCCGGCTCGTTGCAAGGATTCCGCTTCTGCCGAGCCGATTGAGCTTGTCGATTTCGGCGAGCGCCTTTCCCGTTCCGCGGGCGACGCTTTCCATCGGTTCCTCCGCGACGAAGCAGTTGATTCCGGTCTGCTCGGAAATGAGTTCGGGAAGTCCGCGAAGGAGCGAGCCCCCTCCGGTCAGAACGATCCCTCTGTCAATAATATCGGCGGACAGCTCGGGCGGCGTTAGCTCCAAAACGTTACGAACGCCATCGACCAGCGTCTGGACCATCTCCCCGATGGCCATCGAGACGCACGAACTGCTGACTTCGATCTGCCGGGGCAGCCCCTGGACGAGATCCCGCCCCTTGAGGATCATCGTCATTTCTTCTTCCGGCGGCACGCAGGTGCCGATCATGATCTTGAGGTTTTCCGCAGTCTGCTCGCCGATGGCGAGGCTGTACTGCTTCCGCAGGTATCGCATGATCGCTTCGTCGAACTTGTCGCCTCCGATGCGAAGCGATTTCGAGACGACGATGCCGCCGAGGGAGATGACGGCGATGTCCGACGTTCCGCCGCCGATGTCGACGACCATCTTTCCGCGCGGCTCTTCGACGTTGAGATCGGCGCCGATCGCGGCGGCCATAGGCTCTTCGATGAGATACGCCTCTTTGGCCCCGACTTCGATGGCGGCCTCGAGAACGGCGCGCCGCTCGACATCCGTAGCGCCCGACGGGACGCAGATCATGACCCTGTTCCGGAAGAACCGGCTGAACCCGTGGGTGACGCTTTTCATGAAATGATGCAACATCGCTTCCGTCATGCTGTAGTCGGCGATGACCCCGTCGCGGAGCGGACGCACCGAGACGATGCTTCCTGGCGTCCTTCCGACCATGCTTTTGGCTTCGTATCCGACGGCCAGTATTCTTCCGTTCTCCAGGTCCACCGCCACAACGGACGGCTCCCGCAGAACGATCCCCTTGCCCTTGACATATATGAGAACCGTTGCGGTTCCCAGGTCGATCCCTATATCGCTCCCAAACAATCCGGTGCGCCTCCTTACTCGATCCATTCAAACATCTTATTATACCCGACCCGCCAGAGATACAACCCTTCGGGCGGGGCCGTGGCATCGGAAGAATCGCGCGAAGCGCCCCGGAGCAGGTCGTTCAACCATTCGGGACTTCTCTTTCCTCTTCCGATCGAGTCAAGGTCTCCGATGATGATGCGAACCATGTTCATGAGGAACGCATTGGCCCGCAACGTTACGATTCCGATCGCTCCGCGTCTCCGGAACGAAGCGCGATTCACCGTGCGCCGGCTGTTCTCCGGACACTCTCCGGATTTGCAGAAGGCCCGGAAATCGTGCGTTCCCGCAAGAAACGACACGGCTCGGCGAACGGCGTCGTCGTCCCAGGGCGCCTTGTTGAGCCAGAGAAGGCCCCTCATATGTGGAAGGTATCCGCGTCCGTTCCAGAGAAAATAGCGGTATTCGCGCCACTGGGCGCACCGTCGCGGGTCGAAGTCATCCGGAACGACGGCGATTTTTCTGATTCGAACCGTGTCCGGGAGGTGGGCGTTGATCGCCCCGAGAAGGCGAAAGGGAGGCAACGCGTCATCGAGGACGAACGAAATTACCTGTCCGACAGCGTGAACGCCCGCATCGGTGCGACCCGCCGCAAGAACGGGAATCCGGGAACGACCGCGGGAGGCTCCGATCGATGCTTCGATCGTTTCCTGGACGGTAGCCCGGTCGGGCTGGATTTGCCATCCCGAAAAGGCAGGCCCGTAGTACCCTACAACAGCGGCGTAACGAACCACGAAAGGTTCCTGTCCGCGCATTCGACCAGAACGATACCGAGCGCGACGCCGAGAAGGGCGAAGCTGTCGCTGTTTTTCCAGCAGAGCGGATTCATTCGCGTCCGTCCGCTCCCACCCTTGTAGCAGCGCGATTCCATGGCGACAGCCAGATCCTCCGCCCGCTGAAAAACGATGACGAAGAGCGGGATCAGAACTGGAAGGAAGGATTGCAGCCTCCGGAAGAAGTTTCCCTGGTCGAGCATCGCGCCGCGCGCGATCTGCGCCTTCATGATCCGATCCGTTTCGTCGAGAAGCGTCGGGATGAAGCGAAGGGAGATCGTCATCATCATGGCCAGCTCGTGCGCCGGGAAGCCGAATCGGACGAGCGGCGAAAAGAGACTCTCGATGCCGTCGGCAAGTTCCATCGGACTCGTCGTGAGCGTGAGAAACGACGCGAAAAGAACCAGGAAGACCAGACGAAAGCTCATAGCAGCCGCAAGCCGTATTCCCTCGCGGGTGATGACGAGAGGGCCGACGGAGACGAGGGGCGTTCCGTCGGTGAAAAAGAGATGCAGGAGGCCTGTGAAGAGGACAAGTATGAGCACCGGACGAGCGCTGCCCAGCACCATCCGTATTGGCAGCTTTGACGCGCCGGCGAGCACGATGAGCGCGACGCCCCAGAGAATATAGACCACAGCGTGATCCGCAAGAAAGATCCCGGTCAGCAGCAACGTGGTCGCAAGGATCTTGCATCTGGGGTCGAGACGGTGGATGAGGGACTCTGTCGGAATATACTGTCCGAATGTCATGTGATTCAGGAAGCGCATTCATCGGCCTCATTTTTTCTCAGGATGAAAGAGGGATCACGGTTCAATGCGTTTGCGAGCGTTTCCCAATCCCACGTCAGCGGAACGGAGCACCCCCGCGACAGAAGGCGCGAGGAAAGCGCGAGAATGTCCGGGGGGGCGAGCCGCACGGCGTTTCGTTCCGTCAGTTCCGGAAGGAGTTCGTCCGGCGTTCCCCAGAAGAAGCGGCGCCCTTCGTGCAACAGGAGAATGCGGGAACTCATTTCCAGCGCCATCTCCAGGTCGTGCGTAATAAGGAGAATTCCAAGCCCTTCGCTGGATCGAAGCTCCTTCAAAAGCGCCAGAAGTTCCTTCCGGCTCGTCGTATCCAGCCCCGCAGTCGGTTCGTCGAGAACGAGATACCGGGGAGATGCTGCGAGTACGGACGCTATGGCGATCTTTCGCTTTTCGCCTCCGGAAAAATGAAACGGGCTTCGCTGAAACGTAGCCTCCGGAATTCCGAGTCGTTCCGCCGCTGTCCGGACCCTGCGCTCGACTTCCTGTTCCGGGCAGGACCAGTTTCTTGGTGCGTAGGAAATTTCATCGAAAACGGTTTCGGCGAACAGTTGTTGTTCGGGATACTGGAATACCAGGCCGACGATGCGACGTATCTCTCGGAGTCTCCCCTCGCCCTTCCGGCACGGGATACCGTCAACCTCGACGCTCCCTCTCTGGGGCGGCAGAAGACCGTTGAGATGCTGCGCAAGAGTGGATTTTCCGCTGCCGGTATGCCCGACGACCGATATCCATTGCCCGGGTTCGAGCTGGAAGGATATATCCTCGAGAGCGACGGTTTCGAGCGGTGTTCCGGGGTGATACGTGTATCCCAGTGCGCTTACGACGATGGACATAAAGCCGCCTCCAGTGCTGTGTAGGAAGGGAGCGTGTCCGAAGGTATTCTCCCCGAATCGATGAGAGCTTTCCGGAGCAGAAGCAGCGGCGGAGGTTCGAGCCCCCAGCCGCCGCAGGCGTCCGCAGAGAGAACGTCATCCGCGGCGCCGTCGGCGACGACGGCACCGTTGTTCAGGACGACGACCCGACTGCAGAGAAGCGTTTCTTCCAGACGGTGCGTGATGTAGAGTATCGTCCGCCCCTGCGCATGCAGTGACGCAAGAACGTCGAGCACTTCGGCCCGCCCGACCGGATCGAGCATCGCCGTGGGCTCGTCCAGAACAAGACACGGAGAATCGATCGCAAGCGCGCCGGCGATCGCCAGCCGTTGCTTTTCTCCGCCGGAGAGGGTATACGTCGGTTTTCCCGCTTTCGCGGAAAGTCCTGTGACAGCGAGCGCGGACCGAACCCGCGAGCGGATTTCGTCCGGGGGAAACCCGAGGTTTTCCGGCCCGAACGCGGCGTCGTCTTCGACTGTTGCGCCGACTATCTGATTTTCCGGATTCTGAAAGACAAGCGCCATGCGACGACGGATTTCCCACAACGAAGCAGTGTCGGATGTCGGGAATCCCTCGACAAAACAAGCGCCCTGCGTGGGAATCAGCAGGGCGTTCATTACGCGGGCCAGGGTCGATTTCCCGGATCCGTTACTCCCGAGAATCCCGAGCCATTCGCCCCTTTGTATCCGGAGCGATATGTCCCGAAGTGCGGGAGCGCGTGCACCGGAATAGGTGTACCACACTTCCCGCAAATCGCAGACGAACTCCTGGGGCATTGTCAGTCAACCAGTCGTATGACGGCGAGGGGGGCTCCGTCTCCCACGCGAAAACCGGTCTTGACGATCCGTGTATATCCGCCGGGCCTGCTCGTATATCTCTTCGCGATGTCGTCAAAGAGTTTGATCGAAGCTTCCTTGTGCGGCATCCGCGCGCGGATAATCCGGCGATCGTGGATAGTTCCGCCCTTCGCCCTGGTGATGAGTTTTTCGGCAACACGCCGAAGTTCCTTGGCGCGGGGCAACGTCGTTGTGATGCTCTCTTCCAAGAAGAGGCTCGCGGCCATGTTCGCGAGCATGGCCCTCCGGTGGCTGCCATACCGACCGAGGGTTCTGTGGTCCATTCGATGTCGCATGGGACCGAGTCCTCCTTTGCAGTTATTCTTCCGCTTTAGCGCCGGACTTCTCGTTTTTCAACTCGATGCCCAGCTTTTCGACCTTCTCCTCTATTTCGCGCAGGGAGATTTTCCCCAGGTTGCGGATCTTGAGGAGATCCTCTTTGTTCTTGCTCAGCAAATCGCCGATGGTATGTATTCCGCCGCGAAGAAGACAATTTTCGCTTCGGATTGAAAGCTCAAGTTCATGCACAGGCTTCGAGAGGAAATCATCCTTTTCGGGATCGCTGACACGAACGCCTTCCGATGGAGTTTCCACCGGTCCCGCTGCGGATTCTTTCGAGACGGAACTGGGGTGCGCCTTCTCGATTTCGTCCACGATAATACCAAAGTATCCCTTTACGGTGGCCGCCGCTTCACAGACTGCAAGATCGGGGGCCACAACGCCGTTCGTCCATACTTCGAGGACAAGGCGTTCGTAATCCGTCCGATGTCCGACTCGCGCCGCCTCGACGTCGTAGTTTACCCGCATTACGGGCGAAAAAAGCGCGTCGATAACGAGCCCGTCGGCCGGCAGATAGGGGGGACGGGGACGTTCCGATGTCCCGTAGCCCGTCCCCTGCTCGACGTAAAGGTCCATTGAGAGTTTCGCTCCCTCTTCCATCGTGCAGATATACGCATCAGGATCCGCGAATTCGACTTCACTGTCGGGCTGGATTTCTGCAGCGGTCACTCTTTTCGGACCCTCGACTTCGAGACGAAGCACCCGCACTTCATTGCTGTGACTGCGAACGGACAACCGTTTCAGGTTCAGGAGAATGCCGATGACATCCTCACGAACGCCCGCAACGGTGCTGAACTCGTGCAGAACTCCGTCTATCCGTACCGATGAAATCGCCGCGCCGCGTATCGAGGAAAGCAGAACCCGACGAAGTGCGTTTCCCAGAGTCACCCCATACCCCCGCTCAAGCGGTTCGATCGTGATCTTGCCGTAGGTGGAGCTGCACTCTTCGATTCGGATTTCAGGCCGCAACAGTTCCAATATCCCCAACACCTTTCGGGACGTTATCGAGCGTAAAACTCGACGACGAGCTGCTCTGTGACAGGCACGTCAATCTGTTCACGCGTCGGGATGGACAGCACCTTTCCTTCCATGTTCTCCGCTGAATACTGGAGCCACTCGGGGATATGCCTGGAAGCCGCGACTTCCGCGTTTTCCTTCAGGAACTGGATCTCCCGACTCCTCTCGACAATGGAAATGTTGTCGCCGGCCGAGACGAGATAGCTGGGAATATCGACCTTTTTTCCGTTGATTCTGAAGTGACCGTGCATAACAAGCTGTCTCGCCTGACGACGGCTGATGCCGTATCCCAGACGATACGCGACGTTATCGAGTCTCCGCTCCAGAAGCTGCAGGAAGTTGTGGCCGGTCTGTCCCGGCATGTCGTTCGCTTCCTGGAAGAAACGGCGGAACTGCGTCTCGTTCATGCCGTAGTATCGTCGCAGCTTCTGCTTTTCGCGCAGACGAATGCCGTATTCGCTGACCTTCGCCCGCATCTTTCCTTTGGGTGCTCCCGGGGTTTTCTTGTCTTTTTCCCGACGGGTAATGGCGCATTTTTCCGTGAAGCATCTGTCTCCCTTGAGAAACAGCTTGCCCCCTTCCGCCCGACACAGGCGGCACGCAGGACCGGTATATCTGCTCATGAGATTCTCTCCTCCTCCCGTTCCGCGATTACACCCGCCGCCGCTTGGGCGGACGGCAGCCGTTGTGCGGAATGGGCGTCGCTTCCTTAATCATGTTGACCTGAAGCCCGGCAGCCTGAAGGGAACGGATGGCGGACTCGCGGCCGGGACCGGGGCCTTTGACGACGACGTCGATTTCCTGAACGCCATGCTCCTGAACGGCTTTGGCCACCTGTTGCGCAGCGATCTGGGCGGCGAAGGGAGTCGACTTACGAGTTCCCTTGAAGCCCACGTTTCCGCCTGATGCCCATGCGAGAACGTTCCCGCCCTTATCCGTGACGCTTACGATCGTGTTGTTGAACGTTGAGTAGATATGCGCCACACCATAGCTGATATTCTTTCGTTCCTTGCGTTTTCCTCGCCTTTGCGTACGCTTCGCCACGTGCGTAATCCTCCTTGTCCTCGTTCAATGCCCTTGCGATGCCGCCGTATTACTTTCCGGCCGCTTTCTTGTTCGCAACAGTCCGGCGCGGTCCTTTTCTCGTCCGGGCATTGGTACGGGTGTGCTGACCGCGTACCGGAAGACCGATACGGTGCCGTATTCCCCTGTAGCACCCGATATCCATCAATCTCTTGATGTTCATGGATATCTCGCGGCGAAGGTCGCCTTCCACCTTGTAGTGCTCTCCGATTTCGCGACGGATCTTTTGCTCTTCTTCTTCGGTAAGATCCTTCACGCGGGTATCCGGGTTCACACCCGTAGCGGCCAGGATCCTCTTCGATATCTGCGGACCAATGCCGAAAATGTATGTCAAACCAATTTCGACTCTCTTGTCGCGCGGGAGGTCAACTCCTGCAATTCGCGCCATGACCGATTACCTCCTTGCTCCCTGTCGCTGTTTGTGCCGGGGGTTGCGGCTGCAGATGACCCGGACGACCCCTTTTCGCCGGATGACCCGGCAAAACTCGCAGATCGGCTTAACCGACGGTCGTACTTTCATGATGTCCACGCTCCTCCAGAAAATCATCCGAACGGAAACTCCATCCGGATTGAAAACAAAATAGCAGAGTGTTCATTCAGCTTCCGCCAAAAACGGGACGGATACGAGGTAGTGTTTGAAGCTATTTATATCTATAGATTATGCGTCCCCGTGTCAAGTCGTATGGTGAAATTTCCACGAGAACCTTGTCTCCGGGAAGGATTCGAATGAAATGCATCCGCATCTTTCCGGAAACATGGGCAAGAAGCTTGTGTCCATTATCGAGTTCCACCCGGAACATAGCATTGGGCAACGGCTCAAGCACCTTTCCCTTAACCTCGACTACCTCGTCTTTGTTCGCCATGCGGTCGCGTCTCCCTCCCTGCAATTCGTTGAATCAACACATCCTGTTCGTCGGCAAATGACGCTTCGGATCCTTCCGCTGTCTATCGTTTCACCACGAGCAACCGCAGCGGCGATTTCCTCGTCTTTCCAACCTGTCGGCTGAAGGTGAATCGCGTTCTTCGCTTTCAGATGCTCCGGCGGGAAGCGCTTTCCGTCACTGACAAGGATCCTTTTCTCCCCGAACCCCATAACGATATACCACGTTCCGGCGTCTTCGCCCCGCAGGGATCGGACAATCTGTCCCACAGTGAACTCCATGCCCGCTTACTCCCATGTCCAGGGGGTAAGGATCTCAGGTTCATCTCGTGTGATGAGAACCGTCCTTTCAAAGTGCGCAGAATCGGAACCATCCGCCGTCAGCACGACCCAATCGTCGGGTCCGGTTACGACGTCTTCGGCGCCGGCCATAACCATCGGCTCGATTGCGAGCGTCATTCCGGGCTTCAGCGTGATTCCCCTGCCGGGATGGCCATAGTTCGGCACCTGAGGCGGTTCATGGAGACGCCGTCCTATGCCGTGTCCTGTATAATCCCGAACGAGACCGAACCCTTCGCCGAGAACGTAGGACTCGACTGCGTGTCCGAGATCACCGATGGTGTTTCCCGCTCGTGCCGCCGCTATGGCCCGGTCGAGCCCGTGTTGTGTCGCACGGAGAAGGTGCATTCGTTCCTCGCTGACATCGCCGACGGGAAAGGTGCATGCAGCATCTCCATAATACCCTTCGTAACAGGCTCCAACATCGATGCTCACGATATCGCCGTCTTCCAGAAACCTGTCGCTGCTGGGTATTCCATGTACGATCTCGCTGTTGATCGAAACACAAACAGAACCGGGAAAGGGAATCGATATGCCGGGAACCCGGTACCCCTTGAATGCGGGGGTTGCGTGAGCGTCGCGTATGACTTCCTCCGATACGGAATCGATAAACGCCGTCGTTATGCCGGCTCGTATGACGCTCCGTATTCTGTCGAGAACATCCGCGACGATTTTCCCGGCGCAACGCATGTACTGAATATCCCTTTCACCTTTAAGGCTGATCATGATCTGTTCGCGCACAATGATTCAATCGCATTCATGACGTTTCCGCTCGACGCTTTCGCATCCACCGCGCGCAGGATTCCCTTCTCTTTATAGAAAGATATGAGAGACGTCGTTTGCTGATGATACACAGTCAGACGATTTCGTATGACCTTTTCGGTATCATCATCTCTCTGGTACGTTTCACCGCCGCAAACCTCACAGCGATTCCCGCTCCGGGAGGGCTTGAAGGTACTGTGATAGATCTGGCCGCAAGCGCGACAAACCCGCCTTCCCGAAAGACGGAGAACGACAGTCTCGTCATCGACATCGAGAAGAATCACACCATCCAAAACCGTCCCTTTGGACGTCAGATACGAATCAAGCGCTTCCGCCTGAGGCAGGGTCCGGGGGAAACCGTCAAGCAGGAATCCCCGGACACAATCGGGCTTTTCCAGGCGATCGGCGACCATGGATACGACAAGATTGTCCGGAACCAGCTGTCCTGCATCCATGTACTTTCTCGCTTCGACCCCGAGGGGAGATCCAAGCCGGACATTCTCCCGGAAGATATCCCCTGTCGAGATATGCGGGATCCCGTACTTTTCCCTGATCGAGGCGGCTTGCGTTCCTTTCCCCGCCCCGGGGGGCCCGAGAAGAATGATCTTCATCGCTTTACTTCACCGTCCGATTAGAACCGGAGCAACCCGCCGGCTTTGCCGTCACGTCGCTTCAGAATCCCTTCGTAGTGCCGCATGAGCAAATGCCCTTCGATCTGGTGCACCGTATCGAGCGCAACGCCTACGACGATCAGGACAGCCGTACCGCCGAAATAGAAACTCGACATTCCCATCATGGACGTCATCAGCGTTGGAATCAGCGCAATGATCGCAAGGAACACGGCGCCGCCAAGAGTAATTCGCGACATGACCTTCTCGATGTAGTCCGAGGTTGGTTTTCCCGGACGAATACCGAGAATGAATCCTCCGTATTTCTTCATGTTATTCGCCACATCCGTCGGGTTGAAAACAACGGCCGTGTAGAAATACGAGAAGAATACGATAAGCACCACGTAGAGGGCTTCGTAGACGAATCCGCCCGGAGCGAAGATCCTCTGGAAAAGAACACCCCAGTCGCCCGTGAAGAAACGTGCTATGGAATACGGAAAGAGGAGGACGGACGAAGCGAAAATGATCGGGATGACTCCCGCCTGATTCACCCGGAGAGGAATGAATGTGCTCTGTCCGCCGTATACCCTGTTCCCGACAACTCTCTTCGCGTATTGCACGGGAAGACGCCTCTGTCCCTCCTGGAGAAGAATGCATCCGGCAATGACGACAACCATGAACGCGAGCGCCACCAGCATAAGGATTATGTTAATTTCACCCAGCATGATCATTCGCCAGCTCTGAATGATCGATTCCGGAACCCGTGCAACGATGCCGGCGAAGATCAACAGCGAGATTCCGTTCCCGATGCCGTGGTCGGTCATTTCCTCGCCGAGCCACATAACGGCCAGCGATCCGGCTGTAACGGTCGTCACGACGATTGCGCCGTCAAAGAGCGCCCCGCTGAATATGCCGAGTCCGCGAAGCCAAAACGTCATGCCGATCGCCTGGACAAGCGCGAAAAAGATCGTTCCGATACGTGTGTACTGGACGATCTTCTTGCGTCCATCCTCGCTGTCTTTTTGCATCTTCTCAAGCGTCGGGAAAATGACGACGAGAAGCTGCATGATGATGCTTGAGTTGATGTACGGTGCGACGCCCAGCGCAAAGACGCTGAAGCGCCGCAGTGCCCCTCCGGCGAAGATATCGAGGAACCCCAGCACCCCGCCCTGTTCGAAAAGCCGGGCCATGGCGTCCGCATCGATTCCGGGGGTGGGTATATGCGCCCCGAGCCGGAAGATGAACAGTACGCCGAGGGTGAAAAGAATTCTTCTCTTGAGGTCCGGCAATCTGAATGCGTCCCGGAAGGAGTCCAGCACTTAGATCACCTCAGCCTTCCCACCCGCGGCTTCAATCTTGCTCTTCGCTTGCGCGCTGAAAGCATGCGCTCTGATGGTCAACGGCTTGTCGATATCGCCGCGTGCGAGAACCTTCACATGTGAATCGCTTGCATGCACCAGTCGGGCTTTGTACAACTCCGCCAGACCGATCACCTGGCCGGCTTCGAAACGTGCGGCGATCGACTCGAGATTCACGACCTGGAAGGTCGTCGCAAAACGGGCGTTATTGAAGCCCCTTTTCGGAATCCTTCGCGAGATCGGCATCTGGCCGCCTTCGAAACCGGGCCGTACGCCGCCGCCGCTCCGTGCTTTCTGACCTTTGTTACCCTTTCCGGCTGTTTTTCCGGTTCCGCTTCCGACTCCCTGACCAAGGCGTTTTCCCTTTTTCCTTGAGCCGGCGACGGGACGAAGATCATGCAGATTCAAGACATCCACCTACCCTTCAACGACAGACCATTGAACGAGATGATGCACCTGCGCAACCATCCCTCTGATCTGCGGCGTGTCTTCATGTTCGACAACATGGTGGAGACGCTTGAGCCCCAAGGCCTCAATAGTTCTTCTGTGGCGGGCGGGGTGGCCGATACCGCTCCTGATCCACTCTATACGGAGTTTCGCCATTATGCGTCTCCTCCTTAGTTAGCCGTGGCGTCATTCTGCGCGGTTTTCTTTCCACGCAGTCTGAGTATTTCATCCGGAGTGCGAAGCCCTTGAATCGCTTCGACAGTCGCCCACGCGACATTGATCGGATTCGACGTTCTCCCGACGACCTTCGTCAGAACGTCCTTGACGCCGCCAAGTTCCATAATTGCGCGGACAACTCCACCGGCGATAACGCCCGTTCCGGGCGCCGCCGGACGCAGCATTACGGAAGCCGCGCCGAAATCGCCGATAATCGGATGAGGAATCGTATTCCCGACTTTTTTGAGTTCGACAAGGTTCTTGCCGGCCTTATCGATTCCCTTCCGTACGGCTTCGGAAATTTCCTTCGCTTTTCCCATCGCCACTCCAATGTAGCGCTGCCCGTCTCCGACAACGACGAGAACGCTGAATTTGAAGCGTTTTCCTCCCTTGACGACCTTGCTGACTCTGTTTATCGAGACAACGCGCTCGCTGAGCTCGACTCCCTTGATGTCATCCGCTTTCCTGGTATTCATCCTCGGCATCCCTCCTAGAACGTGAGGCCCGCTTCACGGGCGGCTTCCGCGAGCGATTTGACCACTCCGTGGAACATATGGCCGCCCCGGTCGAACACGACCTTGCTGATCCCCTTTTCGAGGGCTTTTCGCGCAACGAGAGCGCCGACCGCTTTCGCGGCTTCGATGTTTCCCGTGCTCGATAGCGTTCCCTTCAGAGGCTTCTCGAGGGTCGAGGCAGACACCAGGGTGTGTCCCTTCGTGTCGTCGATAACCTGGACATAGACGTGATTCAGGCTGTGAAATACTGCCATTCTCGGCCGTTCGGCCGTTCCTGAGACCATCTTCCGGAGTCGCTTGTGTCGGATGACCCGCATTTCGTTTCTACTTCTCTTCTTTATCATGCCCGTTCACCCCAAGCTACTTAGCGCCGGTCTTTCCGGCCTTGCGAATAATGAACTCATTTGCGTACTTGACGCCCTTGCCGAGATACGGCTCGGGCGGACGGAATCCGCGGATTATGGCCGCAACCTGCCCGACCGACTGCTTGTCGATTCCCTTGACGGAAACTTTATTCGGACCGTCCGTTGACAGTTCGATTCCGTTCGGGGCCTCATACTCGACAGGGTTCGAATATCCCAGGTTCAGAATGAGTTTCTTTCCCTGCATCTGAGCGCGATACCCGACGCCGACGATCTCGAGTTTCTTTTCAAAACCAGTCGTAACACCGGCGACCATATTCGCAAGAAGCGCGCGAACCAAGCCATGAAAGGCTCTGGTCTGTTTTTCGTCGTCGGCGCGGGAAATGACGACCTGTCCCTCTTCAAGCGCAACCGTTATGCCTTCGACAAGCTGCATCGAAAGCTCTCCCTTAGGCCCTTTGACAAAAATTCCGTTATCCTTCAGCGAAACCGTTGCACCTTTCGGGAGCGCTATCGGCTTTCTTCCGATACGTGACATCCGCGTTCCCTCCCGTTACCAGACGTAGCAGATGACCTCGCCCCCAAGGCCGAGACGGGAAGCGTCGCTGTCCGTCTTGATGCCCTGCGAGGTTGAGATCAGTGCGATTCCGAGACCGCCCATAACTTTGGGCAGGTTCTCCTTGCCGACGTACATGCGCCTACCAGGCTTGCTCATCCGGCGGAGCCCCTGGATCACACGTTCCCTGTTCGGTCCGTAGGAGAGAAACAGGCGTATGGATGCAAAGGCCTTTTTCGGATCATTGATGACCTTATAGTTCCGTATGTACCCTTCATCTTTCAACAATTTCGCGATGCCGAGCTTGATCCGGCTCAAAGGAATATCGACACTCTCGTGATATACCATGTTTGCATTCCGGATTCTTGTCAGCATGTCCGCTATAGGATCAGTCATATACATGCAGTGGACCCCCTTCCGACCTCACGCGTCTACCAGCTCGACTTCACGACGCCGGGTATTTTCCCCTCCCGCGCGAGCTTGCGGAAGCAGCACCGGCACATGTTGAAGCGACGGATAAACGCATGAACGCGTCCGCAGAGCGGACAACGGTTGTGCTTTCGTACCTTGTACTTCGGGGGCTGAGTCGCCTTGTATTCCATCGCCTTTCTCGCCATGCGTCTTTCCTCCCTAGCGGTTGAAGGGCATGCCCATGCTCTTGAGGAGGGCGTGCGCTTCCTGGTCGGTTTTCGCGGTCGTCACGATAGCGACGTTCATCCCACGAGGCCGTATGACCTTGTCGTAATTGATCTCCGGGAATATCAACTGTTCCCGAAGACCAAGGTTGTAGTTTCCGCGTCCGTCGAACCCCCGCGCGGAAACACCCTGAAAGTCCTTGATGCTCGGCAGTGCAAGCGTAATGAGACGATCAAGGAATTCCCACATACGATGCCCGCGGAGAGTCACCATGCAACCGACCGGAAGCCCCTCACGGAGCTTGAAACCGGCTATGGACTTCTTCGATCGGCGCAACAGCGGCTGCTGCCCCGAAATCGAACGCAACTCCGCAATCGCGACATCCATAAACTTGATATCCGTTTTCGCCTCGCCCGCCCCGATATTGACGACAACCTTGTCGATCTTCGGGACTTCCATCATGTTCTTGTAGCCGAATTCTTTCTCAAGGCGGCCGGCGATCTCGGATCGATACTTTTCAAACAAGCGTGGAATCATTCTTTTACGCCTCCCCGAGTTACGCCTGATCGATAATTTCTTTGCATTGCTTGCAAATGCGCACTTTCTTGCCGCTCTCCAGGAAAGCGTGGCCGACACGGGTCGCCTTGCCGCACGCGGGGCAGACAAGCATGACCTTCGATGCGTAAATCGGCGCTTCCTGCTTCACAATCCCTGCCTGCGGATTCTTCTGGCTCGGACGAACGTGCTTCGTCACCATATTGACGCCTTCGATGAGTATCGTATCCCTGCTCGGGTTACGGCTGAGAATCTTCCCTTCTTTTCCCTTGTCCTTGCCGGAGATGACCTTTACGCGGTCACCTTTCTTAATCCTCATAGACATTCCCCGGTCCTCCTTAGACGACCTCTGGGGCGAGAGACAGGATGCGCATATACTTCTTCGCCCGCAGTTCACGGCCGACAGGGCCAAAAATACGCGTGCCCTTGGGATCGCCGTTGTTGTCGATAATCACTGCTGCGTTGTCGTCAAAACGCACGTAGGAGCCGTCCTGACGACGAATTTCCTTCTTCGTGCGGACGATGACAGCTTTTACAACCTGTCCCTTCGGAATTGCGCTGTTCGGAATAGCCTCGCGAACAGACGCAACAATGACATCCCCTATGGAACCGTATTTTCTTCTGCTTCCGCCGAGAACCTGGATGCAAAATATTTTCTTCGCGCCGGAGTTATCCGCCACATTCAGAACCGTCGTTAGCTGTATCATGCCTAGGCCTCCGCAGAATCTTCAACGACACCGTCGAAGACAGGCGCCTTCCGGACGATTTCAAGGAGTTCCCATCGTTTGGTCCGGCTCATCGGACGCGTCTCACCGATAGAGACGGTGTCTCCGATGCAACTGACATTGTTTTCATCGTGCGCAACATAGCTCTTCGCTTTGATGATCTTCTTTCCGTACAACGGATGTCTGTCATGCCGGGTGACGCGAACCACAATGGTCTTTTCCATCTTGTTGCTGACGACAGTACCGACTCGAATCTTCCGGTGGGGTGTTCTCTCGTCCATCGGTCCTACCTCCCTCGCCCGCCAGAAGACGGGGTCATTCCGCCGGCAGGAATACTCGTTCCTTGCTGCTTTTCCCGTACAACCGTCAGGATGCGTGCGATCGTCTTTCTTACGGCGCTGATCCGGCTTGTGTTCTTCAGCTGGCCCACCGCGTTCTGGAACCGCAGGTTGAAAAGCTCCTCCTTGTACTGGCGGTGCTTTTCCTGAAGTTCATCAATGGTCAGTTCATGCAGATTCTTCGTATCCATCGTCATTCACCACCGACACCCTCGCGGGCGACTATTCTGACTTTTATCGGAAGCTTGTGCGCGGCGGTCCGGAAAGCCTCCTCGACGACATCTTTCGAAACTCCGGAAATTTCAAACATAACCCGGCCCCGTTTCACGGGTGCGACCCACCACTCCGGGCTGCCTTTTCCCTTTCCCATTCTCGTTTCGAGAGGTTTCTTGGTGAAAGGCACATCGGGGAAGATCCGTATCCAGATCTTGCCGCCCTTCTTCATTTTTCGGGAGATTGCAACGCGCGTCGCTTCAATCTGTCGCGCGGTGATCCATGCGCACTGAAGCGCCTGAAGTCCCCAATCTCCGAAACAGACCGTCTGGCCTCCCTTGGTTCGTCCCTTGAGGGGAGCCCTGTAGGGTTTGCGGTATTTTACCCGCTTCGGCATCAACATAGTACCTTACCCCCTCGCTCTTCTTCCCATCCTGGGGGAAACTGGACGCTCATGTTCCTTGTCGCGGAATATCCACACTTTAACGCCGATAACGCCGTACATCGTCTTCGCTTCATAAAAACCGTAATCAATATCGGCCCGAAGCGTCGACAGCGGCAATCTGCCTTCGTTGTACCACTCGGAACGAGCGATTTCCGCGCCGCCAAGACGCCCAGAACACTGAATCTTTATTCCCTTCGCGCCGGCTTTCATCGCCCGGAAGATGGACTGTTTCATCGCTCTCCGGAAACTCACGCGTCGCTCAAGAGCGGAAGACACGCTTTCAGCGACAAGCTGCGATTCAACATCGGGATTCTTGATTTCCTGAACATTGATCATGATCTTTGCGCCGGAGAGCTTCTGCAGCTCTTCCTTCACGACCTGGATCTCCGTGCCGCCCTTGCCGATTACGACACCAGGCCGGGAGGTCCAAACAGTAAAGCGAATAACATTGCCTATCCGCTCTATCTCTATCCTGGAAATGCCTGCGCTGTTCCACTTCTTTCGAATCCACTCACGAAGTCTGAGATCCTCATGGAGGTTCTTGGCGTAGTCCTTTTTATTGGAGTACCATTTGGACTCCCACTCGCTCATGATGCCGAGCCTGTACCCTACGGGATGTACCTTCTGTCCCATGAGCAATCCTCCTTAACGTTCCGCTACAACGACGGTTATATGGCTCGTCCTGTGGCGAAACGGATGGGCCCTTCCCATCGAGACGGGGCGGAATCTTTTCATCACCGGACCATTGTCCGCCATCGCAGCGACGACCTTCAGTTTGTCAGTGTCCATTCCGAAATTATGCTCTGCGTTCGCGACGGCGCTCTGGAGCACCTTTCCAACGAGACGCGCTGGCTTCTGCGGACAGTACCGAAGAGCCATAAGCGCGTCGCCGACCTTTTTTCCCCGAATAAGCTCAAGAACCCTGCGGACCTTGATAGGGGATACCCGAACTTGTCGGGCCAATGCCTTGGCTTCCATGTTCATACCCCCTATCGAACCTTGGAAGAGCGTTCCTGCCCGGCATGTCCGCCGAACTTGCGCGTCGGAGCGAACTCACCGAGTTTATGCCCTATCATGTTCTCGTTAATGTAGATCGGAATATGAATCTTTCCGTTATGAACGGCTATCGTGTGGCCGATCATTGCAGGAACCACCGTGGAACTCCTCGACCAGGTCTTGAGGACCTTTTTCGCGCCGGAGTCATTCATTTCCTCGACGCGACGCAGGAGTTTCCGGTCGATATAGGGCCCCTTTTTAGCAGAACGAGCCATCTTCGTCCCTCCTCAAGCCTTATTTCTCATACCGACGCCGAACGATCATCCGGTCCATCGGCTTGGATTTGCGAGTCCTGTATCCCTTCGCAAGCGTACCCCACGGCGACATGGGATGTTTGTTACCCTTGCTCTTGCCCTCTCCGCCGCCCATCGGGTGATCGCATGGATTCATGACCATTCCGCGAACTTCGGGACGTTTTCCGAGCCAGCGCGTCTTTCCGGCTTTCCCGAACTTCTCGTTCTCATGCTCCTCATTTCCGACCTGTCCGATGGTCGCCATGCATTCGACAAGCGCAAGTCGAAGTTCACCGCTCGGCATGCGAATGTATGCGTACTTTCCTTCTTTCGCCATGAGCTGGGCGCCGACGCCGGCCGCGCGAACAAGTTTTCCGCCTCTGCCGGGTTGAAGTTCTATGTTGTGAATCATCGTACCGACAGGAATATCCTTCATCTTCATCGCGTTCCCGGGGCGAATGTCCGCCTCGGCTCCCGCGAGAATCTTGTCTCCGACCTTCACTCCGGAAGGAGCGAGGATATACCGCTTCTCACCGTCGGCATACGTGACGAGAGCTATCCTGCACGTTCTGTTCGGATCGTACTCGATCGTCGAAACAACGCCCGGAACTCCGATTTTATCCCGTTTGAAATCGATGACACGGTAGAGTCTCCGTCCGCCGCCGCCGAGGTGACGCATCGTAATTCTCCCGGTGTTGTTTCGACCGCCGCTATTCTTGAGGGCGACGAGCAATGAACGCTCCGGAGCGACCTTTGAAAGATCCGAATTGTCCTGGATGGACATAAAACGTCGTCCAGGTGTATAGGCCTTGAATTGTTTCATCGGCATTTTTCAGTCTCCTCCTTGCCCGCTAAACGCTCGCGCCTTCAAAAAACTCAATTCTCTGACCTTCGGCCAGCGTTACGATCGCCTTTTTCCAGGAACGGGAAAATCCGCGAAACGCACCCATGCGCTTTGGTTTCGGATGAACGTTTATAACATGGACATCGGTCACTTTGACTTTGAAAATCTCTTCGACCGCTTCCCGGATGCGAATTTTGTTCACCTGACGATGGACCTCGAACGTGTACTTGTTATGCTCCATCATTCTGCTGGATTTCTCCGTTATGACGGGCCGGACGATGACATCATGCGAAAGCATATTCATCGGCTGTACACCTCCTCGAGGCATGCTACGGCTTCCGGCGTAACAATGAGTTCTTTCGCGTTCATGAGATCGTAAACATTGATGTTGCCGACATTGAGAACCTTAGCTCCCTGTATGTTCCGAGTGGACTTCGCCACCGCCATATTCGGCGCCCCGACGAGAACAAGCGGTTTCTTCGCATCGATAGACTTCAGAAAAGCAGTCATCGACTTTGTCGAAGGCTTCTCAAGAGGGAATTCGTTGATGATCGTGAACAGGTCATCACGAACCTTGAGAGAAAGCGCGGAGCGTATTGCAAGAGCCCGGACTTTCTTGTTGACCTTCTGACGAAAATCCCGCGGCTTCGGGGGGTGACTCACTCCGCCGTGAATCCAGAGCGGCGAACGGGTGCTTCCGTGTCGCGCGCGTCCTGTGTGCTTCTGTCGCCACGGCTTCTTTCCGCCTCCGCTGACCTCGCCTTTGCCTTTTGCCGCCTGCGTACCCAAACGTCGATTCGCAAGCTGGGCAAGAACCACCTGGTGCATGGCGGGGACGTGAATCGGCGCGCCGAACACGGCATCGGTCAGAGAAAATTCACCGACCTCTTCCCCATTGAAGTTGATCATTTTAACCGTCGGCATTGATGCAGCCCTCCTTCCGTCCCTGCCTAGTTCTTCTTGTACACTGTGACGAGAGAATTCTTCGCCCCAGGTACAGCGCCTTTAACGAGCAGGAGATTGTTATCGGAATCTATCCCCACAACCGTCAGGTTCTTCACGGTCACTCTCTCGTTACCCATGTTGCTGGGCATCCTTTTTCCCTTCATGACTTTGCCCGGATAGCTGTTGCATCCGGAAGAGCCGGCGCGTCTATGCGTGACGGACACACCGTGGGAGGCTTGCTGTCCGCCGAAATGATACTTCTTGACGACGCCGGCGAACCCCTTCCCTTTGCTGGTTCCGGTTACATGAACCGGCTCTCCGACTTCGAACATCGTTACGCTGATTTCCTGTCCGACCGAAAAGCCTTCCGATGAAGGAACGCGAAACTCGCGCAGTGTCTTCGTCGGTTCAACGTTCGCTTTCGTAAAGAGGCCCTTGAGGGGCTTCGTTACGTTTTGGGGCTTCACCTCGCCGAATCCAAGGAGAACGGCTTCATAGCCGTTCTTCTCATTGGACCGAAGGTCGACCACGGGGCAGGGACCCGCCTGAATCACCGTCACGGGGACGGCTTTTCCTTCTTCCGTATAGACCTGGGTCATGCCCAACTTTCGCCCCAGTATTCCTATGGTCATTGTTTCCCTCTCCTTTCAGCTCAGAGCTTCCTACAACTTGATCTGGATATCCACTCCAGAAGGAAGGTTCAGCTGCATAAGCGCATCCATCGTCTTCTGCGTCGGATTGATGATGTCGATGAGGCGCTTATGAGTCCGCATTTCAAACTGCTCCCGAGCGTCCTTGTCCTTATGAGGAGACTTCAGGACGGTCAACTTGTTGATTTCCGTCGGGAGCGGAATCGGCCCGGAGACCTTCGCGCCGCTCCGTTCCGCCGTTTCTGCTATCTGTGAGGCGGAACTGTCAAGAACGCGATGGTCGAAAGCCTTGAGACGAATCCGGATCTTCTTCGCCATGCCGGACCACTCCTATTCCAGTATCGTAGTAACGACGCCGGCGCCCACCGTATGGCCACCCTCGCGCA
>ERZ1645192.1063-NODE-1063-length-23115-cov-7.712272_pt1 | contig 23115 bp, 26 predicted proteins | sample MGYA00575354_ERZ1645192 | MGnify/ENA primary metagenome ERZ1645192 (study PRJEB40844, sample SAMN11349763) | freshwater sediment metagenome | isolation source: river sediment | host: Sediment | place: India: Faizupur Khadar , New Delhi | collected 2017-02-21 ... | reverse complement strand
TGTGGCGGACTTCTTATAGGTCTTTGGAACTAAGCTCCGTTCACTTCGTTCTCTTCTCTTATCCCCGGAGAATGTCAAGCGCGCCGTTCCACATCGTCTTCGCCGTTTCCGTAACAGCGAGATTGGCCTCGTACGCGCGGCTCGCAACCATCATATCCGTCATCTCGCGAACGACGGAGACGTTCGGGAATTCGACGTACCCGTCCTCGCGGGCGTCGGGATGATCCGGCTGGTATGCAAGTCGCGTCGGCTGGGAGTCCTTCGCGATCTGTGTGACGCGAACGCCGCCTATGGGACCGTCGAGTTCCCGGTCGAGCATTTCCGCGAATACCGGCACCTTTCTCATGTACGGACCGCCTTCGGGAGTCCGCGTCGTGTTCACGTTCGCGAGATTGGCCGAAATCGTGTCCATCCAGAGGCGATGCGCCGTCAGCGCGCTTCCCGCGACATCGATGCTCCGAAATACTCTCATCTTAATTGCCGCCTATCACGTAGCGCAGCATCGCGCCCTTCCGGGCGAGAAAACGGCTCAACGCGCTGTAGGACATCCTCGTCTCGGTGAGAACGGCCATTTCCCGCTCCGGGTCGACCGCGTTCCCGTCAAGCCGGTACGGCTCGTCAGGAACCCGCGTCTCCGCAGGAATGACTTCGCCGACGGAAAGCGGGCCCGAAGGGATATGCGTGCGGCTGGTCACGGCCATCGGCAGCTTTGACGGTCCGTTGACCACTTCCCGCAGCTCCTCCTCGAACGAGACCTTTCGCCGGGCATAGGCCGGGGTGTTGGCGTTCGCGATGTTTCGCGAAGTGGACTCGAGTCTGCGGGACAATCCCTGCATCCCCTTCGCGAGAACCGATACCGTCAGATCTCCGTACATCGAACACCCTCCCCTCAATGCTTCCTGATCTTTTTCGGCAGGATCGGCTTCCGCCTTGAGGCCGAACGTCAGTCTTTCTGGTTGATCCCGAGTTCTTCGACGAAAAGCGGGCTCAGAACCTTGATGAACGTCCCCTTCATGCCGAGGCTGCGGCTTTCGATGATTCCGGCGCTCTCCAGCTTCCGGAGCGCATTCACGATGACGCTGCGCGTCACGCCGACGCGGTCGGCCACCTTGCTGGCGATGACGACGCCTTCGCTCCCGTTCAGTTCCGTGATGATGTGTTTCACGGATTCGACTTCGGAATACGAGAGGGCGCGCATGGCCATCTGCACGACGAGCCGTTCGCGTGCCCGTTCTTCGATGGTGCGCGTCCGGTCGTGAAGGATTTCGATTCCGACGAGCGTGGCGAGATACTCGGCAAGGACGAGATCCTTGACGTAGAACGGCTTGAAGAACCGGGCGAGGAAGAGCGTTCCGAGCCGCTCCGCCGAACCGTAGATCGGGACATAGAGCAGATGTTTCTCCGGCTCCGTTTCGTCGGTCTGGTCGTCGAACAGATAGGCGTCACTGTCGCTCAGGATGGATTCCCTGTGCTGGTTCGCCTTCTCCACGAACGATTCGGGCATATACCCCTTGTCAAGGAACTGGGCAAGCTGTTCCGAATGGTATTCGCTCACCCAGGAATACCCGAGGATCTTGCCTTCCCTGTTGATAAGGTAGACGTTCGCCGTCGAGAACTCGCACAGAAGCTTCGCGAGCTTCGCGTAGTCCGGCTTCGTCCCCTCGCGGCGACTCTGAAGCGCCCTTCCGACCAGCCTCGTCTTTTCCAGAAGATCCTTCATTGACGGGTCTTCCATGATCACGGTCGGTGTTTCCATCGATTCATTCGTTTTTTTCATGCTGATTCCCTCCTGATGCGCCCTGCGCATGGTATTGGTATCGTATCTGTATGGCGGACCTACAGGAGGTACCGCCGAACATCACTATCGCCAATGAGCGGTGTCAGACGGTCGCGAACCATTTCCTCGCCGATGGTGATTTTTTCGTCTTTCCGCTCCGGAGCCGTGAAGCTGATCTCGTCGAGGAGATACTCCACCATTGTGTGAAGACGCCGGGCTCCGATATTTTCCATTTCGCCGTTCATGCGTTCCGCAAGATGCGCGATTTCGCGCACGGCGCTATCGTCGAATTCGAGCGTCACGCCCTCGACGGAAAGAAGCGCCTGATACTGCCGGATGAGACTGTTTTCTGGCTCCACGAGAATCCGGGCCAGATCGTCACGCGTCAGGGCCTGAAGCTCGACGCGGATCGGGAAGCGCCCCTGAAGCTCGGGAACCAGATCCGAGGGTTTCACCGAAGAGAACGCCCCTGCCGCGATGAACAACATGTGGTCCGTCGTCACGGGACCATACTTGGTCTGTACGGTCGTTCCCTCGACGATCGGCAGAAGGTCGCGCTGGACGCCCTCGCGGCTCACGTCCGGTCCGGATCCGCCGCCTCCGCGCGCGACGACCTTGTCGATCTCGTCAAGGAAGACGATTCCCTCTTCCTGCGCCATTTCGAGCGCTTCCCGCGTCACGGCGTCCATGTCGATGAGCTTTTCGGCCTCTTCCGCCCGGATAATCCGGCGCGCGTCGGCTACGGAGACTCGTCGTCTTTTTGTTTTTTTCGGAAGCAGGTTTCCGAGCATTTCGTTGATGTTGATCCCCATCGAGTCCATTCCGGCGCCGCCGAGCATGGGAATCGCCACTCCGGAGGACTCCGAAACTTCGACTTCCACTTCCCGGTCATCCAGCTTTCCCGCGCGAAGCAGCGAAAGAAGCTTCTGCCGGGTGCTTTCCCGCAGACGTTCGTCCTCTTCCGTCGGTTCCGGCTCGGCGGGTTCCTGCTTTCCGCCCGTGAAGGCCCGGAGAAATTCGGGAACACGCGTCTTTTTCTCCGGACGCGGGAGAAGGATATCCACGATGCGCTGCTCCGTCCGTTCCGCCGCGGGGTCCTGGACCTCCTCGATCCGGCGCTTCTTGACCATCGCGACGGCGGCATCGGTTAATTCCCGCACGATGGATTCGACGTCGCGCCCGACATACCCGACTTCCGTGAACTTCGTCGCCTCGACCTTCACAAAGGGCGCGTTCACCAGATCGGCCAGCCGCCGGGCTATTTCCGTCTTTCCGACGCCCGTCGGGCCGACCATCAGGATGTTTTTCGGCATGATCTCCCGCGCGATCTCGGCGGGAAGGGCGCGACGGCGCATTCTGTTCCTGAGAGCGATGGCGACGGCGCGCTTCGCGCCGCCCTGGCCGATGACATACCGGTCGAGGTACGCCATGATCTCTCGCGGCGTCAGCCCGTAGGCCCCCTGTTCGATCGCCGTCATTCTCCGATCGCCTCCACGGAAATGACATTGTCCGTATAGATGCAGATCTCCGACGCGATCTCGATCGACCTGCGGGCGATACGCGACGGAACCCAGTCGGAAGCTTCGAGCAGCGCCCGGGCCGCCGCAAGCGCGAACCCCGACCCCGAACCGATCGACGCGGCATTGTTCTCCGGTTCGAGAACGTCGCCCGCTCCGGAGAGCAGCAGCGTGCTCCGCGCATCCGCCACCAGCAGCATCGCCTCCAGACGCCGCAGAGCCCTGTCGGTCCGCCATTCCTTGACCATGGCCACGGCGGACCGCGTCAGATCTCCTCCGTTTTCTTCAAGCCGGTTTTCAAACCGCTCCAGAAGCGTCATGGCGTCCGCCGTGCTGCCGGCGAATCCGGCGAGGACGGACCCCTTGTACAACCGGCGCACTTTCTTCGCGCCGGCCTTGATAATCTGTGTCCCGAACGTGACCTGTCCGTCTCCGGCCATGGCCACCGCATCTCCGCGCCGGACACAGACGATTGTCGTTCCCTCGAACATTCCTATTCCCCTTCCTTCGCGCGGGGGTGAGCCCTGATGTAGCTCTCCCTCAGGCGATCGGCTGTCACCGTGACATAGCGTTGCGTCGTGACGATGGACTCGTGTCCCAGAAGTTCCTGCAACACCCGGATGGACGCTCCCCCTTCGAGCATGTGCGTGGCGTAGCTGTGACGCAGCACATGGGGAGTCACTCCCGGAATGCCGGCCTTCAACGCCGCCCTGTCGACGATCCGCGCAACCGTTCGGACGGTCATCGGGCTCGTCCCTTTTCCGGGGAAGACCGGACTGTCTCCGGCGATCTCCCGGGACGCCCCGATTTCGAGCTTCCATCGCTCAAGCGAGCGGACCGCGTACCGGCCCATCGGCACCATGCGCTCCTTGTCTCCCTTTCCCAACACGCGAAGCCAGCGCTCGAGCAGATCGACAGCGTCCCACGAAAGTCCGGCGACCTCGGCGATCCGCAGTCCGCATCCGTACAAGAGTTCGAGAACCGCGGCGTCCCGCGCCGCATGCGCGTCGTCGGGAATCGATTCCACCAGACGTTTCGCGTCTTCCCGCGAGAGCGCCCTCGGCAGTCGGCCCGGAAGCCTCGGGCCGCGAACGCTTGCGCTCGGATCGACCGGGAGCTCCCTTCTTTCGACGAGAAAGGAACACATGCTCCGGATGGTCGACAATTTTCGGGCTGCGGATGTCTTCGCATATCCATACCCCACGAGATCCCGCAGAAAGCTCCGGATCATGCGTGAATCCACATCCTGCATCGAGGTTGCGCCGCGAGCGATGACGTATTCCACGAACTGCGCGAGATCGATCGAATAGTTCGCGACCGTGTGTTCCGAAGCATTCCGCGCGAAGCGCAACGTATCGAGAAAGCAATCCACTGAAGCCGACAACTGTTCTGGCATGACGATATTTTAGCACCTTTTTCTACACTCTCGCAACTTTTCAAAAGAATGGAATTTATCAACGTGACACAACGGCGCCGGCGCCGCGCCGATACTGACAAGTCGCACGATGCGCGCTCTCCCCTGGAATGACGATTCGATCGGTGTTTCGGGAAAAAACCGGAAGAAGAACAAATCCCAGCTAACGCAGTATTCCGTATGCGCGGATTTCCTCCAGAAACAATCGCAGGGACGCGATAGCCCGCTCCGAAGCGGCCCGGCACTTCTCAGGCCGCGAAAGCCGCCTGCCCTCCACGGGAGGAAGAATGCCCAGATTGGCGTTCATCGGCTGAAAACGGGATGGTTCGGCATTCATCAGGTAATGAAGCAGGGAGCCGATCACGCTTTCCCGCGGCCACTCCGGAAGCCGTTCCGGGCTCCCGCGGAGGAGCGAACAATTGACGGCCGCGACGATTCCCATGGCCGCGCTTTCGAGGTACCCCTCGACTCCGGTTATCTGTCCGGCCAGAAAAAGCGCGTCCCTTCCCCGGATTCTGAGTCGCGGATCGAGCACCTTCGGCGCGTTGACGTATACGTTCCGGTGCATGACGCCGTATCGGGCGAACTCGGCCCGCTCAAGCCCCGGAATGAGCCGGAACACGCGATCCTGCTCCCCCCAGCGGAGGCTCGTCTGAAACCCGACGAGGTTGAACAGGGTCCCCTCGCGATTATCCTGGCGAAGCTGGACGACAGCGAACGGTTCCCTTTCCGTCCGCGGATCGGGCAAGCCGACCGGCCGGAGCGGCCCGAAACGCATCGTTTCCGGCCCTCTGGAGGCGATCACTTCGATCGGAAGACACCCCTCGAAGTACCCCGGATCCTCGAAAGAATGGGGGATGACCCGTTCCGCATCCGCGAGGGCGGCATAGAAGGTCCGGTATTGCTCCTCCGTCATCGGGCAATTGAGATAGTCCGCCTGCTGTCCGTACCGTCCCGCCCGGTAGACGACCGACTGATCGATGCTGTCGAGCGTGACCACGGGCGCCACTGCGTCGAAGAAGTACAGATAGTCTCCCCCCGCCGCTTCCGCCAGGGCCGCCGTCATCGCCTCCGAGGACAGCGGCCCCGTGGCGATGATGCAGGGTTCTTCGGGAAGGGCGCAGACTTCCTCCCGATGGACGGCGATCGACGGATGGGACTCGATGGCCGTCGTCACGAGCGATGCAAGGAGATCCCTGTCAACGGCGAGCGCCTTTCCCGCCGGGAGCGACGCCTTTTCCGCACACCCGAGGATGAGGCTGCCGAGCAGCCTGAGTTCCTCTTTGAGTATCCCCGCCGGGCTCGTCGGCTCCAGAGCCCCGAGCGAATTGCTGCATACCAGTTCCGCGAGACGGTCCGTCCGGTGCGCGGGACTCGTCCGCACGGGACGCATCTCGAACAGGTCGACGGACCAGCCGTCGTTCGCAAGTCGCCACGCGGCTTCGCATCCCGCAAGGCCGCCGCCGACAACCGTGACGCTAGACATTTCCGCCTGCCTCGCTCTCCCGGACGTACCCGCAATCGACACAGGCGTTTCCGTCCATGGCGGCGCCGCACCGGGGACATTTCGGCTTCTCCGGGGCCGTCCAGGAAACGTAATCGCATTCGGGGTACCGGGAGCACCCGAAAAACGCCCGGCCCTTCCTGCTCTTTCGCCGGACGACTTCGCCTCCGTCGGACGCGCCGCATTTCGGGCAGGCGATCCCCGTGGAGTGGACGATCGGCTCCGTATGGCGGCATTCGGGGTATCCCGTGCAGGCGATGAACTCCCCGAATCGCCCCCGTTTCTTCACGAGCGGCTTGCCGCACTCGGGACAGTCCTTTCCGATCGGCTCCGGTTCGGGCAACGGGACACGGGGCGCTTCCTTCGCGCTTTCCACCGTTTTCACGAACGGATCCCAGAAGGCGCGGACGACATCGAGCCAGCGCGCCCTTGCGCCTTCCACTTCGTCAAGGTTCTCTTCCATGCGCGACGTAAAGCCGGTGTCCACGATCGGGGAGGGACTTCCTCCGGCGAAGTATTTCTTGAGGAAATCCGTGACCGTTATCCCGAGTTTCGTGGGTTGCAGGCGTTTTTCCTCGTTCTTTTCGACATAGACGCGATCGTAGAGCGTCTCCACGATGGACGCGTACGTCGAGGGGCGTCCGACGCCCTCTTCCTCGAGGACCTTGATGAGCGAGGCTTCGGAATAGCGTGCAGGGGGCTTCGTCCAGCGCTGCTCTTTCCCGACGTCGCACAGCGTCAGCTTTTCTCCGGCCTTCGCGGCTTTCAGAAGCTGTCCCTTGAGATCAAGAGGCCATACGGCGCTCCATCCGTCGAAACGGAGACTCTCGCCCAGCTGCCGTAAACCGACCCGTCCGGCGTCCGCGTCCAGCGTCGCGTTCTCGACGACGGCCGGCGTCATCTGCGACGCGACGAATCGTTTCCAGATGAGCGTATAGAGCCGAAGCTCCTCGGGAGCGACGACGCCTTCAAGCGAGGCGGGTTCGATATGGACATCCGTCGGCCGGACGGCTTCGTGCGCGTCCTGCGACAGGGCCTTCGATTCGAACAGATTCGGCGTTTCGGGAACGTATTCCTTCCCGTAGCGTGCGTCCACATAGGCGCGCACCGCGGCCACGGCTTCCGGAGCCGTCCTCAGGCTGTCGGTGCGCATGTAGGTGATCAGCCCCGTCGGGCCGCGTCCGGGAATCGTGACGCCCTCGAAGAGCGATTGCGCGATCCCCATGGTCCGCCTCGGGGAAAATCCGAGTCTTCGGGAGGCCTCCTGCTGCAGCGTGCTCGTCTTGAAGGGAGGAAGCGGTTTGCGGACGCTCGCCCTCGTGACGTAGGAGCGGACGATCAACGCGGAGGCGCGGATTTCATCCTCGATCATCGCCGCGGTCGCCGCGTCCGGAATGAGAAGCGGCTTCCCGTCCTTCCAGAGGGACTTTCCGTCCAGACTGTCGGCCCGAAGCGTGTACCGGCGGTCCCCGGAGGCTTCCGCGTCGACGGATACCATCCAGAATTCCGTCGGGACGAAGGCCAGGATCTCCTCCTCGCGCTCGCAGATGAGCGCCAGCGCCACGGACTGAACCCGTCCGGCGGAGAGCCCGTACCGGATCTTGTTCCACAGGAGGGGACTCAGCGTATAGCCGACGAGGCGGTCAAGAATGCGACGCGCCTGCTGCGCGTCGACCTTGTCCATGTCGATGCGCTCGGGCGTCTTCATGGCTTCCCGGACGGCGCCGGGCGTTATTTCGTAGAACCGCACGCGGCATTGAGACGCGGGATCGATCCCGAGAATATCCGCCAGGTGCCACGATATCGCTTCCCCTTCGCGGTCGGGGTCGGAGGCGAGAATGACTTTCGAGCTTTTCTCCGCAATCGCGGCAAGCTCTTTTTTGATCGCGGCCTTGCCCTTGACGAGAATGTACTCGGGGGCGAAGTCGTGCTCGATGTCGATCGCCATGCGGCTTTTCGGAAGATCGCGGATGTGCCCGACACTCGCGCGGACCGTATACCCCGGGCCGAGGATTTTGGTCAGCGTCTTCGATTTCGTGGGCGACTCCACGATGACCAGCACCGATCCCGGACGGGATTTCCCTCCCGTCGCAGTCGTCCCGGTCTTCGTCTTCGCGGACGGCTTCTTCGCGGGGATCGATCCGGCATCCTTCACGGCGGGTTTCGTCGTCGTCTTCGTCGTCGCCGGCTTCTTCCGGGCAGCCGGACTCTTCTTCTTTTCGGTCGCCGCCGCCGATTCGTCTCCCGACTGTTTCGGGGACGTCGTCTTCTTCGCCGCCATCCGCTAACAATACCAGCTTCCGCCGGCGCACATGTTGATCAGTTCCATGGGAGCGCCGTGGATATCGAAGGTCCGGTCTTCCATGAACGCCTCGACAAGCGCCGTGAACATCAGCGAATCGATCAGCGCATTCTTCATCCGGCCGAGGTATATGGCCTCCTGGATCGCCTTTTCAAGGACATCCGCAGGGACATCCCCCGTCGCCATGTACGTGTAGGCGAGCCCCTGGGCGTCAATATCGAGGTACTGTCGCTCCAACTTGTCAAGCATCCTCGCGCGGAAAGGGACGAGCGTATCGTCCATGGCCGCTTCATCGCTCCGTTGGCATCCGTGTATAGGCACTGTGCGATCTTCCTTTCATGGCTGTTTCCGGATTCCCGGCGCAGCGCTCCAGCGACCGGGACCGGACTGATATATGAGGGAACGTGCGGCCAGAACTGCAAGGCCGGACAAAACGTCAGCGGCAGTCATTGTACCTTCGGCCGCGATGTTGTCAACCGTCTGATGAACATTTTTTTCGAGAATATGCAGAATTTTTTCCTCTTCGTCGGTCATTCCGTTTGAAATCGCTTCCCGAGCCGACGGTTCGGAAAAGAGCGAAAGCTGCCCGTTCGAAATGATTGACGCGAACTCGCCGATATCCACAAGCGGGATGGCGCCGTCCGCAATCAGACGATTGGTCCCGCGCCCGCACTCCTCGTCGATCCTGCCGGGTACGGCCCATACGTCCCGCCCGTACTCCAGCGCAAGGCGCGCCGTGATCATGGCGCCGCTCTTCATCGGCGCCTCGACGACCGCGAGGCGTTCGGCGAGCCCCGCGATGATGCGGTTCCGTCGCGGAAACAGCCAGGTCTTCGGCCCCGTTCCGAAGGGATACTCGGTGATGACGCCCCCTCCTTCGAGGATACGGCGATAGAGTCGTTCGTGCCCCCTGGGATAGACGACATCCGGACCCGTTCCCAGTACTGCGGCGGTCGCGCCGCCCGCATCCAGGCACCCCTCGTGCGCGGAGGCGTCGATGCCAAGCGCGCCGCCGCTCAGGACGGTTCCCCCGATCTGCGCGATCGCGCGGCCGAGGGCCATGCCGACGGCCCGCCCGTACGAAGAACACTTTCGCGTTCCGACAACGGCCGTCGGAGCGCAGAGCGGCCACTTTCCGGCGATATAAAGCGCCAGCGGCGCGTCGGAAAGGCTCCGCAACGCGTCCGGATACGCCGTATCGTCGTACGTGACGATCCGGACGTTCTCCCTGTCGGCGCGTTCCTGTTCCGTTTCGTGGAAACCGGAAGCGGCGAGCTCCGCAAGCGCCCGAGCGGAGGCTTCGGGGATCCCGAGCGCAGTACAGGTTTTTCCGTCTCCCCTGAGGATGTCGTCCGGCGATATGTCCCGTTCCCGGCTCCGCTCCCATACCCTTGCGTCCAGCGTCGTGAGGCCGTTGAGCAGGATCAGCGCCGGGCGGGAGGATGTCATACCGGGAGTCCTCCCTTCCGGTAGGCGAGGGCTTCCGCTGCGTGCGCCCGGGAGATGTCCGGCGACCCGGCGAGATCCGCGATGGAACGGGCGACCTTGAGGACGCGTGAAATGCCGCGTCCGGAAAGCCGAAGGGATCCGGCGATTCCGGAGAGGAACGCGCGGGCCTCGGCGGAGAGGCCGATGGATTTTCGCAGAAGACGTTCCGGAAGTTCTGCGTTGCAGTGGAATCCGGACGGCTCCCATCGAAGCAGCTGCGCCTCCCGCGCCTTCCGGACCCGCGCGCGTATGGACGCGCTGTCTTCCGGCGTCGTGTCGCCGACGGACATGAGTTCCTCCGGCAGCAGCCGGGGGACGGACACATACATGTCGATCCTGTCGATGATCGGGCCGGAGAGCTTCCGTCGGTATCGGTCGACGTCCGAAGCGGAGCAGGAGCACCGCTCGACGGGGTCGCCATACCACCCGCAGGGGCAGGGATTGCAGGCCGCCACGAGGAGGACGCGCGAGGGAAACTGAACGCTCCCCGCGGCCCGGCTCACGGTGATCTGTCCATCCTCGAGAGGCTGACGGAGCGCTTCGAGCAAGTCCCGCCGGAATTCGGTGAACTCGTCCAGGAAGAGGACGCCCCGATGCGCGAGCGTCACTTCGCCCGGCGAAACGGAGTGGCCTCCGCCGCAGACGGACACCGTGCTCGCGGTATGGTGGACGGCGCGGAAGGAACGGGCTCTCCCTCCGGCGTAGGGCGAGCCGGCGCTGCTCTGGACGAGCAGGGTTTCGAGGAGTTCCGCGTCGGAAAGAGGCGGAAGGATTCCGCGCAGCGCACGCGCGAGCATCGTCTTGCCGCTTCCGGGAGATCCCACAAGGAGCACGTTATGGTGCCCTGCGGCCGCTATCTCGAGCGCCCGTCTGGCGGAAGCCTGCCCTCGGATATCGGAAAAATCCGGATCGGGGCGGACATCCTCATCCTCCGGTGCGACCGGCTCCACGGGCGAAAGGACCGATGCCCCCCGAAACGCGGCGAGGAGCGTCGCCAGGTCCGGAACGGCGTATGCCCGGACGCCCGAAACGAGGGATACTTCGCGTGCGTTTTCCTCCGGAACGTAGAGAGAGACGCCGAGCTTCCGGGCGAGAATGGCGGCCGGAACCGCTCCCCGGACCCGCCGCAGCCTTCCGTCGAGCGAAAGCTCCCCGAGAAAGAGCGCCCCTTCGGGAACCGAAACGGCGCCGAGCGCCGCCGCAAGTCCGAGCGCGATCGGAAGATCCAGAAGAGCCCCCTCCTTGGGGAGATCCGCCGGCGCGAGGTTGATCGCCACACGGCCGCGAATCTGGAGCCCTTCCGTCCGGAGCGCCGCGCGGACCCGTTCCCGCGATTCGCGGACCGCCGCGTCCGGCAGGCCGACGATCGACATCGAGAAGAGACCTCCGGTGATCTCGACCTCCGTTTCGACACGGACGGCCTCGATCCCCCGAAGGGTGATTCCGTGGACGGAGCTCACGGACGCCAGGCTCCGTCGGTGATGTCGCGAAAGTGTTCCACGTTCCACTCCCCTTTTCTGTCGACGGTCATTGCGATGAGGTCGATCCGCCAGGGCCCCTGCCAGTTTTTCGATTCCACGAGGAGCGTTCCGGCGCGGACAAGCTTCCGGATCTTCTTCGGGCCGACGGAGTCCTCGGGAGACATGAGCTCTCCGATGCTGCGGACGCGGACCTCGACGACGACCAGTTCGTCCCCGTCCATCGCGAGGATGTCGATCTCCCCGCACCGGTTGCGGATATTCCGTCCGAGGACGCGAAACCCCTGACGGGAAAGAAGAACCGCCGCTTCGTCCTCGCCGCGCCGCCCGAGTTCCAGATGCGGCGCCGTCATGGCCTCGGCCGCATCTCCCGGTCGATGTTGTAGACGAACGCAAGCACGCGCGCGACGGCTTCGTACAGTTCTCCGGGAATATCCTGCCCGATTTCGAGCGCCAGCAGAGCGCTCACGAGGGCCGCATCTTCGACGATGGGGACGTTCGCTTCGCGCGCGATTTCGATGATCCGCTTCGCGACGAAGCCCTCCCCTTTCGCCGTAACGTGCGGCGCTTCATCGACGCTCTTTTCGTATTCCAGGGCGACGGCCCGTTCCCGCTGTTTCCGCTTCGCGCTCATGCCTGTACGTCCAGCCTCCGTTCGCCGCGCCGGACGGAACGCTTTCCCTGTCGGACGCCGACATGCTGCACCGTCATTGAAAGATCCTCTAAGGAGTCGCGAAGGATGTGCCTCCGGGAGCGGAGCGCCTCGAATCCGGACATCCGGTCCGCGGACAATGTCAGGACAAGCGCTTTCCCGTCGCTTTCCACGTCTCCCTCGACCGGACCGATCGCATCGCCTTCGACATTGAAGAGCAGACGATAGAAGGGACGTTCTCCGGCCTGTCCCGAAGAGACCGTCACCCGGGCGAGCATCGGGGCTCTTTCGTCTCCCGCCGGCCACCACGCGGCGGCCAGCAGCGACGGATCGATCCCCTCGCGGGGCGGACGGGACAGATGGCTGTGCGCGCGCAAAAACGCGCCCACGTCGTCGTCGCCTTCACGCAACGCTTCGATCGCATCCTTCGGGCTTTCCCCGTCATGCAGCTTTCGTCTGAGATCCTCGCGGATCTTTTTCCACACGGAAGCAACATCCTGGGCGGACATTCCGGCATACTGGGAAACGAGGCGGGCGGCCTCCGGAGAGAGCGGTATTCCGCGCGCCCAGAGCTCCACGAACGAGCCGAGCGTGTCCGGATCTCCCCCCGCCCGAAACCATGCGGTCCGGATCAGGGCGAGCGCGTCCTGCCGTATCGGCAGGCCCCGGGAAAGAAGCGCCGCGGCGACGTCGCGATCCTGTTCCGGAAGGGAGCCGAGGAGAGCGGTTTCCTGCTCGGTGAGGCGAAGGAGCGGCACCTCTCCGCTCGAATCGAACACCGCCCGGAAATGCTGTCCCTGAAAGAGGGGAAGGGTCGCCAGCGCACGAAGGTTCCGGCCGAGAACCCGGACGAGATACTCCCCGTCCCCGGCCTCCAGCACGACTCCTTCGACGGTGCTTCCGTCGGCGATGGCGCGTTCGAGCGCACGCCCGAGCGGCTCTTTTCCGGACGTTTCGACCTGACGAAGGTTTTCCTGGGAGCCGGGCGACCCCTGAATGCCGCCGATCTGCGGGCTCATGGACGAAACAGCCGGAAGGACCGTCTGTGGATCGCGCTCGGTCCCAGACGCGCGATCGCGTCATAGTGGGCGGCTGTCGGGTATCCCTTGTGTCCCGCAAGCCCGTACCCCGGGAAGATCCTGTCGAGACGCACCATCACCCGGTCCCGGAGGACCTTCGCGACAATCGACGCCGCGGAAATGTCGGGAACGAGCGCGTCTCCGTGCGGAATCGCCTGCTGCTCCAGGGACAGACCCGGAATTTCGTACGGTCCGTCGACAAGGACGCAGTCTCCGTCGCGGGCGATTTTCCGGACGCTTTGTCCCATGGCCCAGAGCGACGCGCGGAGGATGTTCATCGAATCGATCCGTTCCGGAGACGCCGCCTGCGCGGCCCAGCGCACTCCAAGGTCGTTCATGAGACGAAAGAGCGCCTCCCTTCGCGGCGCGGACACGCGTTTGGAATCCGCAAGCCCTTTTTTCAGAAGTTCATCCCGCTGTGCGTCGGAAAGGATGACCGCCGCCGCGACGACGGGGCCGGCGAGAGGCCCTCGTCCGGCCTCGTCCGCGCCGATGGTTCGCTCCGACATCACGCGTCCTCTTCCGGCGACTCCAGGCTCACGGGACCGAGCGCTCCCCTGGAGAACGCATCCACAAGCCGTCGTCCCGCCTGCTCCATGTCGACACGGCCTCCGGCAACCAGGCATCCGAGACGGCGGCCGATACGCTCCAGCGTTTCGTCCGCGCTCTCCTCCTCGTCCGGCACGCCCCAGGCGTCGAAGATCAGCTTCCAGCGACGGGTCGTCTTCAGAAACGCGATGAGCTCCATCGCGACGACGTCAAAACCGCCGATGACATCCGCCTTGCTGCACCCGAGCCAGGCGAGCTTGCGATGCGCGATCTCGCCGGAATGCGGATCGAGAATCCCCGGAGAGTCGACGACAAGCAGCCCGCTTCCCTTGAACCAGGCCACTCCTCTCGTGATGCCCGGGATTCCGCCGACTTTCGCCAGGCTTTTCCCGACAAGCGCGTTCAGCAGGAGCGACTTCCCGACATTCGGAATGCCGACGACGGCGAGCCGCGCCTCGCGATGGGGCGGGGCAACCGAAACGAGCGCACGGCGAAGCGCGTCGACTTTCGGCGCCAGCAGGTTCAGCGCCCACGCCTTTCCTCCGCGCTTCTCGAAAAAACGGAGCCATTCTTTCGTCGTCTCCTCGGCGGCAAGATCCCGCTTCGCGAGGATCGTCCAGACGAGAATCTCGCGCGACAGATTCCGGACCATCGGCGAAGACGTCGCCTCGGGAGCCCGCGCGTCGCGGACTTCGAGGAGAAGATCCAGCTTTCCCGAAAGCTCCGAGAGCTTCCTGGTCCCCTTCGCCATGTGCCCCGGGAACCAGACGGTTCGCGCCATCGAAGCCCCCTATTCCATCAGGCCGAGACGGTCGAGAGGCCAATACCGCACGAAAGCCGGCCCCCGAACGTTCTGCTTCGGAACGAACCCCCAGAAACGGCTGTCCTGTGAGTTCGGCCTGTTGTCGCCCATCACGAAGAAAGAATCTTTCGGAACGGTGAACGGTATTTTCGGGAAGACCGTGCTTTCCGTCAACGTGAACATGTCGCGGTTGCGGACATAGGGCTCCGAAAGCGAGGTTCCGTTCACGATCACCACGCCGTCCCGCACTTCGATGACATCCCCCGGAAGCCCCACGATGCGCTTCACGAAGTCGCGCTGCGGGTCCACCGGATACTTGAAAACCATGATCTGGCCCCTCTTCGGTTCCTGGAACCAGTACCAGAACTTCGCCACGAGCACCCTGTCTCCCGGGAGAAGCGTGGGAACCATGGATCCGCTCGGAATCCAGAACGCCTGCACGACGAACGTCCGTAGAATCAACGCGAGCACCAGCGCCCACAGGATCGTTTCCACCGTTTCCCGCCACCAGGGTTTTGCAACAACTGCCGCCATTCCGTCCATAACCTCCTGTCAAAATCCGCCGCCCCCGGCGTTCCGCCGTGAGGGCGTTTTCATCAACATCAACGACTTATACTCCCATTATCCCTCCATTTCAATCCGGAGGAGCCGTATTTCGCACCGAAACAAGGCAATTCGGAGTAACCACAATGTACCGGACCGGCGTTCCTCCTCCCCGCCCGGCAAACGCCGTCAGCGTAAAGGAAGGAGAGAACGTGTTCCAGACAGGACTATACCATGAATCGCGATACATCCCCCGGTTGGCGATGAAGCACCGTTCGCCCGTATCGTAGACTTCCGTCTCGTCCGGATTCGTCCAGAACACCCGAATCCTTGAAGCCGGCTGCGTTCCCGGATGCATGTAGAAATACCGGCCGGTCATTGACGCCTTCATGAACACCCTCTGCAACCACGAAGCGAAGGCTTCCGACTCGCGAACGACCGGGTGCGCGGGGCTCGTCGCATCCGTGACCTCAGGCCGAGCGACGAGGCTCATCGTCGCGCAGACGCCCAAAATGGCCAGAACGATCAGCGTCTCCGCGAGCGTGAAGCCCCGAACAAAAAGAGGGAGCCCCGTCGGAGCCCCCTCTGATGTCCGTTTCCCGGGGCTAGACGCCCTTGAGCGCCTCATACCCGAGTTCGAGGACCTTCATGTTCGCGTCCGCAAACTTCGCGGGCGAAAGCTCCCGAACCGCGTTCCGCACCTCTTCGTAACTCACGTTGCCCACATCGGCGCCGCACATGGCGCCCACGATGAGGACGTTCAGAAAGAGGAAATTGCCGTTCATATGTTTCTTCAGCAGCTCATATCCTTCGAGAGGATACACGCGGATATCGTGCTCCCGGATATACGCCTTCAGGTGCTCGTTTCCCAGCGCCGCGGCGTCATGGACGTTCACGATCAGCGATCCGCCGTTCCTCAGGAAATGCAGGTTGCGGACGGCTTCGTTCTGGTCGAACGCAAGCAGGGCGTCGGCCTCGCCCGCTTTCACGAGCGGACTTTTGTACTGCCCGATCTTGAAATGACTGATGACCGACCCGCCGCGCTGCGCCATGCCATGGACTTCGCTGCCCATGACGCTCTCGCCGCGGGAAAGGGCGATCTTTCCGAGAACCTTGCTCGAAAAGAGAATCCCCTGTCCGCCGATGCCGACGATGACGTATTGCATGAGCTATTCCCCCTCCGTCGAAACGATGGCCCCATGGGGGCAGACATTCCGGCACACGCCGCAGGACACGCAGAAGCGTTCGTCGATGACGGCCTTCTTCTTCGCTTCGTCGAACACAAGCCCGGGGCAGTTGAAGAAGTTGATGCAGAACTTGCACCCGACGCACGCGTCGTGGTTCACACGGACGGGAATCGTATCCTGTTTCTGGCGCAGCAGCATGCAGGGATGCCGGAAGATGACGACGGCCGGAGTCTGGTTCGCCTTCGCGTGCTCCCACGCTTCCTTGATGACGTCCTTCCCGGCTTTCACGTCGTACGCCTTCACCGTCTTGACGAACGAAACGCCGCAGCCGCGGCAGACGCCCTCGATGTCGACGACCGCGCCCTTGTCTCCCTTGCGGAGCTTGTCGCCGACGGCTGGATTCGCCTGTCCGCCGGTCATCGCGGTGATGCCGTTGTCGAGAATCGCGAGCACGAGCGCGTGCCTGTTGTACACGGCGCTCACGAGCCCCGGGATTCCCATGTGGAAGAAGGTCGAGTCCCCGATCGTCGCGACGATCGGTTTCGCGTCCATGCCGCTCGCCTTCTGCGCCATGAAGAAGCCGGACGAGATCGTGACGGAGGCTCCCATGTCGATGACGGCGTCGACGCCCTTCTGGTTGATCCCGAGCGTGTAGCATCCGATATCCGACGGGTTGATCGCAGCCGGCAGGGACTGCCGGATCGAGAAGAAACTCGCGCGATGCGGGCATCCGGGGCAGAGCATGGGCTTTCGCGGCGTGATCCGCAGCTCCTCGAGCGCAGCCTTGAGGTTTGCATCCGCTGTAACGGTTTCCTGCCCGCCGAGGACTTTCACAAGCAGCTCTTCGACGACTTCCGGCAGCAGTTCGCCCGCGCCCGGAACGACCTTGTTCCATCTTCCCTGGACCTTTGTGCGGTCGGGAAGCTGCATCTCCATGACCGGGTAGGTTTCCTCGAGGATGAGCACGTTCTCATGACGGTCGATGAAGTCGGTCACCATGCGAACCGGAAGCGGGTAGGGCGTTCCGATCTTGAGAACGTCGATATCGTTGCGTTTCCAGCTTTTGAGGATATCCATCACGACGGAGAACTGAACGCCCGACGTGATCACGCCGAGTTTCGCTTGTCCGGACGCCTTGACTTCGTAATTGTACCGGGCATAGTCCGTCTCGAACTCTTCCCGGATCGCGTCGTTCTTTGCGTTGAGCTTCGGGTGGTTGATCTTGACTCCGGCGGGAAGGCAGGTCCAGCGGAGCGGATCCTTCTCGAAACGGAATCCCTGATCCCTCGCGATGATGTCGCCGAGTTCCACGTCCTGACGGCAGTGATCCACGCGGACGCTCGGACGGAGCATCGTGATGATGTTGTGTTTCTCGGAGAGATCGAACGCGTCGAAGACCATCGCCTTTGCCTCGACGGCGTCGCAGGGGTCGAAGCACGGAATCTTCGCGAACATGGCGAAGAACCGGCTGTCCTGCTCCGTCTGGGAGCTGTGCGGGCCCGGATCGTCGGCGCAGATCAGCAGCATTCCGCTTCTGAGGTCGAAGTGCGCCGCACTCATGAACGGGTCGGCCGCGACGTTCAGGCCCACCTGTTTCATGACGGCGCACGAGCGGACCCCGGTAAAGGCCGCGCTGACCGCCATCTCGAACGCGACCTTCTCGTTGACGCCCCATTCGACGACGGTTTTTGCGCCCAGTTCGTCGGCGTACCCCGCAATTGCGGGGAGAATCTCCGACGACGGTGTTCCGGGATAGGCCGCCGCGACGAGACATCCAGCCTCGACGACACCCCGGGCGATCGCTTCATTTCCCAACAGAATCGCACGTGTACTCACCGTTTTCGCCACCTCCATCTCGAGAATCAATCTGCTTCCTGATCCAATCCGCCATGGGATTACCGCCTCGTATGATCTTGCCCGAAACGCCTGCGAAGACGTGTTTCGTCCACCCCTCGGCGACAAGCCTGCCGTCGCTCTTCCGAAGGATGCGGCACCGGAATGAAAGGGACGCGGGGGTCAGTTCGCCGAAGCTCGTGCACACGACGATCTCTTCGTCGTACCGGACGGAATGCTTGTACCGACAGTGCGCTTCCACAACGGGAAGAAGGATCCCTTCCCGTTCCCACACGTCGTACGGACGCCCCAGAACGCGGCAGAGTTCCGTCCTCCCGACCTCGAACCACGTCAGATAATTCGCGTAATACGCGACGCCCATCTGGTCCGTTTCGCCATACCGGACGCGCAAGGTTACCGGAACTTCCCTGTGCACGAGACGTCCCCCCATTCGCGACAAAATACCCTTCATCGTCTGAAATTATATACCATAAGGAGGAAAATTTATATTCATTCCTGAGATGCCGGTCGAAGGTCCCATTCACATCTTCGCGGCGGACGGACACTCCCTGAGATGCGCGCGCATGATGCAATCATCGCGGACGACTTCGAATCCGGCCTCATGGAACGCCCTCTCGCTTGCATCGTCCTCCGCCCCCGGCTGCATCCACACGACCGGTTTCCGGGGGCCGTCCATCGCGCGCAGCGAATCCAGAACCGCCGCATGCCCCTTCGCGGAAACGAACAGCGCAACGATGTCGGGAACAACCGGAAGCTCCCGCAGATCGGCGCGACAGGGCTGCCCGAGAATCTCGCTCCCGGCGTACTGGGGGTTGACCGGGAAAACCCGGAATCCGTGCGCGATGCAGTATTGCATCACCCCGGACACGGGGCGATCCTCCTTCGGCGACGCGCCGACCACGGCGACGGATGACGGACGGCACACATACTCGCGAACGATTTCGTCCTTCGACATCGATCTCATCCTCCCGAAAAAACGGTTTGGGACACCCGAAATGGGCGCACAGGATCTCACATAGGCGTTTTCTCCGCGATGTTTCGACTCTCGCAGTGGCGGCTCCCGCGGGAATTTTGTATAATGGCCGCGGTCGGAGGGCTGGCCGAGTGGTCTATGGCGGTTGACTTGAAATCAATTGTGCTTTCAGCACCAGGGGTTCGAATCCTCTGCCCTCCGCCATCCATCATAATCCATAACACCCACGCCACGCAAAAACCCTTGAGAAATCAAGGGTTTCCTGTTTTTCGGACTCCGGCCCGACCGCGAACGCCCCGTGTCCACCGATGATTCGACAGCAAACGAAACGGCATGACGGGCGCACAACAGGCAACGTCGCCGCAGGGCGTTCGTATTACAGGGGAACAGCCGGCGCCGCCCAGGGAAATCCCGTTACAAACGATGGTTCCTGCATCCCTTCGGAACATCGGCGCATCGTCTCTGAAAACGCGGGAACCCGAGAAGTCCAATAAGCCGCGTGAACCTGTCTCTCCTCAACCCTTCGAATGCTCCCGATCTGAATGAGTCACGCCATCGTCCGGATTTGTCTCCGTCGCAGGTTCAAACAATCACGTCACGGTCTGGACTGCCGCGGTCGGAAACGACCAGTGCCCGCGCAATGAATTCAAAAATTGTTTATTGTTTCATATAATCTACATATAAAATACCGTTTTTAGAAGACAAACCGATGCCATCATTACACATACGCCATTCTTGGTTGACGCCGGGAGAAATTTGAGGCATAATCCATGACTCGAAAGAGTCTTGAGACTCGATTATTTATTCTGAATATGCTACCTTATGTACCGGATAGCGCTCAAAAAACGGCACCGACGATTGGGAGGATACGAGATATGACGACCCTTGTTTCAGGCGCTCAGGTTGAACGGGCGAAGCCCTTTGTCCGTTTTTTGTATTTTTCGGATTTCAGCTCCCTCACCTTTCTGGGAGATATGATCATCGCAATCAACAGGAAGGTGCGTATCTCCACCGACGAACTCACCGAAGCGGAACGCTGGTGTGACGAGCACGGCGAATTCAAATTATTCTCGGGGGAAACCTCCAAAATGGAGTCTCTCCTGAAACGTCTCGAATCCGGAAAATGGAAGGAACCGCCCGAAGCTGTCGCCGACCCTGACGTCGTCGCGCTCCCTGCATGCAGGATAGAGGAAGGAGAACTGGAACCTTCGGATTTCTACCTCTTCTCTTCCCCGAGGCAAAACCTTTAGGTCCCACAGAAATGCCGCAACGACCGCTCCGCGCGGCGCCCGTTCCCGCATCCCGGACGCCTTGCGGAGCGTTTTTCCGTCGCCGCAGGCTTTCAATCCCGTCAAACCAAAAAGGAGCGTGCATCATGAAACGCAGCGAACGGACCTTGTGCGTATCTCTGGCAGTGTTTTTCCTGCTTCTCCCGACGGTCGCCCTATCGGCGCCGCACTACGCAACGGCCCCGGGGATGCCGCGGATTGCGTATTCGGATTCCGGCGCCGGCGGCGTTCCCGTCCTTCTCGTCCACGGATGGAGCTGTGACGGCTCGTTCTGGTCACGGCAGACCGAAGCGCTCTCGAAACACCATCGCGTCATCGTCATGGACCTTCCGGGCCACGGACAGAGTTCGGCGCCCCGGATCGCGTATTCCCGAGATCTCTTTGTCGACTCCGTTTCCCTCGTCCTCGACAGACTGCGCATCACGCGCGCCGTCCTCGTCGGGCACAGCCTGGGATGGGATGTCGTACGCGCCTTTGCGCTCCGAAGCCCGGAACGTGTCGCCGCGCTGGTCAACGTCGACGGGGCCTATTGCCGCGTTCCGCGGACTCCCGAAGAACGCGCCGCCCTGGAAAAGCTTTTCGCCGGATTCGGCGCGCCCTTCGCGGACACGAACCCGGAATCCATCGACAAGGCCCGCGCGTCATTCATCGACATGCTCTTCGCTCCGGAAACGCCGGAACCGATGCGAAACTGGATCCGATCCCGAATGTCCGCCACGCCGCCGCACGTCGCGCGAAGCGCGATGCTCGAATTCCTGCGTCTCGAGCGATGGACCGACGCACGCCCGGTTCAGGTTCCGACGCTTGCGGTCTACGCGGAATTCACGGCGCGTCAGGAGCTGCCCGGACACAGGGAATACCTGCGCGCGCTGAATCCCGAGCTGGAATACGAGGAATGGCCGGGGAGCGGACATTTCGTCATGACGGAGGACGCGGATCGCCTGAACCGGAGACTTCTCGCGTTCCTGGAGTCCATCAGGTAGAAACGCCGTTCCCGCTCGTCGACGCAAGCGACGGGGCGAACAGAAAGCGAACGACCCACGCCCCGTAGTCGATCCGTTCCAGACAAAGCACTCCTCCCGTTTCGAATGCGAACTGCGCCCGCTCCCGGTCCTTCGCGACCAGGAGCGAGGCCAGCCGCGGAAGAAACGGCATATGCCCCACAAGCACCATATCCGTCCGCGCCAGCGCCGCTTCCATCGCCCACCCGTCCACCGGATCTTCCGGGGCGAGCCCCTTCCGGAGCTGTGCGGGAGGGTGTCCCGGCAGTTCGTACGAGATGATCGCAGCCGTCTGCACCGCGCGCGTTTTCTCGCTGTGCAGGAGGGTGACGGGACGCGCTCCCGCACGCAGGAGCGCGTCCGCGGCGAGGAACGCGCAGCGTTTCCCGTCCGGGGACAGCGGCTGCAGCGGATCGGCGGTCTTCGGCAGGGCCTCCCCGTGACGAACGAGAAACAGCCTCATGCTTCCGTCGCGGACCTCATCGCGACTTCCCCCGGCACAGGACGGGCCATTCATCCACGACCCGGGAACCCGAGACGAGATACATGACGTCGTACAGGTTCGTCGTCGGACACGCATGGTTCGGGATGATCTCGATCCGGTCGCCGATGCGATAGTCCACCCCGAATCCTTCCGGTATTTCGAAGGAACCGTGTTCATCGGAGAGCCTGTCGAGAAAGAGCTGCGGATTCGCCTTGACCCTGCCGTGCCCCGGCGCGCGCGTGATTCCTTCCGTCTGGACGTAATAGGTCAACGCCTTCGTTCCCGCGTCGAGGACGACGCGCGACGCGGTCGGCCGGCTGATGACGGTCGCGAGAACCGTCTGCGCGCAATGCTCGTAGGTTCCGAGCACCTGCGCCTGATCCGCGTCCAGGAAGACGTACGTTCCGGGACGGATTTCGGTGACGCCGGGGAGGATGTCCGCAATCATCAGCGAAGGCGTCGAACCGACCGAAATATCTTCGACGTCGATCCCGTCGTCTCGTATTCTGTCCGCCATCCGGAGCATCAGCGTCTGGCTTTCCTTGAAGATATCCAGGATCGATTGCGAATCCGCCGCGTCGTAGCTCTGTCCGTCGTGGGTATAGATCCCCCGGAACCGAAGCCCCGGCGCCCGCACGATGCGCCGCGCCAGGTCGAGCACACCGTCTCCTGGCGGCATCCCCGTCCGGGGGTCTCCCGTGTCGACGTCCACGAGGACGTCCAGCCGGACGCAAGAATCCCGGAACGCCTTCGAGAGGATGTCCACGTGGACGGGATTGTCCGCGCCCACGGCAAGCCGGATCCCTGTCTCCGCGAGGGCGCGAAGGCGTCGCAGCTTGATCGGGCCGACGATCTCGTTCGCGATGAAGATATCCGTCAATCCCTCCCGCGCCATGACTTCCGCCTCTCCGAGCTTCGCGACGGTGATCCCCCGGGCGCCGAGTTCCTCCTGCCTTCGGGCGAGCGCCGGACACCGGTGCGTCTTCGTATGAGGCCGCAGCTTCACCCCGAAACGGTCCGCCTTTTCCTGCATCCATGCGAGGTTCCGCTCAAGCCTGTCCCTGTCGATGAGCAGGGACGGCGTGTCGACTGTCTCCAGACTTCTTTCGGTCATCGTCTATTCCCCTCCCGTCATTATCCGATACACGACCGCAACAGGGCGACCGCAGTCATGCCCGACGTCATCGCAAGCAGCGGACTGCCGCTGCGTTTCATGAAGAAG
>ERZ1645192.1062-NODE-1062-length-23120-cov-11.599827_pt1 | contig 23120 bp, 22 predicted proteins | sample MGYA00575354_ERZ1645192 | MGnify/ENA primary metagenome ERZ1645192 (study PRJEB40844, sample SAMN11349763) | freshwater sediment metagenome | isolation source: river sediment | host: Sediment | place: India: Faizupur Khadar , New Delhi | collected 2017-02-21 ... | reverse complement strand
ATCAGAAGAAGATGGCAAATCTTGAAAATGACAAGAAAGAACTTGAATTAAAGTTCAAATTGGAAAAAGCAAATGCTTTAAAACAATTAGAAGATAGTTTTGAAGAAAAGCTTAAAGAACAAGACGAAGTCATAAACAAGTTAAGACTTGACAAATCATCCTTAAATGTTAAGAAAATGGGTGAGGAATTAGAAAAATGGGTTGATCAAGAATATCAAAACAATTCCTTGAATGGTTTTGACAACTGTTTATGGGTAAAAGACAATCAAGTTATCAAAGGCACCAAAGCTGATTATATCTATAAAGTTTTTGCTAATGAACAAAAGGATGAAAAAGACTTATTGACTTCAATTGCAATAGAGGTCAAAAGTGAGAATCCAGAAACAGTCAATAAAAAGAAAAACTCCGATCATTATGCTAAATTGCATGAAGATCGACTTAAGAAGAATTGTGAGTATGCATTACTGGTTTCAGAACTTGAGTGGGATGTTGTCAATGACGCTCCAATCAGAAAAATCAATGAGTATGAAAAAATGTACATGGTAAGACCTCAGTACTTCATGGTCTTCATCCATATCGTTACTGCCTTAAGCATGAAGTATCAGGAAATCTTGTTGAAACACAATGTTGAAGAAGCTAAATTCAAGGAAAGCAAAGAAATATTATTGGAATTCGAAGAGATTAAGGCAAATATCTTGGATACCACAGTAAAATACATCAACGCTCACATTGAAGAAATTATCAAAAGTGCAAATACAATCATGGCTGAAGGAAAAAAAATATTGGATTCGGCAATTATAATCAAGGAAACCCATATCAACACATTAATCAATAAAATTACCAACTTCAAAATTAACAAGATTATAAAAACCATCGAAAATTTAGATTGAAAAATAAAAATGACCGCTGAAGAAAGTGTTTCAGCGGTTACTTTTTTGTGATGTTTTTATGAGTCATTTAACTCAATCTGTCAAACTTCTTGACAATCTTCTGTTAAGTTGCTAAACTACTCTACGTGATAGAGTAAAGTCGCGAAAGGGATGATTTAATTGAAAATAGCTGTATTGACAGATTCAGGTGCTAATTTGAGCCATGAATTCATTAATAAGAATGAGAATTTGTTTGTAGTACCATTGATGATTGTCATTAATGGTAAAGAATTTAGAGATGGAGTGGAAATTGATGCCAAGGAAGTTTATGAGAAATTGGATACTCATAAAATAACAACTTCTTTACCAAGCACCTTGGATGTTGAAGAAAAAATACAAACCATCAAGAAATTGGGATACACCGACTTATTGGTAATAAATATCTCCTCAGGATTAAGCGGAACATATAATGCCATTAGATTGGCGTTACAGGAAGAGAAGGATCTTAATGTCCTGCAATACGATACCTTGACATTGGCTGGAGGCGAGGGAGTAATTGTTAAATACGCATTGGAATTGATAGCCAAGAAAACGCCAATGAAAGATATTCTGCCAAAACTTGATCAAATGCGTCATCACGATAGTTTAGCTTTTTATACTATCAACACTTTGAAATATTTGAAAGCCGGCGGAAGAATCGGTAAAGTGGAAGGTACAATTGGCGATTTGTTGCATATCAAACCGGTAATCACCGTCAATGATCAAGGTGAATACGTTACACTTTCCAAAGCTTTTGGATTAAAAAGATCTTTGTTGAAAATGAAATCGATTTTACAAGAAAAGTTTGGCGAAAAGTTGATAGATCTTATCGTTCATTATGGCGACAATGAAGAAGAAGCTAAAGATTTGGCGGATAAATTAAGAAGTAGCTTGAATATCAGGAACGTGGAAGTAATTCGTTTGACGCCTGTACTCGGTGTCCATACCGGGCCAGAAATCATTGCTTATATTGCCAGTTTAGTAGAATAATTATACATTTATGATTGGTGTCGATTTGAGAAAAAATCGACACTTTTTCTTTTAATATCAAGTTAAAGATATAAAAGATTATTGTTGTTGAGATACCTTGAATTTTATCTGTATATCACATACAATATGAAGGACAACATTATTTGTTTATAAGGGGTTAATTCTATGAATAAAACGATAAATACAGAAAACATCTTAAATAATATGACATTAAAAGAAAAGATTGGGCAGATGACGCAAGTAGCTCCCTATTTCTTTATATCCGACTCCGAAGCTACGGTTTATGGAGCGTTAAGAAATCTCAACATCAATAAAGAACAAGCTTATACCATTGGCAGCATTTTGGGTATTGGTGGCCCGAGTGAGATGATTAAACTTCAAGAATCATACTTAAAAAACGCGACTCATAAGATACCATTAATGTTTATGGCGGATGTTATTCATGGCTATAAGACAATTTTTCCGGTACCACTGGCTTTAGCTTCAAGTTTTAACCCGGAAATGGCTCAATTAGCTGGGAAAATAGCCGCAAAAGAAGCTTATTCTTCCGGCATTCATGTGGTATTTTCACCGATGTGCGATTTATCCAGGGATCCTAGATGGGGTAGAGTTGTCGAAGGCTTCGGTGAAGACGTCTATTTGACTGGTGAAATGGCTAAAGCTATGGTTGAAGGATTTACCAACAAGGGGAAACTTGGTAAAGATGCAGTTGCTTGTTGCATCAAACATTTTGCCGGATATGGGGCAGCGGAAGCGGGGAGAGATTATAATACGGTTGATTTGTCCAGACTTTCTTTATACCGTGATTATTTGCCGGCATATAAAAAGGCACTTGAAGGAGGAGCGGACTTTGTCATGACTTCATTTAACACTTTAGACGGAGTTCCCGCAACTATCAATACTTTTCTGTTGAGAAAAATTTTGAAGGAAACATGGAATAGCAAGGCGATAGTAATATCTGATTATGATTCTTTGACGCAAGTCATTGATCATGGTGCGGCAGAAAATCAAAAGGAAGCGGCTTTAAAAGGAATTAAAGCTGGTTTGGACATTGAAATGGCTTCATCAGTTTATATGAATCATTTAATGGAATTGATTGAAGAAGGAACGGTTAAAGAGAGTGAAATTGATGAAATTGTAAGAAAAATCATTGATTTCAAAATTAGAATCGGTTTGTTCGATAACCCATATAGTGGCGCTAATCAAGCTTTGGAGAGTGAAATCTGCTTAAGTGAAGAGCATATGAATTTGGCTAAGGAAGCAGCTCTGGAATCAGTTGTTTTATTGGAGAACAAAGGCATTTTGCCATTAAAGAAAAAACAAAGCATTGCCTTGATTGGTCCATTCGCAAAATCAAGAAAACTTATCGGGCCATGGTCTTGGCACGGAAGAAACGACTTGCATAAAACGCTGGAAGAAACTTTGAAAGAGAATTTAGTGTTTGTCTCCGATAAAAGTAATTTTAATGAATATACCGATGAAGAAATTAGACAAATTAAAAAGGCTGATGTTTTAATAATGGCTTTGGGCGAAGATGAAAGTCTGAGCGGTGAAGCGCACTCAAGAAGCAATATTCATTTACCTAATGATCAAGAAGACTTTTACCAAAATTTCCGGAAGATAATGGACAAAGTTGTTGTTTTGGTTTTTGGTGGTCGCCCTTTGATTTTAAGCGATTTTAATGATGTTGATGCAATGATGATGTGTTGGTTCCTGGGAAGTTCCTCATCGGAAGCTATTAAAGAATTATTGTTTGGAGAAGCAAATCCTTCTGGTAAATTACCGATGAGTTTTCCAAGAAATATCGGTCAAATTCCGATTTATTACAATCATTTCAATACGGGAAGACCGTTTGATCCAGTTAGTAAAAATATGTATCTTTCCAAATATTTGGATGTAGCTAATACACCATTATATTCTTTCGGATATGGTTTAAGTTATTCGAATTTTGTTTATGAAGAAGTTTCGATTGATAAAGAAACATTGAAAGCAAAGGAAACTCTGAAAGTTTCCGTAAAAGTTAAAAATAGTAGCAATCTTTCGGGCAAGGAAGTTATCCAACTTTATATTAGAGATTATGCCGCGGAAATTGTTAGACCGGTCAAGGAATTGAAACAGATAAAGAAAATTCATTTTCTTCCAAACGAGACCAAGATCGTTGATTTTGAATTAAATTATGATGATTTGACATACTTTGATTCTGAAGGCAATTGCAAGTTGGAATCAGGGAAAATTGGAATCTTTGTCGGAGGATCAAGCGATAAAACGCTGAATAAGGATTTTTATTTTGTTGAATAAAAAAGTTATGTTTTTTATAAAGTAAGCAAATCTATTATGAAGTTTCGTTCAAGTGGTTTTTTAAAATAATTCAGTATGTTAAAATAAGTTTGTAATAAATAAATATTTGTCAAACATTCGACAATCAGCATAAAGCGTTTTATTTGTGAAAGGAGAAAGATATGAAAGTTCTCAATAGTTATTATGTATTAAGCAATGGTGTAAAAATTCCCAAAATAGGTTTTGGCACGTGGCAGATAAAACCAGGAATGGATACATATAATGCCGTAAGTTTGGCGTTGGCTAATGGCTACCGCCATATTGACACGGCTGAAGGTTATAAAAATGAAGCAAGCGTCGGTAAGGCAATCAAAGATTCTGGTCTAAGAAGAGAAGAAGTTTTCATCACTTCCAAATTGGAATCGCATATCAAGACTTATGAAGGTGCGCAAGCAGCTTTCAAGAAGACTTTGAAAGCTTTAGGAACTGATTATTTAGACCTTTTCATCATTCACGCTCCTTGGCCATGGAATGAAATGGGCAAGAATTGCAATAAAGGCAATGTTGAAGCTTACAAAGCAATGGAAGAGCAGTATATGCTAGGTAAAATCAGGGCTATTGGTGTCAGTAATTTTGAGATTGAACATTTGGAAAACATCATCAGCAATTGTGATATCGTACCTCATGTGAATCAGATTGGTCATTTCATTGGTTTGGACCATAAGAGTTTAATAGAATATTGTGAAGAAAAGGAGATTTTCATCGTTGCCTACTCACCATTAGGCATCGGGTATCTCTTAAGCAATCCGACAGTTAATGAAATTGCGGAAAAATACGAAGTATCTCCAGCACAGATTTGCATCAGATACTTGTTGCAAAAAGGCATGGCTCCAATTCCGAAATCAGTACATGAAGACAGAATCATTCAAAATACGGAAGTTGATTTTGTAATCAAAGAAGAAGACATGGAGATTCTTGATAATGTCAAAGGGGATCCAAGACGTTGGGAATAACTGAATAAAAAGTAAATAAAGAAGATGTTTTGAAAGATTTTTCAAAGCGTCTTTTTTTGCTTTAAAATTAGGTACTATATTCTTTTAATCTATGGTAAAATAGTGGTGATTGTGAGGTTATTTGTATGAATGAATTGAGAAAAGAAATAGACTTGATTGATGAGGAAATGCAAAAGCTATTCTTAAAGAGGATGGCTTTGGTCAAAAAGATTGCTGAGGAAAAGAAAACTAAGAATCTACCAATTTTGAATCAAGAAAGGGAGAGTGAAATTTTATCCCGAATGACCGCAAAGATTAAAGACAATAAATTGGCGGGTCTTTATCCGAAGTTCATCGTCAATGTTTTAGAAATTTCCCGAGTATATCAAGAATTGCTGCTGAAGGAGTAAACTTATGAAGTATATTGATTTAAGAAGCGATACAGTAACGAAATTGACTTTAAAAATGAGAGAAGAAATGATGAAAGCTGAGGTTGGCGATGATGTTTTCAGTGATGACCCAACCATGAACGCCTTGGAAATTTACACGGCTGATTTATTCGGAAAAGAAGCTGCCATCTTTGTGCCATCAGGAACTTTCTCAAACCAGCTAGCGCTTTTCACCCATTGCAAGCAAGGTGATGAAGTTATTGTTGATCAATTCGCCCATATCGTCCAACATGAGTCCGGGGCATCGCCAATCATATCCGGGGTGCAATTATTTACCCTGGAAAGCAATGGCGGCATTTGGGATTTAGAAAAATTGGAAAAAATGATTAAGGTTAGAACCATTTCCACTACCAGAACGAAATTGGTGTGCATGGAGAATGCGTATGGCGGCAAGGTATTACCTTTGGATTACATGGAAAAAGTGTTCAACATCTCGAAAAAGCATGGTTTGTCAGTTCATTTGGATGGAGCGAGAATCTTCAACGCCGCTACAGCGTTGAAAGTTCATGTTAGAGAAATGGCAAAATATGCCGATACTGTGAGTGTCTGTCTATCAAAAGCTTTGGGTGCTCCGGTCGGAACAATATTGGTTGGACCTAAAGATTTTATTGAAAAGGCTAGATACAACCGAAAAATTATGGGTGGCGGGATGAGACAGATTGGCATTTTGGCTGCTTGTGGTTTTGTGGCAATTAAAGAGATGAGCCAAAGACTTTCCATCGATCATGAAAATGCCAGATATATGGAAGGCTTGTTGAAAGAGATTCCAGGCATAAAAATCGATGAAACTCAAACAGACATCAATATGGTCTTCTTTGATATTGATGACGACAAAAAATATAATTTGGATAGCTTCTTGCTTGAAAACGGAGTCAAAATCTTACCTTATGAAGGGGCATTTCGTTTTGTGACTCATTATGATGTTTCCAGATCGGAAATAAAGCAAGCGATTGAACTTGTGAAACGGTATTTCTCTTAGGTTTTGTGCAAGCACTTTCTTTAAAAGAAAGTATTGGTTTAGAAAAATAGTTATGTTATAATTACAATGGTTTAATTTTAAAACGGAGGACAGTAGATGATTTTTCAAAAAGCCAAAGGAATTCACATTGAAGGCAGAAAAGAAGCCTGCAAGAAAATTCCGATTAAAGATTACTTGAGTCCTAAGTATGTTTACATACCTTTGCTTCAAAGAGCCACCAACTTAAAAGCTGAAGTCAGCGTCGGCGATGAAGTGAAGATAGGACAATTAGTAGCTACAAATGAGCAACAGATGAACATCAGAGTTCATGCTAGCATCAGCGGTAAAGTCACCGGCATCAAGAAAGCATGGCACTCGAGCGGCAAGATGGTCGATTCGATTGAAATTGAGAATGACTTCAAGAATCAATTGATTGAAACTATCAAAAAAGAAGAAAACGTTGATTCTTTGACTAGAGAACAACTGATTAAAAAAATGGAACTTGCAGGTATTACAGGTCTAGGCGGAGCAGGTTTTCCAACACATATCAAATATAAAACCAAGGCTAAAATCGATGCGGTTATTATTAATGCCATCGAATGTGAGCCTTATTTGACATGTGATTTTCATTTTATTACCAAATATCCGGAGAAATTGTTAAAAGGTGCAACTTATTTCATGAGAGCTGCAGATGCAAAAAAAGTTGTGGTTGCTTATAAAACTTACAACAACCAAATCAGGGAAGCATTGCAACCGTTCTTATCGAAGTATCCACATGTAGAATTACACCCAATCAAAAACATCTATCCGGCTGGTTGGGAAAAATACATTGTAGAACAAGTAACCAAGAAAACCTATAATGGTTTACCGGCTGAAGCTGGAGTAATTGTCAATAACTCAGCTACTGCCATCACTTTCTGTGATGCAGTGGAAATGAATATTCCATTAATAGCTAGACCGGTTTCAATCAATGGCGAAGGCATTCTTCACCCATCTTCATTCTATGTGCCAATCGGTACAAAAGTCAGTGAATTGGTGGAATTATGCGGCGGTTACGTCAAGGATCTCGATCCTTTGAAATATAATTATATCGCTGGTGGACCAATGACAGGTAGAGCTATTTTCATCGATGATTTAATCGTCAACGATACCTTGGGAGCGGTTATTGTCAAGAAAGCCAGTGAGGGTGTTTACCCTGAATGTTTGGGTTGCGGTAAATGTGCAGACGTTTGTCCGGTATATTTGACACCAACAGAAATCAAAAAAGCTTTTGAAAGAAAAGATGTTAAATTATTGGGCGATTTAAATGCCAATAAATGTGTTGAGTGCGGACTATGTTCATATATTTGTCCTTCTCATATTGAAATAACAGAAGCAGTCGCAAAAGGTAAAGACTTGCTGAGGAAAGGAGCTAAATAATGGCTAGATTTGCTGGCGGAAAAGCCCCATTCGTAAGAGCTTCAGAAGAAAAAGATTATGGCACAAAAGTAATCATGAGAGACGTCATGATTGCGTTGTTACCAGTGATTTTATTCTCTTGGTACAAGAATGGCATTCAAGTTTATATCGATGGAAATATCGGTTTGTTGGAAATGTTCTACCCATTGTTTTTCATCTTGATCGGTGGCTTTTTATCAGTATTAATGGAAGGAATCTTCTATTTTGTGACTGATAAGGAAAATCGTACAATCAAAAGTGTTATGCAAAAACTGTCTTTATCATTCCCAGCTATTCCTGGATTGATCTTGGCGTTGTTATTGCCGCTTTATACTCCAATCTGGGTTTTGATATTTGCTGCCTTCATCGCTACGATTATCGGTAAGATGATTTTTGGCGGTTTTGGACACAATGTCTTCAATCCAGCTTTATTGGGATATGCAGTAGTTGGATTCACACTCATGGGTGTTATTAATAATGCCGGTGGATTATTCAATGCTTCAGAGGCAGTTGTCGATGCTTATGCCGGAGCAACTCCACTTGGAAAACTTGCTTCTAGCGGTCAGATCAATTATGATACCCTGGTAGCTCCGTATGGAAGTCTTTGGGACTTCTTTATCGGTACCATTCCTGGTGCTCTTGGTGAAACAAGTGCCTTGGCGATTCTATTCGGTGGACTTTATCTGGTAATCCGTAAAGTTATCAAATGGTATACTCCAGTGATTTATGTTGGAACAATCTTTGTTCTTTCCTGGATTATCGGTGCCGTTACCGGCGATGCAGGTTTATGGTTCCCTGCATATTCAATTTTATCCGGCGGTGTGATGTTTGCGGCTGTTTTCATGATTACGGAACCGGTCACAACTCCTACCAATGTTTTGGGTAAAGTATTCTTTGCGTTGTTCTTGGGTGTCTTCACGGTCTTGTTCCGTTTTGTCGGTTCTCTTCCTGAAGGTGTGGGAACATCGCTTATCTTCATGAATATCTTCACCTTGCCAATTGACAAGTTTACAGCTGTCATCAGAACTAAGAGATTTAAAAAACCTGGTGGTTTATATTTAGGGATTTTAACGGGATTATTAGTTATATTGGCGGTTTATACTCTTGTTAAAGCTGGAGCTATGTACACCGTTTACATTCCATTCTTAGGGTGGGTGATATAAAATGAAAAAATTCTTACAGAATAATGCAACTATTTTAGCATTCAGTTTAATTTTGGTTGTCATTTTCGTCGTCGGGGGAATTTTCTCCAGATTCATGACAACCGAAAAAAATGAATTTATCTCGGAGTACAAAGCAGCTGAAGAGTTAAGGATTTATTACGAGTCCTTGATTGAAGTGGCTGGCAAAGGTGAAAAAGTTGAAGTATTTACCGTTGAACAATTAGCAAAAGAATATTTGCTGCCATCATCGGAAACAGAAACTTATCAACCAATACTCAATGAAGCATATAAAATATTGGAAAATGATTTGGAAGTAGCGGTTGTTTATGTTATTACAACACATGGACGTGAAGCGGGCGTAAAAGTCGCTTACGCCATAGATATAGAAGCAAAAACCTTAATTGACATCAAAGTTTTGAGCAATAATGAAACTCCTAGTTTCTACAGCGCATTGGATGAAAATTTCTTCATGCAATTAAGCGATAAGACCTTTGATGACGTGGTCTTCAAGATTGATTCTGTTGCCGGATCGACTTATTCTTCAAAAGCCTTTGAAACAGGCATGAAATACGCAAGAGAATTATTTGCAAGAGATTTCAATTTCGAGATTCCAAATATTGTTTATACAATTAACAGCATTGAAAGAAATTATGATCCAGCAACATTTGTAGCTAAACCATTCATAGCCAATATCACTTATGGTGCTGAAAATATGGTTTTGGAAGCTTATTTTGACAGTCAATACAATTTAGTCGAAATCATCAGTGGCGATATGCCTAATGATACCTACTTGAATCTCTTCAAAAATGATTTTCCAACAACAAGTTTTGTGGATTTGAGAACTCATGTTACAGCATATGATTCATCTACAAGAATTGTCACCATCAGAACCAATGGTTACGGTGGCATGCCAATAACTGTTGCTTTCGAACTCAACGAAACATTGGATGGAGTTGTGGCAATGCAAATCACGACAACCCAAACTTACGATGAAGAATATAACGATGGCTACACCGGTGCACCAGCTCCAGCTGTAGAAAACGCTTATAAAGACGCATACTTGGCTGATGGAACTTACATCGATGCAGTTTCTTCAGCTACCATTACTTCAAACGCAATGATAAGAATATTGACATTGATGGATAATGTGTTGGACGCTTGGAACGGAGGAGGAAACTAATATGAAAAATAATGGTCTTGTCTCCGGTTTAGTGCTTTTAACTATTGGTCTTGTCTGTGGAATTTTATTATCAGTTGTGAATTATTTTACAGCTCCAATAATCAAGGAGGTCGAAGATGCCATTAAGTATGCGGCATTGGAAGAATTCTACACTTTAGCCAATTATGACATCTCTGAAGTATCTGGCGAAGGTGATTTCGGAACAATATTCATCTTCAAAGAAAAAGGTACTGAAACAATCAATGCAATAGTTTATACCGTCAGAGCTCAAGGATATTCGGATAGTACGAAAGTAGAAATGCTAATCGCTGTAAATTCTGATTTGACGGTAGAAGATTACAAAGTTGTATCTCAACAAGAAACTACAGGATTCGGTGCCGATATCGTCGATAACGATTTCAACGTAAGCGTAATTGATGATTTATCTGGTTTCGATTCCGTTAGCGGTGTCACCAAAACATCAAATGCGATTAAAACTTGCTTTACACTCGTGGGAGAAAGAATAGCCAGTGATTTGGGAGGTGGATTAAATGAATAATAAAGATAACTTTTTTAAAGGTATCATCAAAGAAAATCCATTATTCGTTTCCCTTCTAGGAATGTGTCCTTCTTTAGCGGTTACGACTTCTTTCGAAAATGCTTTGGGAATGACTATGGGTGTATTCTTCGTGTTGGTATTGTCCAATCTATTAATTTCCTTGATAATGAACAACAAGAAATTGGCAGAAATGGTTAAACCGGTAAGAATACCTGTTTATATAGTTGTTATCGCTACTTTAGTTACAATAGTTGAAATGGTTATGCATGCCTTTACACCAGCTCTTTACTTTTCACTCGGTGTATTCATTCCATTGATTGTTGTTAACTGCATCATCCTCGGTCGTGCGGAAGCATTTGCTTCTGACAACAAACCTGTAGCATCATTGATCGATGGGGCGGGCATGGCTTTGGGTTATGGCTTGGCAATTATGTCAATCAGTATCTTTAGAGAGTTTTTAGGAAAGGGTACTTTGACAATTTGGGGAGATTTACAACTCAACCTTAATTTCGTCTTCGATTTCTTGAAAATAGAACCGATAGCAATGTTTGTTCAACCTGTTGGAGCATTCTTGACTTTTGGCTTGATTTTGGCAGCCATTACGGCAATCGCTAACAATCACAAAAATAAATTGGCAAAGGAAGTGAAAAATAATGGATAATTTATTGATTCTTGCTTTCTCAGCTTTTATTTTGGAAAACATTATTCTTTCACAATTTTTAGGTATTTGTCCTTTTATTGGAGTATCAACCAAAAGAAGCAATGCTTTAGGTATGGGTATGGCAGTGTTGTTTGTCATGTTGATATCGAGTTCAGTAACTTGGTTGCTTTATAAGTACGTTCTTGAACTTTTCAGTATCACCTATATGAGAACTATCGTCTTTATTCTCGTTATTGCGTCTTTGGTGCAAATGGTTGAAATCTTCTTGAAAAAAGTTTCACCTGCGCTTTATAAGGCGCTGGGAATTTATTTACCGTTAATTACAACCAATTGTGGCGTATTAGGGGTAGCGATTCTTAATATTTCCAAAGAACATAATTTTCTGGAAATGGTAGTTTACACAACATTTATTGGCCTTGGTTTCTTGTTTGTTATTTACATTTTCTCGATGATCAGAGAGAAATTGGAATTCTCGCCAGTGCCTAAAGCTTTTAAAGGCGCCCCAATCGCTTTGGTTGTTGCGGCAATATTAGCTATAATTTTCTCTAGATTTGGAGGAATCATCTAATGCTAGAAATTATTATCCCGGCGATAGTGCTATCAGTATTGGGGTTTCTTTTGGGAGTCTTAATTAATCTCGTTTCTAAAAAGTTCCATGTTGAAGAAGACCCTGCACTTGATGATTTGGTCGAACTTCTGCCAAGATACAACTGTGGCGCCTGTGGCCACCCAGGCTGTAGAGAAATGGCACATGCCTTGATTGCCAAAGAAAATAAACCGGCTGATTGCAAACCAATCAAGAAAGAGCAAATTCCTGTGATTCAAGAATATCTTGATAATTACTTTAAGAACAAAAAGGAACAAGCAAACAAATAAAAATCAAGAATTTCAGCATCCAATTTTGGGTGCTGTTTTTTTATTATTGCTTATTTCTATTTCCTTATTTTCAGCGATAAAATCCTTATCGCAAGAAAAAATTTATTTTGAATTTCAAAGCATAAATTATGGTGTTCGAAAAAGTTAAAAAATCGCTTACACTATATAAATAAAGGTTGTTTTATTTTCTGAATTGTTATATAATCATCTTGTACGATGAAATGAAATGGAGGAGATTTAAAATGAAAAAATTATTTGTTTTATTTGTTGCATTAGTTGCTCTAGTAGTCGTAACTGGATGTAACGGCAACACAACAGCTGCACCAACAACTGCAGCACCAACAACTGTAGCACCAACTACTGAAGAGCCAAGAGAATTCGCAGCAGACGGAGAATTCACAGCTTATGTGGTTGGAGTTCACTCAAATGCGCCAATGGTTACTACTGTAACAGTTACAATTGAAGATGATGAAATCACAGGTTACGTCATTGATTGTATCCAAGGAAAGAGAACTCAAAACGCTGAGACTCTAGTTTATTCTTTCAATTTCAATGCTTCTAGCAAAAAAGAATTAGGTTTCGAATACAAGATGCATTGGTCTGGATATGCAGCAACAGATGATACTCCAACAATCGAAGAGTATCAAACATGGTTAACTGCTAACAGTAAAAAAGAATGGCACCAACAAGCTGCTTTAATCGAAGCATATTGGTTGGCAAATGGTTTTGACTCAGTCACTGTTAATACAGAAACATCTGTAATTGACAACGTTGCTGGCGTAACTATTAAAGACGGTGGTTACACTGATTTAGCAGCTGAAGCTGTTCAACTAGCTAAAGATGGAAAAATGCAAGCAATTCACACATCTGCAGACGACTTATACATCGCAACTATGACAGTTGATGCTGAAGGTAACTTCTCAGAATTGTTAATTGACGTTCTTCAAGGAACTCCTGACACAACAGCGGGAACATTTGCTTGGAGAGAAGAAACTAAACAAGAATTAGGTTTGGAATACAAGATGCATTGGTCTGGATATGCAGCTACCGATGACACTCCAACAATCGAAGAATACGAAACGTGGTTAGAAGAAAACGATAAATTGGAATGGGTTCAACAAGTTGCTTTGATCACTGAATGGGTTGAAGAAAATGGTTGGAACGAAGATTTAGCAGCTCTTAATGACCGTGGCGGTACTTTGGATGGAACAACTGCAGTTGATGCATTGGCTGGCGTAACAGTTCGTTCACAAGGCTATTATGACGTATTAGCAGATTTATTTGCTAAAATGGCTGAATAACAAAAAATAATGTCTGAAAAAAGCTGTCAAGTTTACTTGGCAGCTTTTGTTTTTAATGTTTTAACTTGACTTGAAATTATTATAAAGTTATTATATTAAGAGATGTGGGGTAAATATTATGTTGGATTTTTGGGATATCTTGTTGATAATCATTGCCTTTGTTTTTCTGCTTATAGCTATAAGCATTGTTTGGCTTAAAATGAAATATGTCAAAGACCTGAAGAAGATTAAAGAATCATATCAGAAGATTTTTCCAGACGCAGAAATCAATCTCTTTGATCGCGATAGCTTGTATCAACTGGAGATTATTGAACAATCAAAAAAAACCATAGTTAAAGTCATCATGTCTCACCCGGAGTATGAATTGATCATTACAAATACTTTTAAATGGGCGGTAAATGACAATCCTAAAGGCTGGTCAAGGAAGACCAAACCAGTTTTTATAAATGATTCTGTGGCTTTCGATCAATATAGTGAAAACAATATTGAAATAACTAAAATTGTCTTGCTTTACCCTGGAATCAAGAAAGTGATTCGTTATCTCAATGAATCCGACACAGTAATTCTTAAGCCAGAAGAAAAAGTCAGAAACATTCAATTTCTCAGTTATGACAATTTGGAGAAATTTCTTTAGTCTCCAACACTTTTTTGTTTACAAAATGACCGTTTTGGTTTATTATATTATTACATGCGCCATTAGCTCAGTTGGTAGAGCAAATGACTCTTAATCATTGGGTCCCCGGTTCGAGTCCGTGATGGCGCACCAGATAAAAATAAGCGACTTTTCGTCGCTTTTCTTTTTTTTCATCCTATGAAAACGCTTTACATTACGAGCTTAAACTTTTATAATATTAATAGATGCTTACTAACGACGAAAGGGGAATAATCAAAGTATTAACTTTGATTAAAAGGTATTTATGATTCTAGTTAATGGTTCAAATCTAGATTTGGTGAATTTTAGGAAGATTGTCCTTGAATATGAGGAAGTTAAGATAGATGATTCTTCGAAAAAAAACGTAGAAAAAGCCAGAGAGTACGTTGAACAAGTAATAAAATCAGAAAAAGCCGTTTATGGCATAAACACCGGTTTTGGTAAATTGTCCGACGTCTCTATCGACAAATGCGATCTTGCCAAACTTCAAGAAAACTTGATTAAAAGTCATGCCTGTGGAGTGGGCGAAGTTTTTTCGGAAAAAATAGTCAGAGGTATGTTGCTGCTTCGAGTAAATGCCTTAATCAAAGGGTATAGTGGCATCAGATTAGAAGTTATAGAAAAAATGGTTGAGTTTTTGAATAAACGGGTCACGCCTGTCGTTTTTTCCAAGGGTAGTTTAGGGGCCAGTGGGGATCTAGCACCTTTGAGTCATATGGCGTTACCAATAATTGGCCTTGGTGAAGTTTTTTATCAGGGAGTGAGATTACCTGCGTGTGAAGGCTTAAAACGCGCCAAAATCGAAAAAATTAGTTCTTTGGAAGCTAAAGAAGGTCTTTCATTGATTAACGGTACACAAGCAATGACTTCGGTAGCTGCTTTAGCAATAATGCAAAGTAAGAGTTTAATAGATTTGTCACAATATAATCTGGCAATGACCATGCAAGCGTTGAATGGAATAATCGATGTTTTTGACCACAAGATTCATGAATTGAGAAACCAAGATGGACAGATAGAAGTTTCACGCAAAATGCTTGAAATATTGGCTGATTCCAAATTGATGACCAAACAATCTGAACTAAGAGTTCAGGACGCTTATTCCCTAAGATGTTCGCCGCAAGTAATCGGAGCAAGTTTGGATGCAATCAATTATTGTGAAAATATTCTGGTGAAAGAGATGAATGCTGTAACCGATAACCCTTTGGTTTTCGCGGCAGATAACCAAGTTATCAGTGCGGGTAACTTTCACGGTCAACCATTGGCTTTAGCAATGGACTTTTTGGCCATAGCAATAAGTGAACTCGCAAACATTTCCGAAAGACGCTTGGAAAGATTGGTCAATGCAACATTAAGCAACGGACTACCTCCGTTTTTAGTTAAGAAACCTGGAATCAATTCCGGGTTTATGATTGTTCAATATAGCGCAGCCTCGCTGGTTAGTGAAAATAAAGTTCTCTGCCATCCGGCTAGTGTTGATTCAATTCCGTCATCAGCCAATCAGGAAGACCATGTTTCCATGGGAACCATTGCAGCAAGAAAAGCTCTTGAAGTCGTTGAAAACACTACTGATGTATTAGCCATGGAACTATTTACTGCAGTGCAAGCTGTAGATTTCAAAGGTCACCAATTACTGAGTTCAAAAACAAGAAAGGTTTATGATATGTTTAGAAATCATATACCATTTATTGATGATGATGTCATTATGTATGAAAAAATCCATAAAGCTTTTGAAATAGTCAAATCAGACCAATTCAGAATCATGATTAGTGGAGGGGAATAAATTATGGAAGTTGCTTTAGATAAAATATTTAATGAATTGCCAGAGAAGAAATCTTTTCAATCAGGGATTAGAAGAGCTCCTAAAAGGGATTTTTCCTTGAGTGAGGAAGAAACAGCCTTGGCATTGAAAAATGCACTTCGTTATATCCCGGAGAAATGGCAAGATCAACTGGCAGAAGAATTCTTGGAGGAGTTGCTCACAAGAGGAAAAATCTATGGCTATCGCTTTCGCCCTGATGGAAATATCATACCTAAACCAGTTGAGCAATATCAAGGAAACTGTTTACCAGGTAAAGCTTTTCAAGTCATGATTGACAACAACTTAAGTTTTGATATAGCGCTATATCCATATGAACTTGTCACATATGGGGAAACCGGTAGCGTCTTTCAAAATTGGATGCAATACCATTTGGTAAAAAAATATCTAGAAATAATGAATGAAGAACAAACGCTTGTGGTAATGTCCGGACACCCATTAGGTCTTTTTGCTTCCGATAGGAAATCACCTCGAGTTATAATTACCAACGGTTTGATGATTGGTGAGTTCGATAATCTTGAAGATTTCAATCGCGCGGTCTCATTAGGCGTTGCAAACTACGGACAGATGACAGCAGGTGGTTGGATGTATATAGGACCACAGGGAATTGTTCATGGTACCTACTCGACTTTATTAAATGCCGGAAGAATGAAATTGGGAATCCCGGAAAATAAAAACTTAGCTGGAAAAATGTTCGTGTCCAGTGGGCTTGGTGGGATGAGTGGCGCTCAAGGAAAAGCTGCATATATTGCTGGGGCAGTTGGAATAATTGCGGAAGTTGATTATTCCAGAATTGAAACGAGATACAATCAAGGATGGATCAATGATGCAAGTGATAATCTTGAAAAAGTATTCGTTTTGGCCAAAGAACACCTAAAAAACAAGACCCCAATAGCAATTGCGTACCACGGAAATATAGTGGATTTATTGGAGTATGCTTATCAAAATGATATCCATATAGATTTGTTGAGTGATCAAACCAGTTGTCACGCAGTTTACGATGGAGGGTATTGTCCAGCAGGTATTGATTTCTTCCAAAGAACTGAACTGCTAAAAAATGATAAAGAAAAATTCATTAAGTTGGTTGACATGTCACTCAAGCAGCATTTTGAAATAATCAAGAAAATCATTTCTAGAGGAACCTATTTTTTTGATTACGGCAATTCATTCTTAAAAGCAATTTATGATAGCGGAGTAACAGAAATTTGTAAGAATGGTGTCAATGATCTTGACGGTTTCATTTGGCCATCATATGTTGAAGACATTATGGGGCCGGTCTTGTTTGACTACGGGTATGGACCTTTTAGATGGGTTTGCCTTAGCGGGTTGGAAGAGGATTTAGAAGCGACTGATAAAGCTGCTATGGAATGCATAGATAAGGACAGAAGATTTCAAGACTTGGATAATTACAACTGGATAAAGGATGCTAAAAAGAATAAATTGGTTGTCGGCACAAAGGCAAGAATACTCTATCAAGATGCCTATGGCAGACTTAAGATAGCTTTGAAATTTAATGAAATGGTAAGAAACAAGGAGGTAGGACCGATAATGCTCGGTCGGGATCACCATGATACCGGTGGTACTGATTCACCTTTCCGTGAAACTTCAAACATTAAAGACGGTTCCAACATCATGGCAGAGATGGCAACTCATGTTGCATTGGGTAATGCTGCCAGAGGCATGTCGCTAGTCGCTTTACACAATGGCGGTGGCGTGGGTATTGGCAAAGTCATTAACGGTGGATTTGGCATGCTCTTGGATGGAAGTGAAAAAGCGGATGAGATACTTAAATCGGCAATGCTTTTTGATGTTATGGCAGGCGTTTCAAGAAGGGCTTGGGCAAGACAGGAAAACTCAATTAGTACCGTCAAAGAATTTAATAAAATGGATAATAATTCATATGTGACCCTTCCAAATTTGACTGATGAGAAAAAAATTTATGGTTTAGTTAATAAAAATTACGTAAAGGGTGGTAAATAATCGTGAAAATTGTTGAATGCGTTCCAAACTTTTCCGAAGGAAGAGATAAGGAAAAGATTGAAAGAATCGTTTCGGTTTTAAGAAATAGAGAACAAGTGAAATTAATAAATTATGAGGCGGATAAAGATTATAACAGAACTGTCGTCACCTTAATTGGAGATGCCGACAAGATGGTTGTAGCAATCATGGATTTAGTTGAAGTGGTGCTAAAAGAGATTGATTTGAATCATCACAGTGGCGAACACGCAAGAATGGGAGCGGTTGATGTGATTCCTTTCATACCTGTGAGTGACATCACCATGAAAGAATGTGTGGATTATGCAAATATTACTGCACAAAAAATTTCGGAAAGATTCGATATTCCTTGTTTTCTTTATGCTGAAGCTGCAAGAGAAGAAAAACGCATTGCCTTACCGAATATTCGTAAAGGCGAATTCGAAGGAATGAAGGAAAAAATCAAACTTCCTGAATGGATGCCAGATTACGGCAAACCTGAGATTCACCCTACTTTTGGTGTAATAGGTGTCGGAGCCAGAGATTTCTTAATCGCATATAATATTGATGTTTTAACCAATGACGAGAAAAAAACCAGCAATTTTGCAAAAGCAATAAGACAGTCAAGCGGTGGATTTCAATACGTTCAAGCAGGACCGGTTTTTTTAGAGAATAGGGGCCATACTCAGGTCACAATGAACATTTTAAATTTTAAGAAAAATCCTATCTACAGAATTTTTGAGACCGTAAAAATGGAAGCCAAGAGATATCACATGGATGTTCCTAGCGCAGAGATTGTCGGTTTGATACCAAAGGAAGCTTTAGTGAAATCTTTGGAGTATTATTATGCAGTAGATAAGTTGGAAATGCCTAAGGAAATCAGTTTGGATGAAGTCGTTAAAATGAGTGAAAAATACTTAAAACTAAGAGATTTTTCAAAAGATAAAATTATCGATTATTTTCTTTAAGGTCGCTTGAAAATGGAAAAAGTCTTGATATACGATATCAAATATCTCTATACCAACAACAATACCGCACCTGTCAAAGGTGATAAAATGCGTTCTGTTTCTTGTTTAGAGGACGCTTACATTTATATTGAAGATGGAATCATTAAAGACGTAGGAACTAAGGATTGGGATAAGTATAAATGTAATGATCTTTCTCTTTACAATGCAGAAGGAACAATTGCCATACCGGGGTTGATTGATAGCCACACTCATTTAGTTTTTGGCGGATCGAGAGAGCATGAATTTTCTAGAAAAATTGGTGGAGAAGATTACTTGGAGATTTTAAAGAGTGGTGGCGGGATTTTAAGTACAGTAAGAGAAACAAAGAATGCAAGCTTTGAAGAACTATATAATCAAGCGAAAAGATCGCTTGATGAAATGTTATTATTTGGTGTTACGACCATAGAAGCTAAATCAGGTTATGGACTGGATCTAGAAACTGAAGTTAAGTGTTTGGAAGTTCTAAAAAAGTTAAATATGAATCATCCAATAGATATTCATGTTACATATTTAGGCGCACATGCTTTACCTAAGGAATATTCAAACAATCGCCAAGAGTTCATTACGCAAATCAAAAAAGACTTACTAGTAATCAAAGAAAAAAATCTTGCGGATTTCGTTGATGTATTCTGTGAAGTTGGTGTATTTACAGCAGAGGAAACAAAAGAAATTCTTGAAGAAGCTAAAGAACTGGGTTTCAGGTTGAGGGTACATACGGATGAGATCAAGTCTATCGGCGGCACCGAAGTAGCTCTAAAAAACAACGCAAAAACAATAGACCATCTTATGGCAATTACAGATGAAGATATTCTAAGAGTGGCTAAAACGGATACGATTGCCAATTTATTACCTTCAACATCATTTTTCTTGAACAAGGAATATGCTCCTGCAAGAAAACTTATTGATGCGGGCGCAGCTGTAAGTGTTTCGAGCGACTATAATCCAGGCTCAACTCCTTCGGAAAACTTTCAGTTGACTCTACAGATAGCAGCGAATAAATTGAGAATGCTGCCAAACGAGATACTTACCGCAGCTACGATAAATCCTGCCTTTGGTTTGGATATCCATACAAAAGTAGGTAGTTTAGAAAAAGAGAAAATTGCTGATATCACTTTACTAAATTGCAAGAACTTAGATTATTTTTTCTATCATTACGGTATCAATCATACTAGATCCGTCTTTAAGAAGGGAAAACTTGTGGTCGAAAATAGAAATATTGTGAAGGAGTTATGATATGAAATTAGTAGATATGACAGTTAAAGAATTTTTATCTGAGCTAGCATCTTCCTCACCTGCTCCCGGAGGAGGCAGTGTGAGTGCTTTGGCTGGAGCTAATGGCTGTAGTTTATTTTCCATGGTCGGAAACCTGACAATTGGTAAAAAGAAATTTAAATCCTTATCAGAAGACATTCAAAATGAATATAAAACAACTCTAAGTTATTTTGAGAATAACATTTCTGCATTCACTGAACTTATTGATTTAGATACAGAAGCTTTCAATAAGTTGATGACGGCATTTCAATTACCAAAAGAAAATGACAAAGATATAGCAATAAGAAATAAGGAAATTGATAAAGCTACACTTGGCTGTATTAAAGTTCCGTTAAAAGTTGCGATTTTAGCTTTGGAAACTTTAAGAAAAGTTGAAAGTATGATAGAATATTCTAATAAGAACACTGTTTCTGATCAAGGTGTCAGCGTATTAATGCTTTACTCGGCCATTAATGGCGCACTCATGAATGTTTTAATCAATTTACCAGGGATTGGTGACGAAACACTAAAGTCTGAATTTAGAGAAACTACAAAGGCGATTTTAAAAGAATCTGACGAACTAAGACAATCTTTACTGGATAAAATACAGACTCTTTTACAATAAATAGGAGGGATTTAATGAAAATATTTGCAGATACAGCGATTATTAGCGAAATTGAAGAAGTTTCAAGTTGGGGGATAATTTCTGGTGTTACTACCAACCCTTCTCTGATTGCAAAATCAGGAATTTCTCTTGAAGACGCGATAAGAAAAATTGTTGATTTGATTGATGGACCAATAAGTGCCGAAGTTGCTGAAGCTGATGCAGTATCGATGGTTGAAGAGGCTAAAGTGTATTCAAAAATGCATAAAAACATCGTTATAAAAATTCCAATGACAATTGAAGGTATTAAAGCAGTCAAAATGTTAACAGCTTTAAAGATCAAAACAAACGTTACTTTGGTTTTTACAGCTTCACAAGCCTTAATGGCAGCTACTGCGGGAGCAACTTATGTTTCTCCTTTCATGGGTAGATTGGACGATCTTTTAAAGACCAACGATGCAGGATATAACCTACTCAAAGAAATTAAAGATATGTTGAAGACCTATAATTTCAAAACCCAAATAATTGCAGCTTCCATAAGGAATCTTGAACACGTAAACCAATCACTCAAAGCTGGAGCTGACATAGCGACAATCCCTTATAAAGTCTTGAAAGAAATGGTAAAACACGAATTAACGGATAAAGGTTTAGAGATTTTCAGAGAGGCGGCAAAGAAATAAATTATGATGAGTGATGAAGTTAGAAGCTTAGCGAAACAGGCATTCAATCAAACTTGGGATTACATTGAAAAAGAAAACAGAACGGTTGAAGAAACACTAAAAATGATTGATTTGACTTTCAAGTCGAAATATTACTGGTCTTTAGTTGGTAATCATGTTAATTTCATTAGGAGCAATTGGCAAGTGTCACGTGTTTTTGCAGAGGCTAATCTTCTTGAAGCTTGTCTTTATTATGCTAAAAGAGTGCTTGATGACACAATTAAACTTAATCTCCAGGATTTTGATCTTTTCTTTGCTTATGAAGCAAATGTCCGAGCTTATCATTTATTGAAGGATTTCAACCATCGGGACTTAATGTTAAAGAAAGCGAAAGAAGTCATAAATCACATCGAAAAGGATTCGGATAAAAAATATTGTTCACTTGAATTAGAGAAAATCTTAAAGCTGTAAATAGATGAGATGTTGTTTAATCAACATCTTTTTTTATGATTTTTTTGTGAAGTCAGTTCTAATTATTTGACATATGACAACCTGTCATATAAAATGGTATCGAGGTGATTATTATGCCGTTTGATACCTTTTACAATCTTCCGGAAGAAAAAAGAAAGAAAATAATCGACAATGCTGTAAAAGAATTTTCCGATAATCCTTTTTCCGAAGTTTCAATCAATAAAATAGTTAAAAACTCAGAAATTTCTAGAGGTAGTTTTTACACGTATTTTGCGGATAAATACGATTTATTGATATACCTTTTAGCAACATTCAAACAGAACGTAAAAAGAATCATGGAAGAGGCTGCCATTGATCAAGCGGGTGATTTAAAACAACTTATAATTGGACTGCATAAATACATTTTTGACCTTTACCAAAATGAAACAAACCAAAAGTTTATCTTTAATGTCATAATTTATTTTCAAACTCACCTTGATGAAGAAATTAAAAACAAAAAGCAACAACTTCCTGATTTAGCTGATTGCGACGATGTGTTTCGTTTACTAGACCTTAAGCAATTCAACTTTTCTTCTGAGCGAAAAATAAAACAAACGATTGACATTGCTTTTTCCATTCTTAAAACTAATATTTATAACACAGTTTCAAAAAAAATAGATTTTCAAAATTCGAAACAGTCACTTGAAGAATATCTAGATATCTTGGAGTATGGCTATAGGGGGAATAAAAATGCTTAAACTAAAAAATATTTCAAAAACATATGTAATCGGGGAATTTTCCCAAAATGCTCTAGACAATGTATCAATTGAATTCAGAAAAGCGGAATTCGTAACTGTTTTAGGCCCTTCAGGGTGCGGTAAAACAACTATGCTAAATGTTATAGGCGGGTTGGACCATGCCGATAAGGGCGATTTGATTATCAATGACAAATCGACCAAGAATTTTACTGATCACGA
>ERZ1645192.1061-NODE-1061-length-23145-cov-13.049848_pt1 | contig 23145 bp, 17 predicted proteins | sample MGYA00575354_ERZ1645192 | MGnify/ENA primary metagenome ERZ1645192 (study PRJEB40844, sample SAMN11349763) | freshwater sediment metagenome | isolation source: river sediment | host: Sediment | place: India: Faizupur Khadar , New Delhi | collected 2017-02-21 ... | reverse complement strand
ACCGGGACTTACAAGTGCGTCAAACACTTGAGGAGAATTGGTGGAGCCAAGGGGAGTCGAACCCCTGACCTCTTGAATGCCATTCAAGCGCTCTCCCAACTGAGCTATGGCCCCGAATTCCCGGCCGGGCTTGGGAACCCCCGGCGACGGCGGCGATCTCTAATGGCATCGCCGCCGGTGATCAAGTCCTAATTCGCCGCGACGCGCCGATTTTTCGTCGAAGATCGCAAAATCCGGCTCAAAGCACGGGGAACACTGGCGATTCGCCGTGTGATCGATGGCCGTGCGGCTCAGCGCTCCTCGTCCTCGGGGGCGACGTCGATGTCGATGCCCTCGATGTCGCCGTCGTCTTCCTCCTCCTCGAGGAAGGTGTCGTCGTCACCGATGTCGCCACCGATGTCGCCGATCTCCTCGTCCTCGATGTCGGGGACTTCCTCGCCACCACCCTGCTCGGCATCGGCCTCCTCGAGGGAGACGAAGTCGACGGGCAGGTTCTCTTCGACCTCGGTCTCCTCCTCCTCGACCGGTGCCGCCTTGGCGCGCATCTGCAACGCCGCCACGGTGAACACCGTGCCGCACTTGGGGCAGACGATCGGGTTGCGATCGAGGTCGTAGTACTTGGAGCCGCAGGAGGGGCAGAGGCGCTTGGTGCCGAGTTCGGGTTTCGCCACGGATCGTCTCGCGAAATTGAAGAACGAAGTCACCCCCTCTGGTCCGAAGCCGTTCGCGTGTCAATACCGAATCGTCCGGGAAGCACTCCGAGATCTTCGGCGGGCCGGCGGTGTGACCGCGACGGCTCGGGGTGACGGGGTCGATCCTTCCGTGTAAGGAGGTGCCTTCCCGCTCTGCCCCCTCGTCACGGTCTCGTCGATGGCTCACGCCGCAACCCCCACCCCGCTCTCCGCCGTCGCCACCGGCCCGCTCGTCGGCCGCATCCGTGTGCCCGGTGACAAGTCGATCTCGCATCGCTCGCTGATGTTCGGCGCGGTGGCCGTCGGCGAGACGACGATCGAGGGGCTGCTCGAAGCCGAGGACGTGCTCGGCACCGGCGCCGCGATGCGGGCGCTCGGCGCAACCGTCACTCGCACCGGCGACGGCGCCTGGCGGGTCGCCGGCCTCGGCGTCGGCGGTCTGCTCGAGCCGGAGAACGTTCTAGACTTCGGCAACGCCGGCACCGGCTCGCGCCTCACCATGGGCCTCGTCGGCGGCCATGCCGTCGCCGCCACCTTCGTCGGCGACGCCTCGCTCTCCCGTCGTCCGATGGGCCGGGTGCTGAACCCGTTGCGCGAGATGGGAGTGCGGGTGATCGCGCGTGCCGGCGACCGCCTGCCGTTGTCGCTCGAAGGGCCGAAGGCGCTGACCCCGATCACCTACCGGGTGCCGATGGCCTCGGCGCAGGTGAAGTCGGCCGTCCTCCTCGCCGGCCTCAACGCCCCCGGCCTCACCACGGTGATCGAACCGATCGCCACCCGTGATCACACCGAGCGGATGCTCGCCGGCTTCGGTGCGGCGATCTCGGTCGAGATCGGTGCGGCGGGCGAGCGTGTCATCCGGCTCGAGGGGCGGCCGGAGCTGAAACCGCAGCACATCGTCGTGCCGGGCGATCCGTCGTCGGCCGCCTTCGCCATCGTCGCAGGCCTGATCGTGCCGGGCTCGGACGTGACGGTCGAGAACGTGCTGCTCAATCCCCTCAGGACCGGCCTCTTCCAGACATTGATCGAGATGGGTGCCGATCTCGCGATCGAGAACGAGCGGCTGTCGGGTGGCGAGCGCATCGGCGACGTCCATGTCCGCGCCTCGCGCCTGAAGGGCATCGTCGTGCCGCCCGAGCGGGCGCCGGCGATGATCGACGAATATCCGATCCTGGCGATCGCCGCCGCCTTCGCCGAAGGGCGGACGGTGATGGAGGGGCTCGAGGAACTCCGGGTCAAGGAGAGCGACCGGCTCGCCGCCGTCGCCCGCGGGCTCGAGGCGAACCGCATCGCCTGCTCGGAGGGCGAGGCGAGCCTCGTCGTCGAGGGACGGCAGGCGGGGGTGAAGATCGGCGGCGGCAGCGTCGCCACCCATCTCGACCACCGCATCGCCATGGCCTTCCTGGTGCTCGGGCTGGCGGCGGATGCGGCGGTGACGGTCGACGACGTGGCCATGATCGCCACCTCGTTCCCCTCCTTCCGCGGCCTGATGGAGGGCCTCGGCGCCCGGTTCGTCGAGGTGTGAGCCGGCCGACGCCCGCGCCGATGCGACGGGTCACGGCCGGGACGTCGGCATGGGCGATCGGCGCGCTGCCGGCTTTCGCAGCGCCGCATTCTCGGTTAGTAGAGCAGCCGACGAAAAACCCCGGTTTCCTTCGTCCTCTTCCGCCTTCCATCGAGCGATCCTCATGAGCGACATCGACAGCCTGGAAAAGACCATCCTCGGGACCATCGACGCGGCCGGCGACGAGGCGGCGCTGGAGGGCGTCCGCATCGGCGCACTCGGCAAGAAGGGGTCGATCTCGGACCTCCTGAAGTCGCTCGGCTCGATGTCGCCGGACGAGCGCAAGGTCATGGGCCCGGCGATCAACGGGCTGCGCGACCGGGTGAACGAGGCGCTCGGCGCCCGTCGCAAGGTGTTGAAGGACGCCGCGCTCGCCGCGCGGCTTTCCGCCGAGACCGCCGACATCACCCTGCCGCTGTGGCCCTCGCCCGCCAACGCCGGGCGCATCCACCCGATCAGCCAGGTCACCGACGAGCTGACCGCGATCTTCGCCGACATGGGTTTCTCGGTCGCCGAGGGGCCGGACGTCGAGAGCGACTTCTACAACTTCACGGCGCTGAACTTCCCCGAGGGCCATCCGGCTCGCGAGATGCACGACACGTTCTTCTTCGAGCCGAAGGCGGACGGCAAGCGCCAGCTGCTCAGGACCCACACCTCGCCGGTGCAGATTCGCACCATGATGTCGCAGAAGCCGCCGATCCGGGTGATCATCCCGGGCCGGACCTATCGCTGCGACAGCGACCAGACCCACACGCCGATGTTCCATCAGGTGGAAGGGCTGGTCATCGACACGACCTCGACGATCGGCACGTTGAAGTGGGTGCTGGAGGAGTTCTGCAAGGCCTTCTTCGAAGTGCCGAACGTCGAGATGCGTTTCCGCCCGTCGTTCTTCCCCTTCACCGAGCCGTCGATGGAGGTGGACATCCGCTGCGATCGCTCCGGGCCGGAGATCAAGATCGGCGAGGGTGACGACTGGCTCGAGATCCTCGGCTGCGGCATGGTGCATCCCAACGTGCTCAGGAACTGCGGCCTCGACCCGGACGAGGTCCAGGGTTTCGCCTTCGGCATGGGCATCGACCGCATCGCCATGCTGAAGTACGGCATGCCGGACCTGCGCGCCTTCTTCGACGCCGACGTGCGCTGGCTGAAGCACTACGGCTTCCGCCCGCTGGATCTCCCGACCCTGTTCGGGGGATTGAGCGTCTGACCATCCGCCTTCGCCGCAACCGAGGTCGCGCGCATCCGCTGCGCACCCGAGATCCAGAGCGACACCCATGAAGTTCACCCTCTCCTGGCTCAAGGACCATCTCGATACCACCGCCTCGCTCGACACCGTGGTCGAGACGCTGACACGGATCGGGCTCGAGGTGGAAAGCGTCGAGGACAAGGCCAAGGCGCTGAAGCCCTTCGTCGTCGCCCACGTGATCTCCGCCGTGCAGCACCCGAACGCCGATCGGCTGCGGGTGTGCATGGTCGACACCGGCTCCGGCCAGCCGATCCAGGTGGTGTGCGGCGCTCCCAACGCGCGGACGGGCATGAAGACGGTGTTCGCCGCGGCCGGCACCTACATCCCGGGCAAGGACATGACGCTGGGCGTCGGCCAGATCCGCGGTGTCGAGAGCCACGGCATGATGTGCTCGGCGGCCGAACTCGAGCTCTCCGAGGACCACACCGGCATCATCGATCTGCCGGCGGACGCGCCGACCGGCACGGCTTACGTCGACTACGCCGACCTCGACGATCCGGTGATCGACGTGTCGCTCACCCCCAACCGGGCCGACTGCACCGGCGTGCGCGGCATCGCCCGCGATCTCGCCGCCGCCGGCATCGGCACGTTGAAGCCCGACACCACCCGTAAGATCGTCGGCGCCCACGCCTCGCCGGTCTCCGTCGACCTGCGTTTCGGCGACGGCGACCTCGTCGCCTGCCCGGCCTTCCACGGCCGCCATGTGCGCGGCGTCAAGAACGGCCCGTCGCCGGAGTGGATGCAGCGCCGCCTCAAGGCGATCGGCCTGCGCCCGATCTCGGCGCTGGTCGACATGACCAACTACGTGTCGATCGACCGCGGTCGGCCGCTGCACGTCTTCGACGCGGCGAAGCTCACCGGCGGCATCCATGCCCGCTACGGCCGCGACGGCGAGAGCTTCCTCGCCCTCGACGGCAAGACCTACTCGGTCGACGGCCGCATGTGCGTCATCGCCGACGACGCCGGCGTGCTCGGCCTCGGCGGCATCATGGGCGGTGAACACTCGGGCTGCACCGAGGAGACCACCGACGTCTTCATCGAATGCGCCTGGTTCGATCCGACCCGCACCGCCGAGACCGGCCGGCGCACCGGCATCGTCTCCGACGCGCGCTATCGCTTCGAGCGCGGCGTCGACCCGGCCTATCTGGCAGGCGGCCTCGATCTCGCCACCCAGCTGGTCGTCGACCTCACCGGCGGCGAGGCGTCGCAGCCGGTCGTCGCCGGCAAGGCGCCGGAGATGGACCGGATCATCGAGTTCCCGCTTTCCGAGGTGAAGCGGCTGACCGGTCTGACGCTGCATCGCGCCGAAATCCGCGAAATTCTGGAGAAGCTCGGCTTCTTCGTGGTGATGAAGGACGAGGTCTTCCGCGTCGCGGTGCCGTCGTGGCGCGCCGACGTCGAGGGCAAGGCCGATCTGGTCGAAGAGGTGATGCGCATCCACGGGCTCGAGAACGTCGTCTCGACGCCGCTGGAGAGCCACGGCAGGGTCGGCGCCAAGGTACTGACCACCGCCCAGATCCGCCGCTCCAAGGCGCGCCGGACGCTCGCCAGCCGCACCATGCTGGAGGCGGTCACCTGGTCCTTCGTGTCGAAGCGCCAGGCCGAACTCTTCGGCGGCGGGGGGGCCGATCTGGCGCTCGCCAACCCGATCGCCTCGGATCTCTCCGACATGCGGCCGAGCCTGCTGCCGGGCCTGATCACCGCAGCGGATCGCAATCTGAAGCGCGGCATCGTCGACGTCGCCCTGTTCGAGGTCGGACAGGTGTTCCGAAACGACACGCCGGAGGGCCAGACGTTGACCGCTGCCGGCGTGCGCCGCGGCACGGCCGGGTCGACCGGCGCCGGTCGCCATTGGCTCGGCGACGCCGGGCCGGTTTCGTGGACGGTGGCCAAGGGTGACGCGATCGCGGTGCTGGAGGCGCTCGGCGTGGTGCTCGATCGGGTGCAGATCGTGCGTGGCGCACCGGGTTGGTACCACCCCGGTCGCTCCGGCGTGATCCAGCAAGGGCCGCAGAACGTGCTGGCCCATTTCGGCGAGCTGCATCCGGCGACGCTCGAGGCGCTCGACGCGGCCGGGCCGATGGTCGCCTTCGAGGTCTTCCTCGACGCCATCCCCGAGCCCAAGGCCAAGCCGACCAAGTCGAAGGGGGCGCTCGCCGCCTCCGAGCTGATGCCGCTCTCCCGCGACTTCGCCTTCGTCGTCGACGAGAAGGTCGAAGCCGAGAAGATCCTCAAGGCGGTCAAGGGTGCCGACAGGGCGCTGATCACCGACGCGAGCGTCTTCGACGTGTTCCGCGGCGCCGCAATCGGCGAGGGCAAGAAATCGGTGGCGGTGGAGGTGTTCCTGCAGCCGGTGAAGGCGACGCTGACCGACAAGGACCTCGAGGCGCTGGCCACGAAGATCGTCGGCGCCGTCGGCAAGGCGACCGGGGCGACGCTGCGCGCCTGATCGACCGAGATCGACGGCCCGGCTCGTGCCGGGCCGTGTCGTATCCCCTTCCCGAGGCACGCCCATGACCCAGGCTCCGCTCGCCGGCATCAAGGTTCTCGAGCTCGCCCGTATCCTCGCCGGCCCGTGGGTCGGTCAGAGCCTCGCCGATCTCGGGGCCGAGGTGATCAAGGTCGAGCGGCCGGGTGTCGGCGACGACACCCGCCATTGGGGCCCGCCCTTCGTGACCGGTGCCGACGGCGAGGATCTGGGGGCGGCCTATTATCACGGTTGCAACCGCGGCAAGCGCTCGGTGGCGATCGACTTCGAGAAGCCGGACGGCGCCGCGATCGTCCGCCGGCTGGTGGCCGAGGCCGACGTGGTCATCGAGAACTTCAAGGTCGGCGGGCTGAAGAAATACGAGCTCGACCACGAGACGGCGATGGCGGCGAACCCGCGGCTCGTCTGGTGTTCGATCACCGGCTTCGGCCAGACCGGGCCCTATGCGATGCGCGCCGGCTACGACTTCATGATCCAGGGGATGGGCGGCTACATGGACCTGACCGGGTCGCCGGACAGCGAGCCGATGAAGGTCGGAGTGGCGGTCGCCGATCTCTTCACCGGGCTCCATGCGGTGATCGGCATCCAGGCGGCGCTGCTGGCGCGCCAGACCACCGGTCGCGGCCAGCTCGTCGACATGAGCCTGCTCGACACCATGGTGGCGATGCTCGCCAACCAGGGTATGAACCACCTCGTCTCGGGCCGGGCGCCGAAGCGGATGGGCAACGCCCACCCCAACATCGTGCCCTATCAGGTGTTTCCGGTCGCCGACGGCCACATCATCATCGCCACCGGCAACGACCGCCAGTTCCGCGACACCTGCGCCATCCTCGAGCTCGAGGACATCGCCTTCGATCCGCGCTTCGTCCACAACGCGGCGCGCGTCGCCGACCGGGCGGAGCTGATCCCGATCATGGAGGCGAAGACCCGCACCTTCCACCGCGACGACCTGCTGGCGAAACTCGAGGCGGCGCACGTGCCGGCGGGGCCGATCAACTCGGTCGCCGACGTCTTCGCCGACCCTCAGGTGATCGCCCGCGGCCTGCGGCTCGACCTGCCGTCCGAGCGGGCGGCCGGCGGCAGCGTGCCGTCGATCCGCAACCCGATCGTGCTCTCCGACACGCCGCTCACCTACCCCGCCGCCTCGCCGGCGCTCGGCGCCGACACAGACGCGGTGCTGACGGCGCTCGGCTACGACGTGGCCGAGATCGAGCGATTGGCGACGGCCGGGGTGATCGCGCGGGGCTGAGGCGGCAACCGGCCCGCTCTCGGGAAAATGATCGGGTGCGAACAGCGCTCCGACCGGACGACGGAACGCGCGTGGGGTAGATTGGCACCTCGGGCCCGGACATCGCCCAGCCGGGCACGCCTCTCGTCGCGTGTCCGCTTCGGGAGGAGGCGAGGTCGGCAGAGAGCCGGGCCATCGCATCGACCTCGAACCCGGAGAACCGCCGTGACCGCCGCTCTCGCCGCCTCGTCCCTCGATCGCCGTCGCTTTCTCGCAGGGGGATCGGCGATGGTGCTCGCCGGTCTCGCCGGACCGGCCCGCGCAGCGCCCCCGCTGCTCACCGTGGCACCGCGTATTCTCGAGGTGAAGGGCAAGGCGGCTCAGGTCTTCGGCCTGACCGGGCCCACCGGCCGTTCGGGCGTCTTCGCCGCCGAGGGCGACCGCTTCGCCGGCGCCGTGGTCAACGGCACCCCGGATCCGCTGATCATGCATTGGCACGGCCAGATCTTCGCCGCCCACGACCAGGATCGTTCGCGCCCCGGCGGCGGCGAGACCGCGCCCGGCGCCGCCGACCAACACGACTTCCTGCTGACGCCGGGCACGCACTGGATGCATTCGCACCAGATGACCGAACAGCGCCTGTTGGCCGCACCGATGGTCGCCCGCGAGAAGGACGCCGGCGACGTCAAGGACGTGGTGGTGATGCTCCACGACTTCGCCTTCCGCTCGCCGCTCGAGATCCTCGCCGAACTCGGCGGTTCGTCGGCCCACGGCGGCCACGGGTCCCACGCCGCCGCACCGACGCCGCCGGTGGTCGACGACCACGCCGGCCACGGTGCCGCACCCGCCCCGGCCCCGGCCGACGAACACGCCGGCCACGGCACCCCCGCGAGGCCCGGGATGCCCGGAATGCCCGGGATGCCGGGGATGCCGGGGATGCCGGGGATGCCGGGGATGCCGGGGATGATGAACCATCCGATGCCGGGCATGCCGATGGGTATGGGCGGCATGGGTGGAATGGGTGGAATGGCCGGGGTGGGTGGCATGGCGATGGTCCATGCCAACGACATCGCCTACGACGCCCATCTCGCCAACGACCGCACTCTCGACGACCCCGAGGTGGTGCGCTGCGAGCGCGGTGCCCGGGTGCGGCTGCGGATCATCAACGGCGCCACCGCGACCGCCTATTTCATCGACACCGGAGCTCTCGTCGCCGAGGTCGTCGCCGTCGACGGCTCGCCCTGCCGCTCCTACCCCAACACCATCTTCCCGCTGGCGCAGGGGCAACGCATCGACCTCGTCGTCACCCTGCCGCCGCAAGGCGGAGCCTTCCCGATCCTCGCCCAGGTCGAAGCGGACCGGATGCGCACCGGCATCGTGCTGGCGACGCCGGGCGCGGCGGTTCCGAAGATCGAGGCGACGGCGGCAGTGGCAGCGCCCCATACCGACCTGTCGCTCGATCTCGCCATCGCGTCGCGTACGCCGTTGGCGCCACGTCGGCCGGATCGCATGTTCCACCTGATGCTCGGCGAGGAACCGGGCTATCGCTGGACGATCAACGGGGCGGTTCACGGCGAACACCAGCCGCTCGAGGCGAAGGTCGGCGAGCGCATCGAGATCATGTTCATGAACCCGACGATGATGATGCATCCGATGCATCTGCACGGCCATCGCTTCCAGGTGGTCGGAACGCGGGGCGGGCGGTTCAACGGTCCGGTGCGCGACACGGTGATCGTGCCGCCACGCACCCCCGTGATGGTCGCCGTCGACCTCGACAAGCCCGGCGAGTGGTTCCTACACTGCCATCACCTCTACCACATGGCGACGGGGATGATGACCGAGCTCAGGGTGACGTGACACCGGCGCGGGCATCGTCACGGGGGACGGCGGCGATCGGCGCTTGTTCCCCGCCCCCGCCCCCGTAAGATGCCGGCCATGATCACCACTCTGCCCAATGGCGCTCACGCGCGTCCGATCGGGACCGGCGACCACCTCTTCCTGGTCGACGGCTCGTCCTACATCTTCCGCGCCTATCACGCGCTGCCGCCGCTCACCCGCAAGGCGGACGGCCTGCCGGTCGGCGCCGTCTCCGGCTTCTGCAACATGCTCTATCGCCTGTTGAAGGAGGCGAAGAAGACCGGCGCCGCGGTCGAGCCGACCCATCTGGCGGTGATCTTCGACGCTTCGGGGCCGACCTTCCGCGACGCGCTCTATCCCGACTACAAGGCCCATCGCCCCGAAGCACCGGAGGACCTGCGTCCGCAGTTCGGCCTGATCCGCGAGGCGACGCGCGCCTTCAACGTCGCCTGCGTCGAACAGAGCGGATTCGAGGCCGACGATCTCATCGCCACCTACGCGACGCAGGCGCGAGCGGCCGGCGCCGACGTCACCATCGTCGCCTCCGACAAGGACCTGATGCAACTGATCGAGCCGGGCGTGGTCATGCTCGACACGATGAAGGACCGGCGCATCGGCGAGGCCGAGGTGGTCGAGAAGTTCGGCGTCACCCCCGACAAGGTGGTCGACGTCCAGGCACTCGCCGGTGATGCGGTCGACAACGTGCCGGGGGTGCCGGGCATCGGTATCAAGACCGCCGCGGCGCTGATCGGCGAGTTCGGCGACCTCGCGACGCTGCTTTCCCGCGCCGGCGAGATCAAACAGCCGAAACGGCGCGAATCGCTGATCGAACATGCGGATAAGGCGCGGATCTCGCTGAAACTGGTGACGCTCGACCGCGACGTGCCGGTCACCACCCCGATCGAGGAACTGGCGGTGGCGTCGATCGACGGTATCCGCCTCGTCGCCTTCCTCAAGGCGATGGACTTCAACTCGCTCACCCGTCGGGTGGCGGAGGCGACCGGTGCGGTCGCCGAAGAGATCGCCCCGGCGGTGGTGCCGGTGACCCATTGGCCGCCCGGAGCGGCAGGTGCGACCGACGATGTTACCGGCGAGGGTACGGATACCCCTCCCCCCTCGCGGGGGAGGTGGCCCGGCGAAGCCGGGTCGGAGGGGGTCGGCGCGGCCGGCACCACCTCGGATGTGGCAGCGGGCGCCCCCCCCCCCCCCCCCCCCCCCCCGGGGGGGGGGGGGGGGCGGCGCGGCCGGCACCACCTCGGATGTGGCAGCGACCCCCTCCCCGACCCTCCCCCGCGAGGGGGGAGGGAGCGCGCCGGGTGCGGGGAACGCGTCCCTCGCCTCCGACAAATCCCTCGTCGGCACCCCCGCCGCCCTCGCCACGGCACGTGCGAGCGCCGCCTCGGCGCCGATCGACACCACCGCCTACGAGACCGTCTCGACGCTTCCCCGGCTCGAGGAATGGATCGGCGCGGCGCGCGCCGCCGGCGTCGTCGCCTTCGACACCGAGACCACCTCGCTCGACGCGCTGCAGGCCGACCTCGTCGGCTTCTCCCTGGCGATCACGCCCGGCAAGGCCTGTTACGTGCCGCTCGGCCATCGCGCGGGTGGTGGCGGGCTCTTCGACGACGGGCTCACCGCCGGGCAGATCCCGGCGACGCAGGCGCTCGCGGCGCTGAAGCCGCTGCTCGCCGACCCGGCGGTGCGCAAGATCGGGCAGAACCTCAAGTACGACGCGCTGGTGCTGTCCCAGCACGGGGTCGCGATCGTGAACTTCGACGACACCATGCTGATGTCCTATACGCTCGACGCCGGGCGCGGTGGCCACGGCATGGACGAGCTCTCCGAGAAGTGGCTCGGCCATCGGCCGATCGCCTACAAGGACGTCGCCGGCTCCGGCAAGTCGGCGATCACCTTCGATCGCGTGACGATCGACCGGGCCACCGCCTATGCGGCGGAGGATGCCGACGTGACGCTGAGGTTGTGGTGGGTGCTGGCGCCACGGCTGGCGGCGGAGGGAATGACTACCGTCTACGAGACGCTGGAGCGACCGCTGATCGACGTCATCGTCGCGATGGAACGGCGCGGCATCGCCATCGACCGGCAGATGCTGGCGCGCCTCTCCGGCGACTTCGCCCAGGGCATGGCGCGGCTCGAGGCCGAGATCACCGACCTCGCCGGCGAGAGTTTCAACGTCGGCAGCCCGAAACAGCTCGGCGACATCCTGTTCGGCAAGATGGGCCTCCCCGCCCCGAAGAAGACCGCCACCGGCGCCTGGGCGACGGGCGCCGACGTGCTCGAGGATCTCGCGGCCCAAGGCCACGAGTTGCCGCGCAAGGTGCTCGACTGGCGGCAGATCTCGAAGCTCAAGTCGACCTACACCGACGCCCTGCCCTCCTTCGAGAATCCGCGCACCAGGCGCGTCCACACCTCCTTCGCACTCGCCGCCACCACCACCGGCCGGTTGTCCTCCTCCGAGCCCAACGTGCAGAACATCCCGGTTCGCACCGAGGAGGGTCGCAAGATCCGCCGCGCCTTCGTGGCGACGCCGGGCCACCGGTTGATCTCGGCCGACTACAGCCAGATCGAGCTGCGCGTCCTCGCCCATATCGCCGAGGTGCCGGCGCTCAGGCAGGCCTTCGCCGACGGGGTCGACATCCATGCGATGACGGCGTCGGAGATGTTCGGGGTGCCGATCGCCGGCATGGATCCGATGGTGCGGCGACGGGCCAAGGCGATCAACTTCGGCATCATCTACGGCATCTCGGCCTTCGGGCTCGCCGCTCAGCTCGGCATCGGCCGCGAGGAAGCGGGGGCCTACATCAAGAAGTATTTCGAGCGCTTCCCCGGCATCCGCGACTACATGGACCGGGCGAAGAGCGAAGCGAAGACCAAGGGCCACGTCACCACGATCTTCGGCCGCCGCGCCCACTATCCCGGCATCGCCGACAAGAACCCGGCGGTGCGCGCCTTCAACGAACGCGCCGCGATCAACGCGCCGATCCAGGGCTCGGCGGCCGACGTCATCCGCCGGGCGATGATCCGCATGGACGCCGCGCTCGACGAGGCCGGGCTCGCGGCGCAGATGCTGCTCCAGGTGCACGACGAACTGATCTTCGAAGTGCCGGAGGGGCAGGTCGAGGCGACGATCCCGGTGGTGAAGCGAGTGATGGAGGGGGCGGCGGAGCCGGCGGTGAAGTTGCGCGTGCCGCTGGTGGTCGACGCCCGGGCGGCGGCCAACTGGGACGAGGCGCACTGAGTAGATGACCGCGCGTGCCCCGCGCGGAAGGCCGCGGGCTCAGCGCCTGGGGGCGTCGCGGCCGACGACGGCAGGAAAGAGGGCGAAGACGGCCTGTGCGGCGAAGCCGAGGATACCGGGCGGGGTCGCGAGGCCGGTGAGATACGCCGCCGGCGACATGCCGAAGCCGGCCGCCAGCGCCATCTCCGCCACCTGCAGCAGGACGAACGCGAGCCCGCCCATGACGAGGCGGGGCACGAGATCGGTCGGCACGGCGAAGCGGGCGACGATCGTACGCGCCGCGATCCAGGAGATCGCCAGCATGATCGGAACCTCGATCGCCACCGCGGCGAGCCCGCCGAGCCGCGGCACGACGAAGATCTCGCGGATCGCCCCGAGGGCGAAGCCGGCGGCGAAAGCGGCGGCGAAATAGACGAATGCCGCCGTCACCACCGCCTTCATCGCCCGCCCCCTCAGAAGAACGCCTGGATCCCGGTCTGGGCGCGGCCGAGGATGAGGGCGTGGACGTCGTGGGCGCCCTCGTAGGTGTTGACCGTCTCGAGGTTGGCGGCGTGGCGCATCACCCGATATTCGATCTGGATGCCGTTGCCGCCGTGCATGTCGCGGGCCGCCCGGGCGATGTCGAGCGCCTTGCCGCAGTTGTTGCGCTTGATCAGCGAGATCATCTCCGGCGCCATTCGGCCCTCGTCGAAGAGGCGGCCGACCCGGAGCGCCGCCTGCAGCCCGAGCGTGATCTCGGTCTGCATGTCGGCGAGCTTCTTCTGGTAGAGCTGCATGCCGGCGAGCGGCTTGCCGAACTGCTTGCGGTCGAGACCGTACTGACGGGCCTGGAACCAACAGTCCTCCGCCGCGCCCATGACGCCCCAGGCGATGCCGTAGCGGGCGCGATTGAGGCAGCCGAACGGGCCCTTCAGCCCCGAGACGTTGGGCAGCAGCGCGTCTTCCGACACCTCGACGCCGTCCATGACGATCTCGCCGGTGATCGAGGCGCGCAAGCTGAGCTTGCCGCCGATCTTCGGGGCCGAGAGCCCCTTCATGCCCTTCTCCAGCACGAAGCCGCGGATCTCGCCGCCGTGGGCCGCCGACTTCGCCCAGACGACGAAGACGTCGGCGATCGGCGAATTGGAGATCCACATCTTGGTGCCGATCAGCCGATAGCCGCCGTCGATCTTCTCGGCGCGGGTCTTCATGCCGCCGGGATCGGACCCGGCGTCGGGCTCGGTCAGGCCGAAGCAGCCGACCCACTCGCCGGTGGCGAGTTTCGGCAGGTATTTCCGCTTCTGCGCCTCGGAGCCATAGGCTTCGATCGGATACATCACCAGGGACGACTGGACGCTCATCATCGAGCGATAGCCCGAATCGATGCGCTCGACCTCGCGAGCGACGAGGCCGTAGGAGACGTAGCCGGCGCCGGCACCGCCGTAAGTATCCGACACCGTGACGCCGAGCAGGCCGAGTTCGCCCATCTCGGCGAAGATGGCGCGATCGGTCTTCTCCTCGAGATAGGCGTCGGCGACGCGGAGGGCGAGCTTCTCCTGGGCGTAGGCGCGGGCGGTCTCGGCGATGAGGCGCTCGTCTTCGGTCAGCTGGTCGGCGAGGAGGAAGGGATCCTCCCACTTGAAGGCGGACTGTGTCTTCGGGGCCATGGGGCGTCCTCAGCTCTCGACGTCGAACTTGACGCCCTGGGCGAGCGGCAGCGAGCGCGAGTAGTTCACGGTGTTGGTGGCACGGCGCATGTAGGCCTTCCAGGCGTCGGAGCCGGCCTCTCGGCCACCACCGGTCTCCTTCTCGCCGCCGAAGGCGCCGCCGATCTCGGCGCCGGAGGGGCCGATGTTGACGTTGGCGATGCCGCAGTCGGAGCCGGTGTCGGAGACGAAGGCCTCGGCCTCGCGCAGGTCGGAGGTGAAGATCGACGACGACAGGCCCTGCGGCACGGCGTTGTTGAGCTTCACCGCGGTCTCGAACTTGGTGTAGCGCATGACGTAGAGGATCGGTGCGAAGGTCTCTTCGACCACCGGTCCGGACTGCGACGGCATCTCGACCAGGGCCGGGGCGACATAGTAGCCGCCGTCGTAGCCCTGCATCTGCATCCGGTTGCCGCCGGTGATGGTGCCGCCGGCCTCGCGCGCCGCTTCCAGTGCCTTCTGCATCCGGGCATAAGCGTCGCCATCGATCAGCGGGCCGACCAGGGTCTCGGGCTGCGCAGGGTCGCCGACCTTGACCGAGCCGTAGGCGCGGCGCAGGCGGGTGACCAGGGTGTCGTAGATCGAATCGTGGACGAAGAGGCGACGCAGCGTGGTGCATCGCTGGCCGGCGGTGCCGATCGCCGAGAAGGCGATGGCGCGCAGCGCCAGATCGAGATCGGCCGAGGGGCAGACGATCGCCGCGTTGTTGCCGCCGAGTTCGAGGATCGCCCGGGCGAAGCGCCGCGCCAGCTTCGGTCCGACCACCCGGCCCATGGCGGTCGAGCCGGTCGCCGAGAGGACCGGGATGCGCGGATCCTCGACCAGAACCTCACCGATGTGGCGCGAGCCGTTGATCAACTCGACGAGATGATCCGGGGCGGCGTTTCCTTCGGCGCGGTAGCGGGCGACGGCACGATCGAAGAGCGCGACCACGGCCAGCGCCGTGAGCGGCGTCTTCTCCGACGGCTTCCAGACGACCGAGTCGCCGCAGACGATGGCGAGCGCGGCGTTCCACGACCACACCGCGACGGGGAAGTTGAATGCGGAGATGACGCCGACCGGGCCGATCGGATGCCAGGTCTCCATCATGCGATGACCGGGACGCTCGGTGGCGATGGTCAGGCCGTAGAGCTGGCGCGACAGGCCGACGGCGAAGTCGCAGATGTCGATCATCTCCTGGACCTCGCCGAGGCCCTCCGAGACGATCTTGCCGGCCTCGATCGTCACGAGCCGGCCGAGCGCCGCCTTGTGGAGGCGCAGCTCCTCGCCGAGCAGGCGAACGAGCTCGCCGCGCTTGGGCGCCGGCACCAGCCGCCAGGCGCGGAAGGCGGCGTCGGCGCGGGCGATGGCGGCCTCCGCCTCCTCGGTCTCGTGTTCGACGACGCGGCCGATCTCCTCGCCGGAGATCGGCGAGGTCACCACCAGGGTGCCGTCGGTATGATGGGCGCGATCGACGCCGAGGGCGGCGAGGAGCTCATGCGTCTCGGCCGCGAGCGATTGATGAACCGACATGGACGCCACCTCTGGACACGAGCGAAGAAAGACGGCGCGGCGATCGTCGGACCGCCCCGCGCGAGGTCATGAATATTCCGCTCGACAAGACCGGAATGAAGCGAGAAATTCTCACGACATCATGAATTTTCGGAATGAATGGCCATGTTTCGGCGCGGCTTCCTGCCCCCCATCGGATCGCTGGTGGCCTTCGAATGTGCCGCCCGCCACGAGAGCTTCTCGCGTGCGGCGGAGGAGCTCGCCCTGACCCAGAGTGCGGTGAGCCGGCAGATCCGTGCGCTCGAGGAGATCGTCGGGGTGGCGCTGTTCGAACGGGTGCGGCAGCGCGTTGTACTGTCGGAGGCGGGGCGGGCCTATCTCGCCGACGTGCGGCGCTCGCTCGGCGATCTCGGCGACGCGACCCATCGGGTGATGGGGTTCGCCGGCACCCGCGGGGTGCTCGAGCTGGCGGTGCTGCCGACCTTCGGGACACGCTGGCTGGTGCCGCGGCTGCCGCGCTTCCTGGCGGCGCATCCCGGCGTCACCGTCGATCTCGCGGCGCGAATCGAACCGTTCGACTTCGCCGCCGACCCGTTCGACGCGGCGATCCACGTCGGCCAGCCGGTGTGGGCGGGCGGGGTGCTCGAACATCTGATGGACGAAGAGGTGGTTCCGGTCGGCCGGCCCGACTGGCTCACCGCCCGCGGGCTCGCGACCCCCGCCGATCTCGCCGGCCTGCCGCTGCTGCATCAGTCGACCCGACCGTCGGCCTGGGCGGATTGGTTCGCTTCGGTCGGGGTCACCACCGATGCGGCGTGGCGCGGCCCCCGATTCGACCAGTTCTCGATGGTGGCGGAAGCGGCGGCCTGCGGCATGGGGGCGGCACTGGTGCCGCGCTTCCTGATCGAGGAGGAACTGGCGTCGGGCCGCCTCGCCCAACTCTTCCCCGAACCGCTCGCCACCCGCAGCGCCTACTACGTCGTCCATCCCGCCTCGGAGGGTCGCTCGGCGCTGCTCAGAGCCTTCGAGGAATGGATCGTGGCGGAAGCGAAGGCCCACGCGGAATGAATGGCGGCCATCGTGTTCCGCATTGGCCGAGCCCGGCGATCGGTGCCAAGATCGCCGCCGAACGATCGCCGCGGTCGAACTCCGTACGTCTGCGGTGATCCATTTGTTCGCCGATCGAACTCGTCGGCCGATGTCCGACGCCACCGGATCGGAGACAGTGACCGATGCGAGAAACGTCGGCCGAGGCGTGGAACCGCCGCCGCGACGAGAACAAGAGGAACGCCATGACGCTCGCCAACATCCTGGTCCATCTCGATTCGAGCCCGCGTTGCGCGATGCGGACGGCGCTTGCGGTGACGCTCGCCACCCGCCACGGCGCCCGCCTCACCGGCCTCTTCGCCGAGATCTCGCACGCCCACCAGGTCGGCGTCGTCGCCACCTGGCCGAGCGAAGATCACATCGCCCGCGCCGCGGTGGCCGAAAGCGCCTTCGCGGCGGCGACGGCGACACTCGGCGACCGGGCCCATTTCCTCGACGTCAACCGCGGCAGCGAACACGAGATCCTGGTGCGGGCGACCGACATCGCCCGTCTCTTCGATCTGGTCGTGCTCGGCCAGATCGAGGACGGCGGCCGTGTGCCGCGCGATCTGCCCGAGCAGATCGTGCTGGAGAGCGGGCGGCCGGTTCTGATGATCCCCTATGCCGGGAGCTTCGAGGACCTCGGTCATCGGCCGCTCTTCGCCTGGCATCGTTCGCGGGGTGCCGCCCGGGCGCTCGCCGACGCGCTGCCGCTCATCCAGCCGCAGGCCGACGCGCTGGTGGTCCAGGCCGGCCGTCATGGTGACCCGGGCGACGAGTTCGCGCCGCTGCTGCTCGGCCATCTCGCCGCCCACGGCATCACCGGCCACTACCACACCGCGGTGGTGGAAGAGGTGAAGCTGATGGACACGCTGCTCAATCAGGCGGCCGACCATTCCGCCGATCTGCTCGCCATCGGCGCCTTCGATTCGACCGGCTTCCCCTTCCTCGGCCGCGGTTCGGGGACACGCTACGTCATGCGCCACATGACCCTGCCGGTGCTGTTCTCGCACTGAGGCGATCGACATCGCCGACGACGGCGGCCGGGTCCTCGCCCGGTCGCCGTTCTCTCGTGGTGGCTCAGACGGGCCGGCGCTGGGCGGCGCGATACATCGGCCCGCCGAGCCAGCGCGGCCAGCCGTAGCCGGTGACGAAGACCAGATCGATGTCGGAGGCACGGGCGACGATGCCCTCGGCGAGGATCTTCTCGCCCTCGGCGGCCATGACACCGATCAGCCGATCGACGATCTCGTCCGGGGTGAACCCCCGGCGGTTGAGGCCCTTGGTGGCCGATTCGGCCTCGCACAGGCGGGTGACGTACGGATCGATCCGTTTCACGCCGTCGGCGTAGGCGTACCAGCCCGCACCGGTCTTCCGGCCGAAGCGGCCGGCCTCGCAGAGCCGATCGGCGATGGTGACGTAGCGCTCGTTCGGATCTCGGGTCGCTGCCTTGCGCTTGCGCAGGGACCAGGCGATGTCGAGGCCGGAGAGATCGAAGACGGCAAAGGGTCCCATCGGCAGCCCCAGCCCCTCGAGCGCCGCGTCTATCTCGTGCGGCAGCGCTCCTTCTTCCAGCATGAACTCGCATTCGCGGCGGAACACCGCCCAGATGCGATTGCCGACGAAGCCCTCGCACACGCCGGTGACGATCGGCAGCTTCCCGAGCTTCTTCGCCACGGCGACGGTGGTCGAAAGCGTGCGCGGCGAGGTGGTGGCGGTGTCGACCACTTCGGTCAGCCGCATGAGGTTGGCGGGAGAGAAGAAATGCAGGCCGACCAGCCGGTCGGGGTGGGGCAGGCCTTCGCCGATGGCGTTCGGGTCGAGATAGGAGGTGTTGGTGGCGAGGATGCAGTCGGCGCGGACGATCGCCGCGAGACGGGCGAAGAGGTCGCGTTTGACCGCGAGGTCGTCGTAGACCGCCTCGACCACCAGATCGGCATCGGCGAGCCCGGCGAGATCGGCTGTGAAGCGGATCTTCGCCAGTTTCGCCGCCTTGGCCGCCTCGGTGAGCCGCCCCGAGGCGACGGCGCGGCTCCAGATCCCGTCGATCCGCTCGCGCCCCACGGTGAGAGCATCGTCGTTCATCTCGACCACGGTGACGTCGAAGCCGGCGTCGACCGCGGCGACCACGATACCGGCACCCATGGTGCCGGCGCCGACCACGCCGAAGCGGCCGACCGGGGCCGGGATGACGCCGGCGATGCGGTCGATCCGGGCGGCTTCGCGCTCGGCGAAGAAGACGTGGCGCAGCGCTGCGGCCTGATCGGAGGCGACGAGGCGCAGGAAGGTGGCGCGCTCACGCGCCAATCCCTCGTCGAACGGCAGGTCGGCGGCGGCGAGGGTGGCGCGGGCCGCCTCGCCCGGGGAGACCTGACGCCGTGCCCGGCGGTCGATCGCCACCACCGCCGCCTCCGCAGCGGCGCGATCGAAAGGCGGCACGGCGAGATCGCGGGTGCGGCGCAGCGGCCGACCGACGAGCCCGCGGGCGTGGGTGATCGCCGCCGTGACGAGGTCGCCCGCGGCGACGGCGTCGACCAACCCGAGACGCAGTGCCTCGTCGGCGGCGAGACGGCGGCCGGCACCGATCATCTCGATCGCCGCGATCATGCCGACGAGACGCGGCAGACGTTGGGTGGCGCCGGCCCCGGGGATGATGCCGAGGTCGATCTCGGGCTGGGCGAATCTCGTGCCCGGTGCGGCGATGCGGGCATGGGCGGCGAGCGCCAGTTCGCAACCGCCGCCGAGCACAGTGCCGTGGAGGGCGGCGACGACCGGCTTCGCCGACGCCTCGATCGCGGCGCAGACGTCCGGTAGCCAGGGTTCGAGCGGCGGCCTCCCGAATTCGCGGATGTCGGCGCCGGCGACGAAGGTGCGGCCGGCGGCGGTGATCACCAGCGCCACGATGCGCGGATCGGCGGCGGCGCGGCTCACCGCCTCGGCGAGGCCGGCACGGACGTCGCGAGCAGCGGCGTTGACCGGCGGGTTGTCGATGGTGACCAGCGCCACGTCGTCGGCGAGGTCCCAGCGCACCAGGGGAGAGGCGAGGGGCGGCAGGGCGGTCATGGTCGCGGTCCGAGATGGGAAGTGAAGGACGTCGCGGCCGGGTCGGTGCGGACACGACCGGCGCGGTCCGCCACCGCCCGGGGGCGATCCGGGAACGCGACCGGCGCGGCGGCCGTCGAATGCCTGGGAGCATGGTCGGCGGCCGCGATGCCATCAACCCGGATGGAACCGATCGTTTCACTTGTTCGGATCGCGACCATGCGAGCCACGGCGCGACGACGGCGGCCCTGTCCGCCATCGGCAAACACCGCGGCGGGCCAGGCGGGCACCGAATCGACCGCATCGTCGCGCACGTGGTTTCGAACCGGTCGCGCCGCAGCGTCCGCGGCGGGAGGGGCGGCGCGTGCGTCCGCGGCGGGAGGGGCGGCGCGATGCCGCCACGGACGGGGGCTGCGGCAGCGCCCGGCTTGACGGAACGTCGGGGAGGACGGAATGCTCGTCGCCCGCGGCCGGTCCCGGCCCGCGCTTCGAAGGATCTCTCGCGTGACCGCTTCCGCCCCCGACCTCGTCTTTCCCGCGCGCCCGTTGCCGACCGTCGCCGTCGTCGGCGAGACGGCGCGGTTCCCCGTCCGCCGCATCTTCTGCGTCGGGCGCAACTACGCCGACCACGCCAAGGAGATGGGAGTGGAGGTCGATCGCGAGGCGCCGTTCTATTTCCTCAAGGATGCCGGGTCGATCGTCGCGAGCGGTGCGACCATTCCCTATCCGCAGGGCACGAAGGACTTCCATCACGAGATGGAGTTCGTCGTCGCCATCGGCGCGCAGGCCTTCCAGGCGTCGGTGGAGCACGCGCTGGAGGCGGTCTACGGCTATGCCGCCGGCCTCGACATGACCCGCCGCGACCTACAGGCCAAGGCCAAGGCGACGGCGAAACCGTGGGACTTCGGCAAGAACTTCGAGAACGGCGCGGTGATCGCGCCGATCGTGCGCAAGGCGGATTTCGGCGCCATCGGCGCGCAGCGCATCGGCCTCGCCGTCGACGGCGTGCTGCGCCAGAATTCCGCCCTCGACGACATGGTGTGGAGCGTGCCCGAGCTGATCTCGCATCTCTCGCACTTCTACCGGCTCGCCCCCGGCGACCTGATCTACACCGGCACGCCGGCCGGCGTCGGGGCGGTCATGCCGGGAAACCGTATCGTCGGAACGATCGACGGCCTGCCCTCGGTCGAGCTGCGGATCGGCCCGGCGGAGACGGCCTGAGGACATTTCCGGTCGCCGGCCACCTCACGCCGCCAGGTCGGCGACCACCGCGTCGAGCACCTCGAAGCCGGCGAGCGTCGCCCGCACCCGGCGCCGGCCGGCGTCCTCGACCGTCTCGACGAGACCGGTCTCGGTGAGGTCGGCGAGGCGCTTCGGATCGAGGACGCGGCCCGAGATCTCCTCCCAGCGGCCGAGATCGATGCCCTCCTTCAGGCGCAGACCCATCAGCAGGTATTCGTCACCCTGCTCCTCGAGCGTCAGCACGTCGTCGGCGACGAGGCCGTGGCCGTGGGCCTCGACGAGGCGCAGCCATTTCTCCGGATTCTTCTCGGTCGCGGTGGCGTGGCGACCCTCGCCGTGGACGAGGCGGCCATGGGCGCCGGCACCGACGCCGACATATTCGCCGTAACGCCAGTAGACGAGGTTGTGGCGGCACTCGGCGCCGGGGGCGGCGTGGTTGGAGATCTCGTAGGCGGGCAGACCGGCGGCATCGAGGACGCGGTGGGTCGCTTCGTAGAGATCGGCGCCGAGGTCGGCATCGGGGACGATCAGCTTGCCCGCCTTGAAGAGATCGGCGAAGCGGGTCTCCTCCTCGATGGTCAGCTGGTAGACCGAGAGGTGATCGGCGGCGAGATCCAGCGCCACCTTCAGTTCGCCCTCCCAATCCGCCACCGTCTGCTCGGGCCGGGCGTAGATGAGGTCGAAGGACAGGCGCGGAAAGGTCCGGCGAGCGAGCTCGATCGCGCCGCGTGCCTCGGCGACGTCGTGGATGCGGCCGAGGCGCTTCAGGTCGCGGTCGTTCAGAGCCTGGACGCCGAGGGAGAGGCGGTTCACCCCGGCGGCACGGTAACCGATGAAGCGGGTCGCCTCGGCGCTGCCGGGGTTGGCCTCGAGCGTCACCTCGACATCGGGGGCGACCGACCAGTGGCGGCCGACGGCGTCGAGGACACCGGCGACCGTCGCCGCCTCCATCAGCGACGGGGTACCGCCGCCGAAGAAGATCGAGGTCACGGTGCGGCCGGGAACGCGCTCGGCGAAGTGGGCGAGTTCGGTGGCGAGCGCCCGGGCGAAACGGGGTTGATCGACGGGGGTGTGGCGGACGTGGCTGTTGAAGTCGCAGTAGGGGCATTTGGCGGCGCAGAACGGCCAGTGCACGTAGATGCCGAACCCCGGTTCGGGCGACGTCATGGGCCATCCTCCTCGTGCGATGCCGTCCGGTCATCCGGCGAATCGGTCTTCGTGTCTCGGTGCGAGAAGAGCAGAAAACCGACCGCCGGTCAGAGGCACTGCGCGGCGAAACGCGAGAAGGCACGAGCGCGATGCGACAGGCCGCCCTGGCCGGGCTTCAGGCCGTGCTTCTCCTCCGCGCTCATCTCGCCGAACGTCCGTTCGTGCCCGTCGGGCAGGAACATCGGATCGTAGCCGAAGCCGAGGGTCCCGCGCGGCGGCCACACCAGACGCCCATGGACCTCACCGCGCACCGTCTCGGTGTGGCCGTCGGGCCAGGCGAGGCAGAGGGCGGCGACGAAATGGGCGCGGCGGTCGTCGGTGCCGCCCTGGGCCAGCAGTTCCTCGATGTTGCGCATGGCGCGGGCGAAATCCTTGTCCTCGCCGGCCCACCGGGCGGAATGGATGCCGGGCTGGCCGCCGAGGGCCGCCACACACAGGCCCGAATCGTCGGCGAGCGCCGGCAGGCCCGACGCGGTGGCGGCGGCGAGCGCCTTGATCGCGGCATTGGCCTCGAAGGTCTCGCCGGTCTCCTCCGGCTCGGGCAGGTCGAGGTCGCCGGCCGACACCGCCTCGATGCCATGAGGCGCGATGAGATCACGGATCTCGGCGAGTTTGCCCTTGTTGTGGGTGGCGACGACGATCCTGCCGCCTTCGAGACGCCGCGCGGCCATGGGCTCCTCCATCCTCAGACGACCACCATCTTCTGCAGATCGATCAACCGGGCGATGCCGGTCTTGGCGAGGTCGAGCAACGCCTGGAGCTGCTCCTCGGTGAAGGGGCGGCCTTCGGCGGTGCCCTGGATCTCGACGATACCGCCGGAACCGGTGATGACGAAATTGGCGTCGGTCTCGGCGACCGAATCCTCGGCATAGTCGAGGTCGAGCACCGGAACACCCTTCCAGATGCCGCAGGAGACCGCGGCGATGTGGTCCTTGAGCACCGCGCTCTTCACCATGTCGCGCGCCTTCATCCACTCCAGGCAGTCGTTGAGCGCCACCCAGGCACCGGTGATCGAGGCGGTGCGGGTGCCGCCGTCGGCCTGGATGACGTCGCAGTCGA